>Ga0181593_10002303_pt1 | contig 17574 bp, 15 predicted proteins | sample 071ome_19_FD_133756 | JGI IMG/M metagenome (GOLD analysis project Ga0181593, IMG submission 133756) | Coastal salt marsh microbial communities from the Groves Creek Marsh, Skidaway Island, Georgia - 071413AT metaG (megahit assembly) | ecosystem: Environmental > Aquatic > Marine > Intertidal...
AAGGCTCCTCGAGCGTTCACCGATTCCCTCACTTAATCGCCTGGGACGCCCCCGGTGGAAACCGGGGGATCGCGCGACGACGTACGATCCTCAAGCCTTAGGCGAGGTCGCGATCTTGGAAGAGCACCAGCGCGATCAGGACCGCAATCGCAGAGTAGAGCGCGGCATAGAGTGCTGCCCAGCCGAGATAACTCCACGGGATCGGCACCCCACCAACCACAGCTGCCTCAATCGTAAAGTGCTCAAGCACCGGTAAGAGCGTTGCGAACAGGCGTCCAACAAATCGCACGATTGCCAGTTTGCCAACACTCGACTGCACGATGAGTGGAACGAGGTGTCCCAGCACATAGATCGTGAAGCAGATGATCAGATTGGGAATCATGCCAAGGCGGGTCGACACGGCCAAACTCACCGCACCCAGCAGAATGGTCTCCAGCAACGAGAGCACCAATCCAGGGACGATCGTAATCATTTCGGACGCACACTCAGTCCAAAGCGGATCGGTTTTTGAAGATTCGCGAGCGTCGTAGACCACTTTCAGGCTGGTAGTCGCCATCAGGACCGCCCCAAGAATCATGAAGATCAGCAGGGCAACCAGCGCCAGCCCAATGAACTTGCCAATCACAAACTGCCGTCGAGTCAGCGGCTTGGAAAGCACCGTCAGGGCAGTCCGGCCCTCGATTTCATCAGCGACGGCGACACTGGCAGTCCAGATCACCACCAGCAACGACAGCACCTTGACTAACGTCAGACCACTGTCTTTGAGCATCTTTACGTCTTCCCCGAACGTGTTGTAGGGAATCACGATGAAGGAAAGCAGCAGGACAATGCCGGCAACGATTGCCACAGCAAAAATCGGCTGGCCGATGGCCTCCTTGGTCGTTGACGAAGCCACAGCAGCAACTCGCCTGGGAAGCAAGCGGAACGCCAGGTAGGCGAGCACGATTGCCAGCAGCGATACGGCAGTCAGCGGCAGGATCGCCACCTCGGGGAACTCAGGCACCAGTTGCCACTTCACGGTCAGTTGGGCGGGGCCGGCTGCCTCATCCTTTTCGCTATCGGAGACTTCGATCTGCGCCTTATTGCCGAGAAATGGATTGGCGCGACCATCGTCTTTCGACCACCGCCACGGTTCCTGGCCATCGAGGGCGACATCAGGCACCTTCAGCAAGGCGAAGCCTTCGATTGGCCGTTGGGTACGGACGACGAGCGGCCGGTCGCTGCTGAATGTCAACGAGCCCAGTTCCTGTGGGCGAACCGGAAGGTCAATCTTTTCATCACTGCTTCCTGGGGCAATGGTGATGACTTCGGACGACTCACTGACACTCAGCATCCGCGTGAGCGATCGAGCAATTCCCTCGACAGGCACCAGCGGGGTCAGAGCGATGGCGATGGCTGAGGCTGCGAGTAACAGCCAGGCCACCGGCCCGAGAAAGCCATCTCTCAGGCTTGCCTTGGCCTCACTGGCCGCTCGCGGAGCGATTCCGCGGAGGATCCCCCAGAGCACCACGAGGATGACAAGGGTGGCGAGTGCTCCCATGCCAACAAGCCAGATAGGCGGAAGCGCAATGAAAAAACGATTGGCAAAGAGCGGCGTAATCATTTGGGCTATGGCAGGAAAATGAAGAAAGGATGCACCGGGGACAAACGAGCCTTTCAACCATCCGGCTGATCGTCGCGCCCCAACCGTAGGCTATTGTGGCATCCGCGGGCCGTTTTCGAAAGGTGGCCGCCGCCCTAACCGGGGGGGCTTCCGCGGAATTCTAACCGGTTGTGGCGGCTGCATCGAGCGGGCCGGCCAGAACGGTGGCTGCCGTTTCGGTCAGCGGCCAGCGGGTGAGCACCCGATGCAGGTCATCCCGGGAGAGGCCGTCGAGGGTAGCGAGATCGTCGGCCACCGAGCGATAGCGGCCCAGATGGGACCATTCCAGCCCGACACTGAAAAGACGCTGGCGGGGACGCTCACCGGCGAGAACAACGCGACTGAGCAATTTGTTGCGGGCCTGGTCAACCTCGGCGGTATCCAGGCCGCTGGTTGCCTCGGTGTAGATGCCAACAATTCGTTCCAGCAAGGCCGTGGTGTCGTCCGCCTCGCAGGAAAGTTGCGTGACAAAGACCCCCGCATCGAGAAAGTCGTGATGGTGGCAGGCGGCATGCTCTGCCAGCCCTGAATCAATGAGGTCCCAGTAGAGGCGACTGCCAGAGTCGTCACCAAGGACGACGGCCACAAGTTTGGCGGCAAACCGTTCGTCGTCATCTTCGGCTGGGCCGGCCGACATGCGTACGGCGTATTCGAGCGCCGCCTGTTGCCGGGTGATCAGGTCGACCGTTGCGGTAGCCAGCGGGGCAGGCACCCCCGCCTTACGGTCGGTGAGCGGCTGTGGTTCCCAATGTCCGCAGAGCCGCTGGGCACTGGCAACGAGGGCAGAGAAATCGACAGCACCACTGGCGGCCAGCACCAGATTGCCTGGAGCATAGCGGCGCTGGTGATAGTCGCGCATCGCCTCCACCGGCAACGCGGTGATTGACTCAACCGTGCCCAGCACGCTTCGCGAGAGCGGGTGCTGGCCAAAGTAGGCTGCTCGGCAGCGGTCATCTGCACCGAAGGGTGGCTGGTCGTCGTACATGCGGATCTCTTCGAGGATCACCTGCTTTTCGGTGTCGAAGTCTTCCGCACGAAGGGCAGGCCGCATCATTGCCGCCAGCAGTTCCACGGCCTCGTGCTGTTTTTCGGGCAGGACAGCCGCGTAATAGACGGTGTCTTCTTCACTGGTGAAGGCATTGGCACTGGCCCCCATGGCATCAAAGCGGAGGTTGATCTCCTCAGCTGAAAGTTGATCGGTGCCCTTGAAGACCATGTGTTCGAGGAAGTGACTGACGCCGGAGACGGCATCTGTTTCATCTCGCGCGCCAGTTTTGACGAAGAACCCAAGGCTGGCCGAGTGGGCCGCCTCGCTCACCTCGGCAATTACGTCGAGGCCATTGGGCAGTTGCTCATGCCGAAACTGCATCGGGTACCTCCAGGGGGTCGCGGCCGAGCGAGACAACCGTCAGATCGGTGGGCCGATTGGCAGCCAGCCAGGTCTCAATTTCTGAAACCGTCAGCTGGTCAAGCCGCTCAAGATCTTCAGCCAGGGTGCGAACGCGGCCAAGGTGATACCACTGCCTGGCCATCGCACCAGCCCGGGCGGCTGTCGATTCCTGCTGCATCACCAGGCCGCTTTTGGCGCGAGCCTTGACGCGGTCGAGTTCGTCAGCCGTGATGGTCCCGGGCAGCCGGTCGATCTCGGCAAGCATGACATCGAGTGTTTCCTGGGCCCGCTCGGCCGTGGTCCCGGAATAGGCGATGGCGGTGGCGAGATCACGGTGGGTCTGATACCCCGCCGAGACGCTGTAGCAGAGCCCACGTTTTTCTCGCACTTCGGTGAAGAGCCGTGAACTGGAGCCACCACCGAGTACCGCAATCGCCGCGGTCACCTTGAGTGATTCCGGATCGCGGTAGGGCGGGACACTCCAGGCCAGGGCGACATGGGTCTGTTGAGAGTCGTACGGCACATGCAGCACGCGGGGGCCACGGGGGCCGGTCGTGACAGCCGGCAGCGTGTGGCCACGCCAGTCACCGAAGAGTTGTTGCATCTGCTCGACAAAGGCCGGCCAGTCGATGCGGCCGGCAACCGATACGATCATTCCTTCGGGCTGAATGAAGCGGTCGACAAAGCCACGGCCATCAGCTGCAGTGAGGGCTGCCACGTCAGCCGACAGGCCCTCACTCGGCATGCCCCAGGGGCTTGGTAGATGGGCCTGCCGCAGGGCGAGCATGGTGCGATGGGCAGGTTCGTCTTCGGTGCCAGCCAGATTCTGCAGGATCACCTGCTGGGCTGGTTCAAACTGGTCATCTGCCAGCGTGGGTCGGCGCAGGATGTCAGCGTAGAGAGGCAGGGCCTCGGGGAGCTGCCGGGCAACCATCGCACCGGCAAAACTGCCATGGCTCATTGAAACGGCCTGCGACCACTGCACCCCGGCATTGTCGAGATCAGCCACCAGTTCACGGCTGTTGCGGCTGCCGGCACCACGCAGCATCAGTTCGCCAGTGAGGGTAGCCAGCCCGCAGCATGAGCGACCGGTTTCGCTGCCGATGATGCTATCGCAGATGCCACCTGCCGGAACGTGAAATGAAACAGATACCGATTCGACACCCGGCAGAAATTCACCGAGCAGGGTGATGCCATTGTCGAGGGTGGCGGTCTGGAGTTTCTGCTGCACGGGTTTTGATAAGAGCCTGTCGCCAGAGTGGATCACGGCGTCGGTGACGTGATCAGCGGAGCGGCAGCTGGTGGTGTTGCCACCGACTCGCTCTCGCTTTCGTCACAGTCTGCCATACCAGCCGCTGTTTCCGCCACCGTCATTCCCGAAACAAGGGCCGAGACCATGGTGGCTACGACATTCCGCTTGGCACGGCTCGTGGCTTTGGCATCTGTCGCCAACTGACTGGCCGGAACGCCAAGGGGAAGTCGGTCGATGGTTGCTGGACCATCAGCAGACGGATCATCAGCTGGCTTGTAAAGCGTCTTGGTGCGGTAGAAGCCGAGCCGCTGATACAGCCTGATGGCGGAAATGTTATCGGCGGTCACCTCCAGTGTGGCCCGCCGCAGACCAGCTGACTGGAAGCCAGCGAGGGCTTGTCGAATCAGGCAGCCGCCCAGTCCCAGTCCACGCTGGGCGGGCACCACGCCAACATTTTGAATCGAGCCCAGTCCAGTCCGATCGACCACACCCTGAATGGTGCCGCACCATTCCAGAGGTGTGAACTGCTCCTGATCGACGCGTTGAAAGCGGGGCAGCTGACGGGCAATGAGCCAGGTTGCCTCAGGCAGAAAGCCTGGCTTGCGACGGATTTCTCGCATCAGCCGCCGGCAGCCATCCAGCTGCCCCAGGCAGGGAAAAACCTCGGCGTCAATCTCACGGCAGAACGATGTGAACTTGGTACGGGCGTGAACATCAACCAACGCCTCGTTCCAAGGCACCAGCTGATAGCCCGCCGGCAGTCGCGGAATCTGCCAGCGGTCGTTCCGCTGCAGGTCGGCTTCCATGCGAAATCGCTTGTAGTAGGCCGAACCCATGGGGTGTGAACTCCGGCGGAAATGGAGCAGGAACTGTCTCTGAACCTAAGAATGACCGCTGTTGGCGTCAACGCGCTGGTTCCGCAAAAGAAGAACGGCCCTGAACCTGGCTTGGTTGGGGGATAACGGGGGGCTGTGTGGGCCGTAACGACTATCCGGCCATCCCGCCCGAGGACGGATTTCGGCAAGACAGACCCTGCCCCGAACGCTAGACTTTTTGAGTGGTCAAAAAACTTTTTTTGAAAGCCCAAAAAATGCCATTTCCTTACTGGCGGGCGGTACTCGTGGCGATGGTCTCCCTTTCCGCTCTCATCGCGAGGGCCGAGCCGTCCGTCCGCGTAGTGGCGACGACGACAGTTGTGGCTGATCTGGTTCGGCAGGTCGGGGGGCCGCAGGTGGCTGTGGAAAGCCTGATGGCAGAGGGTGTTGATCCTCACTCATACCGGGCAACACCGCGGGATGCTGATCGGCTCTTCCGTGCTGACCTGGTCGTCGCCAATGGCCTGCACCTGGAAGGCACACTGGCCGAACTGCTGACGCGGCTCGGCCGCCGACGGCCGGTCGTCGCCGTCGGTGATGCCCTCGCTGAAGCCGACCTGTTGCCCATCGGCAACGGTCTGTTTGATCCGCACATCTGGTTCGACGCTGCCCTTTGGAGCAGGTGTCCGGCTGTTGTGGCAGAAGCCCTGGGGCGAGTCGATCGAGCCAATGCCGAAGGCTATCACCAACGGGCGGCGGCCTACGCTGAACGTCTGCGAACACTTGATGCGACCGTCCGCGCATCTGTTTCGAACATTCCGCCTGCCAAACGGGTCATGATCACCGCGCATGATGCCTTCCGCTATTTCGGTCGGGCCTATGGCCTTGAGGTGATTGGTGTTCAGGGGACAAGTACCGAAAGTGAGGCGGGGCTGGCCGACATGAACCGCCTGGTGAATCTCGTCGTCAGCCGTAAGATTCCGGCTGTCTTTGTCGAGACAAGTGTCTCTGATCGCAATGTCACGGCACTTCAGGAAGGAGCCGCCGCGCGTGGCCAGCCAATCAGGCTTGGTGGGCGACTCTATTCCGATGCCCTCGGCCCGCCCGGCAGTGATGGTGAGACGCTCGAGCAGGCGATTCTTGCCAATGTGAAGACGCTGGTTGAAGCCTTGGTTGAAGGCTTGAGTGATGGGCAGCCTGCTGCTGAGGCACACCATGACTGAGCAGCAAGACGGAACGCCGCCGCCACTCCTGGAATGGCATGACCTTACGGTTGCCTACGGGCGACGGCCCGTTCTTTGGCACATTGATTTGACGATTGAGAGTCCCTGCCTCTACGGCATCATCGGCCCCAATGGTGCGGGTAAGAGTACGCTGCTAAAGGCGACACTTGGCCTCGTGCCGACTGCCAGCGGTAGTGTGCGGTTTTGGGGTCAGCCCCTGGCGGAGGTGCGACCGCGACTTGGCTATGTGCCCCAGCGGGAAACGGTCGACTGGGATTTTCCGGTCAATGTGATGGACGTGGTGCTGATGGGGGCAACCTCACGGCTGGGCTGGTTTCGTCGGGCGGGACGCCGGGAACGGAGCCTGGCTCGCGACTGTCTTGATCGGGTTGGCCTGGCTGATCTGGCAGGCCGGCAGATTGGTCGGCTGTCGGGTGGACAGCAGCAGCGGGTGTTTCTGGCGCGGGCACTGGCTCGGGAGGCCGATATTTATCTGCTCGACGAGCCCATGGCCGGCGTGGATGCCGGTTCGCAGGAACAGATCTTCGCCATCCTCGCCGAACTGCGGGATGCGGGCAAACTGGTGGTGGCAGTCCATCATGATCTCCGGACGGCATCCCGTTGGTTTGATGCGGTGGCGTTGATCGACATGCGGCTGGTAGCGGCCGGGCAGACTGCCGCCGTGCTCACCCCAGAGCATCTCAATCAGACATACGCTGGTCGCCTGGGCATTCTCGATGAGCTCAGCGAGGCAGTCGCGCGGGGGGACCGCACGAAATGACGCCGCTTGCCAGCCTGATGCAGTTGCTTCCCTACAACACGCTGGTTGTGGCTGGTGGGGTGGCTGCCGTTGGCTGTGCGGCTGGGGTGGTCGGCACGCTAGGAGTGCTCCGCCGGCGGGCGTTGGTCGGTGATGCGGCGGCCCATGCCACGCTCGTCGGAGTTGCCCTGACCCTGCTGGTAACTGGTCAACGGAGCCTCGGAATGTTGCTCGCTGGAGGGCTGGTTTCAGCCATCGTCGCCCTTGGCCTGCTGGTCCTGATTCGACGGTTCACTCGTACCCGCGACGATGCTGCGACAGCCATTGTGCTCAGTGTTTCGTTTGGGCTGGGGATTGTCCTGATCTCTGGCATGGTGGCCCGCGGTGTGCCGGGCAGTGGCGGTCTGGAGCGTTTCTTGCTGGGGCATACCGCTGCCCTGACAGCCGGCGATGCGATCTTGCTTGGGGTGGTGTCGTTGGTGGCAGTACTAGTGGTCGTTGTTGGCCTGAAAGAGGCGACCCTGGTGGCCTTTGACCCTGCGTTCGCGGCAGCAGCCGGCTGGCCGGCAACGGCCATCGATCTGGGGCTGGTGGCGCTGGTGGCCGTCATGGTTGTGGTTGGACTGCCAGCAGCGGGAGCCGTCCTGGTGACAGCGCTCGTGGTGATTCCGCCAGTTGCGGCTCGCCAGTGGACTGAGCGGATCGTGCCGATGCTGGTGCTGGCCGGTGGCATTGGGCTGGCCAGTGGGCTGGCTGGTGTTGCCATCAGCAGTGTCGCGCCACGGTTACCCACAGGGCCGGTGGTGGTTTTGGTGGCGGCAGGCTGCTTCGCTTTGTCACTTCTGCTTGCCCCGCGACGAGGCCTGCTGGCCCGGTGGCGACGGCGGCGACATCTGGTGGTTGAGGCAGCCGACCAGCAGCAGGAGGCGGACTGATGGAAACGCTGTCAGCGCTCCTGGCGGATGCCTTCTGGTGGAGTTGGCTTGAGGCCGTTGGCCCGATGCATGGCTGGGCTATCGCCACGGCGGCAGTGGTCTCAGCTGGCTGCGCAGTGGTTGGCAGCCTGCTGGTGGTCCGCCGGCTGAGTCTGTTGGGCGATGCCATCAGCCACGCCGTCCTCCCCGGAATTGTTGTGGCTGTGCTGCTGGGTGGCCGACCGGGAGATCTCTCGGTGCTGGTTGGGGCGACGGTGGCGGCCCTGGTTACGGTGGGGCTCACCCGATTTTTTCAGCAGCAGGGTGGCCTTGCCGAGGATGCTGGAACAGGGGTTGCCTTCACGACGCTGTTTGCCATCGGTGTGCTGCTGGTAACGATTTCAGGATCACGAATTGATCTCGACCCGGGCTGCATTCTCTACGGCATCCTTGAACTGGTTCCCTTCGACACGATTCCGTTGGCTGGCTGGGAAGTGCCACGGGCATTCGTGTCGGCTGCAGCGGTGCTGGTGGTGGTGAGCCTTGGGCTGATGAGCACCTGGCGGTGGCAGGTGTTCACGGCGTTTGATGCCGATGCGGCCCGGGCAGCTGGAGTGCCGACCACGGCAGTCACAGTTGGCCTGCTGGCTGGCGTTTCATTGGCAACGGTAGCTGGCTTCGAAGCGGTCGGTGCCATCCTGGTGGTGGCCATGTTGGTGGTGCCGGCTGCTGCGGCTGAGCGGTTGGCCTTGCGGTTACACCACGTGCTGGGGCTGGCGGTACTGCTGGCGATGACAGGTGCAGTCGTTGGCTACCTGGCGGCCTGGCATTTCAATACATCGGCGGCCGGCATGATGGCGGTAGTGCTGGGGCTTGAATATGTCGTCGCTATTCTGATTGCCCCGCAGGATGGGCTGCTGGCTCAGGGGATGACCCGGCTGGGCTATGCGTGGAGGGTGCGGTGTGAGGATCGGCTGGCAGCACTCTGGCGGGCCGAAGAGGCAGGGCTGTCGTCAGCGGCGGCGGCGACTGATGGGCTGGCCCTGCGGTGGCTGCGTGTTCAAGGGCGAGTGCGACCTGAGGCGGCCGGGTATCGGCTGACACCGCAGGGACGCACAGAAGCCGAACTGATTGTCCGGTCGCACCGGCTTTGGGAAACCTGGCTGGGGCGTCATGCCGATCTGCCTGTGGATCATCTCCATCCGCCTGCAGAATGGATCGAGCATCATCTGGGGGCCAGATTGCGTCGGCAGATTGAGGCCGACCTTGGCCGGGATGCCCGCGACCCGCATGGCAGTGCGATTCCACCCGAGCGATCCTGAGCGGAAAGGGGCTTGGTGGCCGTCACGCTTTTGTCGTGACCAGGTCGAGACGCAGACAGTCTTTGGTTTGTTTCTTGTGTGGCTGTGATCAAGAAGGAGGAAGTCGTGCAGTGAAAGCCATGCAGGGCTAAGACTTGTGGACACGATTAGCAGTGTCTTATTCTGCAAGCGTGCGTCCATGTTGCCGGTGGTCTGAGGCAGCGGCAGACGCGTCCGGAATCAACTACGAAGGTGAGAGGTAATGATGCAGCGTCGAGGAGTGCAGGCACTTCCCCAGCCGGCCAGGCGGCTGAATCTGACGGCGGTAATGGTCTTTGTCAGCCTCATGGTGGGAGCCTGTCTCCACGCAGCCGAGTTTGCCGAGCAACGCCGACAGGTGTTGGCTCTTGGTGACTTGACGACTGCCCCGACGATGACCGCTGCTGCCGGCTTTGCGGTGAAAGACGGCGTGCGGCCAGTTTTCTTTGAGGGGCTTCCCTGGCAGGGGCGGCCTACAAAGGTCTTCGCCTGGCTCGGTATCCCCGAAGGCAAGGCCGGCAAATTGCCGGGGGTCGTGCTTGTGCATGGAGGAGGGGGCACAGCCTTTCGTGACTGGGTCAAACGCTGGAACGACCGTGGCTTTGCCGCCATCAGCATTGCGGTCGAAGGGCAGACCGACAAGAAAGAAGCCAACGCTGCCTATGGCAGCATTGCCACGAAGTGGAACAAGCATGAGTTTTCTGGCCCACAACGTGTCGGCATCTATCACGATTCGGATCAGCCGCTGCCCGACCAGTGGATGTATCACGCGGTGGCCGACACCATCCTCGCCAACTCTCTGCTGCGGGCCCAGCCTGGGGTGAATGCGGATCAGGTCGGGCTCATGGGAATTTCGTGGGGCGGGGTCATCACCAGCACGGTTGTTGGCATCGATAGTCGATTTGCCTTTGCGATTCCTACCTATGGCTGTGGCAGTCTGGCCGACGCAGCCAATCAGTACGGCCGGGCGCTTGGCGACAATCAGGTCTATCAGCAGATCTGGGATCCGCTCTTGCGGCTGTCGCGGACAACGATGCCCGTGCTCTGGTTTTCGTGGCCTCAGGACAAACATTTCCCGCTTGATGCCGTGGCAGACTGCTACAAGGCAGCCTCGGGGCCACACCAGCTAACACTGGTACCTGGAATGGGACATGGCCATGGCCCCCCGTGGCAGCGGCCAGAGTCGTATGCCTTTGCCGAGGCAGTTGTGCACACCGGGAAGCCGTGGTGCCAGCAGACTGGCCTCGTGGCCAAGGGAGCCGACAGATCGGTACGGTTTCAGTCCACCAAGCCCTTTGATCGTGCCGTCCTGGTGTCGACTACGGATGTCGGGGTGACGGGATCCCGAAGCTGGCATGAATCACCGGCAACACTCACGCAGGAAGAGAATGGCGACTGGGTTGCCTCGGCGACGCTACCGCCAAAAACCACGGCCTGGTTTTTCAACCTCTTCAGTGGTGATCTGGTTGCCAGTTCTGACTATCAGGACTGAGCCAGACAGCCACTCATTCCCGAGAATGAGGTCGGTCAGCGTCTGATGCGTTTCGGGAACGAAGTGCTTTTTGTAACCCGCGAGGCAGCCGTTGCCGTTGCCAATGTCTGTGAAACTGGGCAGCCTGCATGGAGGGGAAGCCTCCCAAATTCAAGCCTCTTACAGTGGCTGTCGATGACGTTCGGAGGGCGGCTGCTGCATGGCAGTCGGTGCCGATCTGAGAACACGTGGGATGGGGATGCCTGTGGCAACGGTTTGTCCGGCTCGATCAGTGAAGCCAGCCGCTGGCGCGAGCGCCAGTGACGTCAGTATGGGCAATCATGCGGCTATGCGAGTGCTGGAGTCACGTCGCGGTGCACGGTTTGTTTTTATTCACATTCCCAAGACGGCCGGATCAACGATTCACCATCGTGTGCTCAAGCGATCTCCGCATTTTATTGATGTCGGTCTTGGGACGCCCCGGCCGCACTTTACCTACGATGAACTGGAGCGACAGGTCCCAAAGGCAATCCTCGATGCCTACTGGAAGTTCTGTTTTATTCGGCATCCGGTTGACCGGTATCTCTCGCGAATTCGTTACCTGAAAAGTGAACTTTCGGCGGGTGTTTCCCGGCACAGTGAAGAGCGGGAATTCGTCCTCAAATTTGACTGCCCGAAACGGCTTCTCCAGGCTGCGGTTCGCGAGAACCCTGGCTTTCTGGAGGCTCGGCATGGCCTGTCGCAAGAGCGGTATATCACCGACAAGCATGCTGCCATCGCAATCGACTTTATTGGCACGACCGAGACGTTTCGCTCTGACATACGGCAGGTCTATCGCCAGTTGCGGCTTATCGAGCGATTTTTGCGTCCCTTGCGGTCAGTCAATGTGACGGGCGACAAATATTCTGAGTTGCGAGCAGATCGTGAACTTTGTGGTTTGGTTCACGAAATCTATGCGAATGATTTTGCGGTCTATGAAGCTGTACGACACAACAGATCAAACCGCAGTCTCAAGGGAGTTGTGCCAGCCGAGTTGCCACGGGCACGGCGGTATTTCCTGCCGTCTTAGTTCGCTTGTCACTAGCCTCACTCCCTACAAGTGAGCATGCAATGCTTGTCAGTCATCGTTACCGCTTCATCTATACGAAGACATTCAAGACGGCCAGCACCAGTGTGGAGGCCTACTTCGAGCGATTCTGCATGCCGGAGGAAGCCTGGCAGCCATCCCATCGACGTGATGAATTCGTCTCGGACGTTGGCATTGTCGGGCATCGGGAAGACGGCTCTGTCGGTGGTCGCCGGCCTGCGGGGTGTGTCTGGTACAACCACATGCCTGCGGCGGAAATCAGACGGCAGCTTGGTGAAGACGTCTGGGCGAGTTATTTCAAGTTTTGCGTTGTCCGAAATCCGTATCAAAAGTGTATTTCGGCGTTTGAGCACCTGGGTGCCAAGCATGTCGCAGCCTGGAGTCGCCGAGTAATGGCGGCGACCATTTGGGGCATGAGTGCAGAGCAGGTGCGGTTCTATGACTTCCTCTGCCGCCGGAAAGTTATTGATCGTGGGATGTACACCCTCGATGGTGAGATCTGCGTGGATGCTGTCATTCGGCATGAGACGTTGCTTGCAGATCTGATGAAAATCTGTGAGCGTCTCTCGGTTCCGTATGAGCCAGACCGGCTGCCTCGCTACAAGGCGGGGCAGCGTCGCCCAGCAGCGACGGTCGAGGCACTTTACACACGCCCCGCTCAGGCCCTCGTGGCCAGGCGGTATGCCTTTGAAATCGATACCTTCGGCTACCGGTTCCCGGCGAACGAGGCCGCAGCCCTCAGGGCGGCATAAGCCCCTCGTCAGAGAGCCTCAGCACGAGCGTGCGGCTTCCTGTGCTGAAGAGGACGCCAGAATGCGTGGTCACGGCTTATTTGCTCGTCATCGCAATATCGAACGTCGTGCCATCGTCCGGGACGGTGAAAGTAACTTTCGATTTGCCCGTCTGGTAAGCCGGTGGCTCTGAATGGTGGTCACAGTTATCAATTTGAGAGCCGTTTTCAGGTTGCCATGCGTCTGAGCAGCTGTAGGTTGCGAATGTCATTCGCCGGGTCGGGTTTGCCGTCGGCACCTTCTTTCGGTGTTTCCAAGATGAAGGGCACCTTCTTCAGCTTGGGGTGGGTCACCAGCAGTTTGAAAGCGGCCTGGCCGATGTGCCCCTTGCCAATCGCTTCATGACGGTCAACGTGTGAGCCCTGTTCGCGTTTGGAGTCATTGGCGTGAATGAGCTTGAGCCGCTTCAGGCCAATCGTCTCGTCAAACTCCTGCAGGGTCTCATCCAGGGCCGAACGCGGGCTCAGCGGATAGCCCGCTGCAAAGACATGGCAGGTATCGAGGCAGACAGCGACCCGCGGCTGAAGGGTCTTGGCGCGGTCAATACGCTTGAGCATGGCTGCGATTTCGGCAAAGGTGTCACCCAGGCACGAGCCTTGGCCGGCTGTGGTTTCAATGAGGATGCCACTGCTGAGGGTTTTGGTCCGCTTGAGGGCCTCAGCAATACCATCAGCAACTCGTCTGACGGCAACGGCTCGTTCCTGCTCGCCAGCCGCACCTGGATGGGCAACCACCCACGGAATGCCAAGCATGTCAGCCCGCTCCAGTTCAGTGACCAGACCAGCGATCGATTTCTCACGCAGGTCGTCATCGGCGGAGGCCGGGTTGATCAGGTAGGAATCGTGGGCAACGACCAGTTTCAGGCCGGCTTCTGCCACCGCATCACGAAAGGCTGCGGCCACAGTAGGGTCAAGCGGCTTGACTGCCCACTGGTTGATGTTCCGGGTGAAGACCTGCAAGCAGTTGCAGCCAGTTTCCACCGCCCGCTCGACGGCCTTGGGCATTCCGCCGGCAATCGAGTGATGGGCGCCGAAGAGTCTCGCAGACCCCGCAGACCGGGAAGCAGGGCGACTGGGGCGACGAGAGGGTGCGGAGGAGGAGCGAGGCATCAGTGGGTCTCAGCGGGGTGTCGGGGCGGCAAGCCAGGTGAGGGCGTCGAGTGGCAAAGGGGGTAGCCAAATATCGTCCGTGAATATTTTGCCCAATCATCTGCCGACTCGTACACTGGCGGTAACCAAGAGAGGCGGTTCCTGGGCAATTCGCCGGTCGGGTAGTTTGCTGGTCGGGCAGCTGGTTTGGAAACAAAGGGTGAAGCAATGGGCATACTTCTTTCTCTCGCCACGCTTGCTGGTGGCATCCTCGCTGGCCTAGCCCTTTCCGTCTTTGTCATTCGGCCGCTGCAGGCTGCCCGACAGGTTGAACGGCTGGCCCGGCGGCAACGAGACTTTCGCCGGCAACGCGAGCAGCTTGAGGCCAAGTTCATTGACCGAGCCAGTTCCAGTGGCAAGCCCCGAGGGCTGCGTTGGTCTGATGTCGCCTTTGAAGATGAGGTGAGCTACGCCCGCGACCGCAAGACTGGTGAGCTGCGGGCGCTGGTCGCCATTGAGGTCTGTTTCGAGGCGATCGAAGGGGGGGGCATGGAGGAGGTTGAGGCAGTCTCGAATGTCCGGGCGGCAACCGCTGAGTTTCGTCACGACGGCGAGTCCTGGCAGACCGATGGAAGGGTGTTCTTTAACCTCGCGCCTAAGGGACTGATCCGCTACCTCCACACCGATCTTGAGTCAGTCGATCGGATTGCCGATGCCGTTGGCGTGGGCCCGAAAACGCTTGGGCCGCGGGCAGGCTGACTGGCTTCCGGGATCACAGGCCCAAGGCTCCGGCTGGTTTTTAAACCAGGCAATTCGGGGCGGCTCTGGCAATGATCGAAACCCTGAGGCGCAACCGGTGCGGGGTTCTTACCTTGACTGTGGCCGCTGGCAGCCGAGTGCAAACAGCCTTCGCGAGGTGATGTGGCTGCTGGCTGCCCCTACCTCTGGCAATCAAAGCGGCCGGTCTCTGAAAAACTTGCCCAGCCACGGCCACCGGCCCGATACCTTTCGAGAGAAGGGGAAAGGGGGCTTGGGCCGATGGTCATCGGGACAGACACGACAGCCAAGTGGCAGCGTTGGTTGCGCCTTGCCGGTCTTGTGCTGGTTGGGCTTGTGGCCTTCCCGGCCGCTGCGGCACCACCGGCAGCGGCTGTCAGACTGCCGGCACAGTCGCAGCAGGACCGCTGCGCGGCGGCTGCCGGTTATCTCGGTGACAGCCGTGACTACGCCAAAGCCGCCTGCCGGATGCGAGATGGCTGTGAGCACCTCACGGTTGAGGCCTACTATGCGGCGGCCGAGGCTGCCTGGAATGCCATCTGGTCAGCACCGGAGTCACCCGGGGTGATCGAAGAGGCAACGATCAGCTATGACGAAGCCCTTGCCGGGCTGTTGGAGACGGCCCGCGAGCAGGGCCGACTCAGGCCCGATGGGCTCTGGGTGGGCTCCCGGTACAGCCCGATCCGTGTGCCAGTGATGATTCGGGGCCTGCCGCTGGTCACTGCCAGCATCGAAAGCATCGAGCCCCATCAGCCGCCTGCCGACAAACGCATTCGCCGGTGCCATGGTCGCTTTGGGTTTGGCTTGCCAGTCACCGTGCGGGTCAGAGCTGGTCATGAAGGAACGGTCGAGGCTGACTTTCGTCCTCCGCGTCAGTCGATTGCTGCAACTGCTGTGCTTCGGTTTCGCCAGCCCGGTGGAGAAAAGCCTCTGCACAAACTGGCCGGGCCGCTTTATCGCGAACCGGCGCCGGCGGTACTCGATCTGGTAGATCCGGCGGAGGTGGCCGGCGTCCATATTGGCGAGGCGCGGCCACCGCTTGCCGCCGACTTCAGCATGCCGCTACTCGACATGCTTGACCGCATGCCTGAATCGGGTGTGGCCGGTTTTTTGCAGCCCTTCGGGGGAGCCGACACCGAGCCACGCCTGGAGTTTCTGCAGCCGCATGTGAAGGGCCGGATCCCCGTCGTCTTTATTCATGGGCTCGCCAGTGACGAGGGCACCTGGTTCGATCTTCTCAATGAACTGCGGGCCTGTCCAATGTTCCAGCGTTGTTTTGAGCCGTGGGTCTATCACTACCCCACCGGGGCCTCCTTCTTGCCAGCATCTGCCGTGTTGCGACAAAGCCTGGCCCGGGCGGTCAAGGAACTTGATCCCGAAGGCAGCGATCCCTGCCTCCAAAACCTTGTGCTAATCGGTCACAGCATGGGTGGCCTGCATGCCAAGTTGCAGGTGGTGAACTCAGGGAACCATCTGTGGGAGACGATGGCGACGGTTCCCTTTGAGCAGATGCGGATGCCGCCAGAACTGCGGCAAAAAGTTGGCTCAGCCCTCTTCTTTCGGCCAGCGCCATTCATCAAGCGAGTGGTGTTTATCGCCACGCCCCATCGTGGCTCGTCATTGGCATCTCTTGGGGTTGGCAGACTGGCTTCGCTTACCGTGCGGCGACCACCGGAACTGACTGCCATCCACCGGATGCTGGTGGCGGCTAACCCGGGAGCGTTTCGGCCCGAATTTGAACAGAACCTGCCGACGACGGTGCAGCTGCTTGAGCCGAGTTCACCATTGCTGCGGGCTGTTCACGATCTCCAGCCACCTTGCTGGGTTTCGCTGCACACCTTGGTTGGCGTTGCCCATCACACGCTCACTGGTGAACGCAGTGATTGCGTGGTGCCAGAGTCGAGTGCTCGCTACAGCCCGGTCGTAAGTGAACTCGATGTGAAGGCGACCCATACGAAGATCCATCACCACCTTGAAACCGTTGCCGAGGTTGAGCGGATCCTCAGGCAGCACCTGCAAGAAACCGGTCTGGGAGGCCTTGGCCCAGCCACCGGTCAGGGAGTGGTGGTTACCACCGCGATGCAACCCAGAGCCCGACAATAGTGATCAGCAACACCGTGCCGCCGAGGGCGTATAGCGGCGGCATGTTCCAGAGCATGCGGCGTATTGAAATAGCCAGCGGTGGTGACAGTAGCAGGGCGGGGATGCCAGCGAGCATGGACATGAGAGCAATTCCCTGAAAGGGGTCGGGCTGGACGGCGACGTGCCTTTTCGGAGTCTAATCCAGCCCCCAAACCGGAGGCCATTCGGGGAGTCGGCATGCCTCAGCGGAAGCGGGAAAAACTCAAGCATTCATGGAAAAGGCCCCGCAGTTGGGGAAACTGCGGGGCCTCAAAGCGGCTCTAGAAGTGTGGGTCTTTGGGGGGGGAACAGCCGCTGAAAAGATCGGTTTTTTGTTCGGTGGTTGGGGCTTCATGCCCGACACCAAGACTATACACGACGCCAGCTGGCATGTCGAATCAAATTTTTCTTTTCCAGGAGCCGACCGAAATAGATTCTGCCTGCTGCTATCATGCTCGCAGGCCTGCTGGCGGTTTGAACCGCCAGTAAGCCCCCGTTTCTCCCGCCAGTTTTCCCCTCTTGCAGCGAGACTCGCTTTCCCATGGCCGCGACGAAAATCGACCCATTTTCTGCCCGTTCCAGCTTTGACACCGGCTCTGGCTCCGCCACGCTTTACCGCCTGCGGGCTCTCGATGATGCCGGCGTGACCAACACCGCCCGACTGCCCTACTGCCTGCGGACGATTCTGGAAGCCTTGCTGCGGACCTGTGACGACTACGAAGTCACCGAGCAGGACGTTCGCAATCTGGCCACCTGGGAAGCCGCCCGCCCGGCCGCTGTTGAGGTGCCCTTCAAGCCATCGCGGGTGGTCCTGCAAGACTTTACCGGCGTGCCCTGCGTAGTCGATCTGGCGGCGATGCGGGCCGCGATGCAGCGGCTGGGTGGCGACGCCAACAAGATCAA
>Ga0181593_10002305_pt1 | contig 17562 bp, 17 predicted proteins | sample 071ome_19_FD_133756 | JGI IMG/M metagenome (GOLD analysis project Ga0181593, IMG submission 133756) | Coastal salt marsh microbial communities from the Groves Creek Marsh, Skidaway Island, Georgia - 071413AT metaG (megahit assembly) | ecosystem: Environmental > Aquatic > Marine > Intertidal...
ACTAAACCGCAGACCAAACCGGGCGCTTCTGGCGTCCCTCGGTAGTGCACCGACAAAAAGCACATGTCACGCCGGAAGCCGAACAAGTCGGCCACTGATGTTTCTTCAAAGTCAAAGCCTGGGCGCCACATGAGCGAACCGAAGCCAAATACCCAATAGTCATCGGCCTGAAATTGCATATCCATCAGCAATAGGCCTCTATTCGTATTTTTCAGCGACCCAGGGCTCCTGCTCCGCCTCAGTGTACCATTGACGCATGGCAGGCAGATTAAGGATTGCCTTGCCATACTCGGCGCTTATGTCATCCAATTTAACTCCGTAGGTCGCAAATCGCGAGACCACCGGAGCGTACATCGCGTCGGCAATTGAGAATTCGCCAAATAGAAAAGGTCCGGTTTGCCCGAATTTTTTGCGGCATTCATTCCAAAGATACAAGATGCGGGCTATTTCAGCGTTCAGTCCTTCGGCCTCGGCCTTAAGCTCCAGTTTTCTTCGAACACTCATCGGCATGCAGGAGCGTATATTTTGGAATCCAGCATGCATTTCAGATGATATCGATCGGGCAAATGCTCTGGCGTCCGGCGCACTTGGCCACATATTTTTCTCTGGAAATTTGTCGGCAAGGTAATCCAGTATCGCAAGAGACTCCCAAACTGTAATCCCACCGTCTTTGAGAACCGGAACTTTTCCAGCTTTTGAGAATTGCGAGATTTTCTCTTTGAAATCGTCGTCGTAGAGATTGATTACGGTTTCCGTAAATTCTATTTCGACCACCCTTAATGCAATCCATGGCCGCAACGACCACGACGAATACGCTTTGTTGCCGAGGATTAAGTGCAAATTTTCAGACATTTCGAGAACCGTATTTTCTCGTATTCAGCGCAATGTATATATCTCTAGGCCTGCTTCGCGTCGATGATGCCACGCCGGATTGTTCTCGTTCGCGTAAACAATTCCTCTAACGCCTTTCCATCGTTCTTTCGGATTGCGCGTTGCATTCCCGAAAGATCTTCGGAAAACCGCTGAAGAATTGTTAGTACCGCATCTTTGTTGCTCAAAAATATGTCGCGCCACATGACCGGATCAGAAGCAGCGATACGGGTAAAGTCGCGGAAACCAGATGCCGAGTACTTAATTACCTCCTGCTTTAGATCTTCTCCAAGATCCGCGGCCGTTCCAACAATCGTATACGCGATAAGATGCGGCAAATGTGACGTAATCGCCAAGACCATGTCATGGTGATCGGGCGGCATTGTTTCGACCTTTGCTCCTATTTTGCGCCACATTTCCGAAATTTGATTGAGCGCATTTTTGTCCGTCTTGTCCGTCGGCGTGAGAATGCACCAGCGGCCTTCGAAAAGCTCGGGAAACCCTGCTTCAGGTCCCGAATGCTCTGTCCCCGCCACCGGGTGGCCAGCGACAAAATGAGTGCCATCCGGAACGTGCGGCTCGATAGCCGAAATTGCGTCGCGTTTTACGGACCCAACGTCCGTAATAATGGCGCCCGGTTTCAAATGAGGCGCAATAGCCTGGGCGATGTCCCTGTAGGTTCCTACAGGCGTCGCAATTACCACTAGATCTGCATCTGCTACGGCGGCCCGATAGTCTTTTGTCGTTGTGTCCACAATCTTTAGGTTCGCGGCGGTATGGAGCGTTTCATCGCGGCGTGCACAGGCCACGATTTCGCCGGCCAAATTGTTCCGCTTCATTGCCAACGCCATAGAGGCGCCGATAAGCCCGATACCTATAAACGCGACACGATTGAATAGTGGCTGCGCAGCTTTGGAACGCTTCTCAGGCACCACTTTGCTCCAAAAAGACGGTCAATTCCTCTAACACGCGCTCCATTTCTTCGTCATTGCCGATAGTAATTCGCAAATAATTCGGCAGTCCATATCCGTCTACGCGGCGAACGATGATGCCCTTGGACTTAAGATATGCATCAGCATCCGCAGCCGATTTTCCTTTTTCGGCGGGGAACTCGGGCAGAATAAAGTTTGCATGCGTTTCGCCAACCTTAAGCCCCAGGCCACGCAAGCGCTGAATGGCAATGTCTCTCCATTTAGAATTATGCGCTTTCGCTTTGGCAATATGCTCCTGGTCCTCTAGAGCCGCGAGCCCCGCAACCTGAGCCGGAACCGAAACATTGAATGGCGAGCGCAGTCTCTCCAGCGCATCGATTATGTGTTTCGGGCCATAAGCCCAACCCAGCCTCAACGAAGCCAGTCCATAAATTTTTGAGAATGTTCTGGTTGCAACCGTATTTTGGGTAGACCGCGCAAGGTCCAGACCGCTTTCGTAATTGTCGGCTTCAACGAATTCGGCGTATGCGCCGTCAAGCACCAACACGATGTCTTCCCTTAATTCTTGCCGAAGGCGCGTAATTTCCGATGATGGCAAACACGTGCCGGTTGGATTGTTGGGGTTTGCCAGAAACACCAAGCGTGTCCTGGGCGTAACCGCTTCGAGAATTTTATCGATGTCGGCGGTCAATTCAGTTTCGGGTGTCATGATCGGTGTTGCACCTACGCTATTCGCATAGATGCCAAACATAAGAAATGCGTGGCGCGTGTGTATGATCTCATCGCCTTCGCCGGCATACGCTCGGCACAACAAGGCCAAAATCTCGTCAGAACCTGCACCGCAGATTACATTCTCAAATTCAACGCCATGGGTCTTAGCAATGGTCTTTCGCAGCTCAACGGCGGCCCCATCGGGGTATTTTTCGAGATGTCCTATCGCATTCGCCAAAGCTTGTTCCGCCTTTGGACTTGGTCCCAAAGCAGCTTCATTTGAGGCGAGTTTAATAACCTTTGAGAAGCCTGATATTTTAGATTCGCCGACTTGGTAAATCGGAATATTCAGGATTCCTGGACGAGGTGTCGGTAAAGACATTGGTGGCTCCCGCAATGTCGCTAAGTCTGAAAAAATGCCCTGATTTCGCTAAAGCACTAATTTGGCCAAATTCATAGTTGGGCCAAGGGTCAAAATCAAAGAAAACATTGACATAAAGGCTGCCTGGCGCTGTTTTGGCGGTGGCGGGCGCTGTCGGCCCGATTGGACGCATTCACCTGCAAATACAAAAGCAATAGCAAGACCCGATGGCACACGAGAATTCGAATCCGGCGGCTAAAAGTTCCGAGGCAATGGCGAGTGGAAACACCCTTGTTCTGGATGAGCCATTGGTTCTTCAGTCCGGCGTAACGTTGTCACTTGTATCTATTGCATATCAAACTTTTGGCACACTGAACGCCGAGCGCACCAACTGCATAGTTGTTTGTCATGCGCTGACGGGTGATCAGTACGTCGCGGGACCACACCCATCCACGGGAAAGCCAGGATGGTGGAATGCGCTAGTCGGGCCGGATAAAGTTATCGATACAAATCGATTTTTTGTTGTATGCGCTAACGTCCTTGGTGGCTGCATGGGGTCCACCGGCCCCAAGGAGACCAATCCGACAACGGGTGAACCATGGGGCTTGGATTTTCCCGTGATTACCATCCGTGACATGGTGCAAGTACAAGTTCGCTTGATCGATCATTTCGGTGTCAAAAAAGTCTTTTGTGTCGTTGGCGGATCCATGGGGGCAATGCAGGTGCTTGAATGGGCTCACCGCTATCCGGAGAGAGTGTTTTCCGCTGTTCCGATTGCCGGCTCTTATCGACATTCAGCTCAAAATATTGCGTTTCATGAAGTCGGACGTCAGGCCATCATGGCTGATCCCGATTGGGATCACGGCAAATATGCTCCTGGAACGAGCGATCCGAAGCGGGGACTGGCTGTTGCACGCATGGCCGCGCACATCACTTATTTATCAGAGACCGCCTTGCACAGGAAATTCGGCCGCAGACTTCAAGATCGGGAGTCGCTGACCTACGGATTTGATGCAGACTTTCAGGTTGAAAGTTATTTGCGTCATCAGGGATACACGTTTGTCGACCGATTCGACGCAAATTCATATCTTTATATAACTAGGGCCATGGATTATTTCGATCTTGCGCAGGAAAATAACGGCATACTTGCAGACGCGTTCAAAAATTCTCCGGTTAGGTTTTGCGTTATTTCATTTTCGTCGGATTGGTTGTTTCCGACGTCCGAGAGCCGCGCGTTGGTGCGCGCGTTAAACGCTGTTCCAGCGAATGTGAGCTTTGTTGAGGTGGAATCCGACAAGGGCCACGATGCATTTCTTTTGGATGAACCTGAATTTCATCAAACTCTTAAAGGGTTTATCGAAGGTGCCGCGGACGCCTGCGGCCTTTCCGGATCGAAAGATCAATAAACATGTTGCCCAACAATTCGTCTCAGCAGGCACCAAACGATCGTCTTAGAATAGACCTACAGCAAGTTGCAGACTTAGTACCGAACGGATGCCGGGTGCTAGATGTCGGCTGCGGTGACGGCACCCTGCTCGCATACCTTAAACACTACAAGAAAGTGGATGGCCGCGGCCTTGAACTCTCCATGGCCAAAGTGAAGGCGGCCGTGAGTCAGGGGCTGCCTGTCATTCAAGGCAATTTGGAGACTGATCTCACGGACTATCCTGCAAGCGCATTTGACTACGTAATATTAAGTCAGACGCTGCAAGCCACGCACAATCCGAAGCTGGTTATGGAGCAGATGCTGCGTGTAGGTGCACGGGCAATTGTGTCGTTTCCGAATTTTGGGCATTGGCGCGTTCGCTTATCTGTAATGTTTGGGGGTCGGATGCCGGTAACACCGACCCTCGCTGATGCCTGGTTCGATACCCCCAATATTCACCTGTGCACGATCACCGACTTCTTGGACCTCTGTAAAACTATAAATGTTCGGATTGAACATGGATTTGCGTTAGATGGGCTGGGCCAGCAGAGATGGTTTAGTGCCACTCATGCGTTGGCAAATCTCTTAAGCGAACAAGCTTTGTTTGTTTTGTCCCGGCACTGAACTGCACGGGATTAAATTCGCCGAATACCATCGCTGACCGGTCTTACAGTAGCGTTCCTTGCTTTGATCTTTGAAAGCGATGGGTCGAATGGCATTGCATAAATTTGCTTTTCAGCCTCGACGACGAGAAGTCCGGCAAAGCGGGGAAGCCATTGCTCTCCCAACCGCTCGACAGCGGCACTCCAAGAGCGAAAGGGTCGCCACCAAAAAGGCGGGGCAAAAAGTGCGCCGCCTGTTTGTGCGGGCATAAACATATTATCCCGCAATAACCGTAAAATCTGACCCATCGAAAAGGGCCTGCCCGACGCAAAAGGCGAATCTTCCGCACGCGCCCAGAGCCCCGTTCTATTGGCGACGAAAACCAGCAGGCGGCCGCCGTCTGCAAGAACGCGCCAACACTCGCGAAGCAATGTTTGTGGCTGAGCGGTCCCTTCCAAGCAATGGATCAACACAAGGCGGTCAATTGATCGGTCGGGAAACGGTAAAACAGACTCGTCGGAGAGTAGGGAAAGGTTTCTCCCATCCACGGTCCATCGTACAACACCCTGACCCGATGGCATTACCGAAAACCAAGCATCAGAATCAGCGTCAAAGTGTTCAAAGATTGGGATTGGATAGCCAATTCCCACCTGACGAAGACCTTTAGAAATCGGCCATATTTGCTGTACTTTTGCAGCAATAGTGTGTGCGGCCAGGGCACCCCTTGGGCACGCGTAAAACTCACGCAGGTCAACGACATCGTTCCACATTGACCTGCTCCTAGCACAAACAGGTTTTGGCCGGTACGAAACCGGCTGTCTCTAAAATTTTATCATCTAACCTATTGAATTTAATGGTTTTATACTTGATTTGGTCCGGGTGATGTCTCAAACTCGTAGCGGTAGTGAAAGGGTACCCACGCAGACCATAGCAGACCTGCCGGAGGGCAAGCCACCCTCATCAATGTCAGGAACAGGGGAAATAAGCTCATTTTAGAGAGCCCCGCCTTGGGGGCTTTTCAACCCAGGGGTAGATCGACTAGGGTGTCCAGGATCGGCCCGCCGGCGACCAGGGAGACCCAAAAACTGGCCAAAATTGCCGGCCCAAAGGGAAATTCGGGCTTGCCCGTCATGCCGCGCCATACGAGCCCGAAAACCACACCCAATAAACCCAGCAATGTTAAAAAAAGAAGAAATGGCGCGAAAGGCAGCGCCAATGCCCCAGCCGCCATTAGTTTTGTATCGCCCAGCCCCAACCCGATTCCGCCAAACCGCGCCCGATACGCTACACCCGCCAAAAACAAAACGACAAACGCTCCGGCAGCCAGCCCCAATGAAACAACTAGGTCGCCGCGCTCTACCAGCTGCCAAGCCACCGCCAACACAGCAAAGATGGCAACTAACTCATTCGGCAAGCTGCCCTGCTCTATATCGATCACCGCGAGCGCAACGGCGACAACGCTAATCGCTGACAATAATGCGAAATGCCGCAAATCCGGCATCAACATATACGAAACCGCGAACAGCGAAACGACGAGCAGTTCGATGGCCGGATATCGCCAAGACACCCTCGCACCGCAATGACGGCACGCGCCGCGATGCATTGCCCATGAGATCACAGGCACTAAGTCGCGCACGGTCAAAGGGTGGCCGCAAGAAACACAACGGGAGCGATCCGTCGCTATGTTTTGACCGCGGGGAAGTCTGTAAGACAGAGCGGTAACGAAACTTCCGAAAATCAATCCCAATGCAATAACCATTGCGAGTTGAAATGGAACAGGAACGACGGAAAGAGTGCTCACGTTACTCACGTGCCGCGGTTTCAGATCCGACAAACGCATCTCTGGCCCATGCCAATGCATCGACCGCCCATGCTTGCATGGTGGGGCTGAAGACAAACAAAGCCACGACCGCCACCGCCTCCGCTGCGATCAGGCCAATGAGGGCGCGGCGTACCCAGCTTCGCGAAAATCGCATTGGCTGCGCGATTTGTGGAGAGTCGTCGATTGCTGCTTCTGCGTGTTTTTCGGACACCTGAATCGCGCCCTCTCCGTAGGCGACCAATAGGGCTTTATCGGCAAGAATATTGATGACACGCAGCACACACCCCGCGCTTTTGGACAGTAGCGCCATCGCATTTTCCGAGAACACAGGGAAGTCGACGCCTTCTATGCGAGACGTTCGGACGCGATGGACCATATAATGCGTCGCTTCCGCCATATCGAGGGGACCTGTGTTAAATGAAAACCCAATACGCTGATTGATTTGCCTCAATTCATTGCGCTGCAAAAGCTCATCCAGCTCGGACTGCCCAAACATTACGATTTGCAGCAGCTTGTTGCGCTCGGTCTCCAGATTGGAGAGCAACCGAACCGCCTCAAGGCCCGCCGAACCCAGCGCCTACGCTTCATCAACAATAAGAACTGCGTTTCGCCCCAGCGCATGCTGCTCCAGCAGAAACGTGTTTAAGGACTGCATCATTTGTGCACGCGTTCCGGTCTCCAAACCGAACTCGGCGCACACCATGTTCACAAGGCTTTCGGGGTCAACTTGCGGTGCGTTCAGATAGGCGACCGCATCGTTGGACTCCACAAGCTTACGAAGCAGAAGCCGGCACAGCATCGTCTTGCCCGTCCCGACATCCCCGACAACCTTGAGAATGCCGGTATTGCGGGCAATCCCAAATTGAATCGATTGAATAATCTCAACGTGCTTATCAATCGGAAAATATTGATTTGTATTCGGAGCCAGAGTGAAGGGGTGTTCCCTCAATCCGAAATGCGCGAGATAAGGCATGGTCCGCCAGATCCTACGCGGCTACCGCGTACGCAGGTAACGTACCCGGCGCTCAATGTCCGTTGCGGAAAGCCCACTTACGCTACGGCCTCCACTCATTGCCACGAGCACGTTTTCATACGACCGCACAGCTTGATCGCCTAAATTCATATGATCGAGCACCAGCGCTAAATTGTAGTGATACATGACGGCTTCCGGCGTCAGAGCCACTGCACGCCGAAGGTAGTCCAAAGCCTGCTGCATCGAGCCCATTTTGGCGTGCGTCAATCCCATCTGCGCGATGACGGGACTAAAATTCCGATACTCGCGTTCAAGATCCGCCAAACGCGCTAACGCCTCATTGGGCGCACGTTCGCTAACAATGGCAGTTAAGTTGGTCAGCGCCTCGCGGTTCTTGGGGTCAATTCTAAGCACGGCATCGTATGCCATTTGCGCTTCGTTGGACCGGCCCAACTTTTGTAAAGCCGCCCCTTTGCCCAACAACGCAAGCGCGCTGCGCGGCTCTTGCTCAAGTGCTTGCTCGTAAAATGCAAGCGCCGTATCGAACTCGCCCCGAATTAGCGCCGTATAGCCCGCGCCGGCGTTGTCTTGCGCAGCCTGAGATACGTGGCGCACGCGCACGGCATCACCGACGCCGGCCAGTGCCAAATCGCCCCGATCAATCGTAACCGGGGGCGCCAGCATGCGCGTTGGTGAATCCAGCGCCAAGTCTGGCATGGGCTCTTGAGATGGCGCGGGATTGACCTGAGCAACCGTGGTTCGGGCCGAAGCGGGTGGCACAGCAGGCTCAGGCGGGATCACAGCCGCGGGCTCACCTGCCTCTGCAGCGGTTTCAGGAACATTCGTTGCGTCCGCCGATGCCATAGTTTCCGGTTCGGCCTGCTCTTGTGCAGCCACTTGCTCCGGCGAAGCTGGTTCCGACGCCTCGGCGGCGGCTTCGTTCGTTACCGTGTCGTCTCCCTGCCCTTCCGATGGCGCCGCTTCGGCGAGCGACGCCGGTGCCGGTTCCGAAGGCGCTGGCGGCTGCATAACGGGCGGAGAAGCAGGAGCAGAGGCGATAGGCTGAGGTGCTGTGGACGGCTGAACCAAGAAAAACGCGGCGCCTATCGCAAGAGCCAATACGACGGCCGTCGCTAGCCCCGCGACACGCCAGTTTATACGGCCACCACCGGCGGCACGCACAGCACCAGAACTGGCCAAGCGAGATGCGTCAAAACCTTCGCCACCCTCGGCCTGTCTCTGCTCGTTTTCTTTTTCGGCCTTTTGCAGCGCCTTGTAGAGAACGCTCATTGTGTTTGTCGCCCCATGCGCTTAATCAACTGCACCCTCTCTCGGATGCTAAAGAAAAGCGCCCCCAAAAATTATTATGTTCCAATAAGTTGGATGCGAGATTCTCTCTATTGGATGCACGATCTCAAGTTATACACATCCTTGGCGGGTGGCAAGCGCCGCCGCGCCAAACCGCCCGGCGTAATGACCTAAATTTCAATGTGTTGCTCCGGATTTCCGAATCCGAAAACGGTGCTTAGGCGAAAGCCGAAATTGCCAATTAAAAGAGCTACTTCACCGTAATCGTCACTTTATTGGAAACAACCGGCGGAACGTGAGGTTTATGATCCTTATCTCCCAGCACCAACTGGAGGGTGTGCTCTCCCGGCTCCAATGACAAAGTTGTTTCAGTCTGGCCTTTGCCAAAATGAATGACTTGGGAATCACCGGTCGGCAAATAGTCCGAAAGATCGGGGGTATCTTTATCCACCACCAAGTGGTGATGCCCGGTGCCCTCCGCGTCAATGCCGGCCGGCGCTATGCCCATACCCTCTAATCCGAATTGCACCCGAATAGGATTGGAAACCACGTCTCCATCCTTGGGTGAAATTATATAGGCCTTTGCTCCCGGGACAGATGGCGTATCGGTGAGAGCAGCTGAAGACCAAAAAAGAATCGCGGATGAGATGAAAATCGCGAACTGACGTAGCATCTTTGTTTCTCCTTATCTGATCGAACTCTCCGTGACCGTACGCTGTATGCGCCAATATAAACAAGTTCAACGGGGTTAGAAGGCTTCGACACGGCCCAGCAAGGGCTCTCCGGACTCGGATGCCGGCGAAAGATAAAGCGTCAGCGATGAGACATTACCGCCGACACGCACGCGACCGCTGAGGGGCTGATATCCCGGCGCCTGAGCAGATACCAAGACTGGCTCGAGATCGGCGCTCAAAATGCGAATTCGATCTCCGTTTTGGTAAGTTTCCTGAGGTTTTGTATATAGAAAATAATCGGAGTCTGCGTATTCACCATACAAATCCAAAATGAACTGGTCTTCGACGCCGCTTAAGTGCCGCTGTTTGAAGCTTTCATAGCTGAAAGCGGCGGCGGCCACATTTTCTATTATCAGAAAAGAGTCTTCAATCGGGGCTCGTGTTACAGGGTCCAAAATCGAAATCGAAACATCTTTCGTCGTCTTCAGCGCCTGCTGCAAGTAGCGCTCAGGCACGCCTGCAAAATTTACGGCGTGAAATGCGTAAGAAAGCCTTTCTCCTTCGCCTTGGTAGCGTGTCGAGGCGCCGAGATCAGGCGTACATATAATACGCGTGGTCGAATTACCGCCGGGCGTGGCAACCACGTCCAATCCTATGGTTTGAAAATTCACGCCTTGCAGGGCCGGGTGCGACGTATCCGTGCGTATAAAATCCCCCAACTCATGAGACGTTGTCGATGCCGCCAGATCGATCGGTCCTAAAAAATATACTCTTGGGTCGGCTAAAATACGCCCGCGATTACCCGATTGTTGTAGAGATGCGCCCGTTCCTGAAATCGCCATCCGACCGGGCACCGTTTCAACATTACGCTCCAACGAATCCCCAGCTCGAATACTTGGATTGCACTGATCAGAATTTGCTGACCCCGCCTTAAGAACGACAGATGTAATTTCAGTTTCACCAACAGCACGAATTTGTTTTTCATGCAGAGTTTCCTTCTCCACCACCACGTTCAACTGAAAATTGGTCACTAGCTCCAACACAGAGTCGGGGCTGCTTGTGTTATTTGAAGACGGGGATGAGCCGCACGCGGAAAGTGCGCAGACCAATATGGCGCCGACGAACACGCTCGTGAAGGTGGGACTTTTGTTTGCGCGCATACGCGCAATCATGCGCACAAGAATGATTTACAGCAACCCGCAATCGAGATCAGGTGATTAGAAATACTTTGGAATTAGAATGAAGGAGTGGCGCGCCCGAGAGGATTCGAACCCCTGACCTTCGCCTCCGGAGGGCGACGCTCTATCCAGCTGAGCTACGGGCGCTTTGAAACAATGACGCGGAACTTAGTGCATCCAAGCTACAGGCGCAATTTCTTGTGTTGATGGCGATTTCCCCATAAGAGCTTGGGCCTTGGCACCCGGCGGGGCTTACCAAAGGACCGGAGCGGCAAGCGTGCGAAGTCTATTGTCGAACATTTATGGCAATCCCTATGTGTTGTTGTCCCTGACAATGCTTATGTGGGGATGCAACGCGATCGCGGCGCGTATGGCCGTTGGTCACATCTCTCCAATGCTTCTGACAGCCTTCCGATGGATCGGCGTCGCCATCCTGTTGCTCGCCATCGCTCAGAAGCGGGTTGTCGCCGACTGGCCGTCGCTTCGCAAACGGCTTCCTCTCCTTCTCGGCCTTGGCGCGCTCGGGTTTACATCCTTCAACGCGCTATTTTATCTCGCCGCCCACAATACGGCGGCGATTAACATAGGCATCATCCAGGGCGCCCTGCCCGTCTTTGTCATGCTCGGCGCATACGTTGTTTACCGTACACCCGTCTCCGGCGCTCAAATGTTCGGTGTTGGCATCACGTTCATTGGCGTGATCACGGTTGCAGTGCGCGGAGAGATCACACGCGTCGGCGATCTTGAATTCAATTCCGGAGACCTCATGATGATCGCGGCTTGCGGTCTATACGCGGTGTACACTGTGGCGCTGCGTGAGCGCCCCACCGCATCGGGGCTTTCCATTTTCTCTATTATGGCATTCGGCGCCCTTGTGACCTCCCTGCCCCTTGCCGCATTTGAGGCGGCGAACGGCGATCTCATATGGCCGACGACAACAGGCTGGTTCGTGGTCGCGTTCGTCGTCATCTTTCCCTCTCTGTTGTCTCAATTATTCTTCTTGAGAAGCGTCGAGATTATTGGCCCGGGCCGAGCGGGAATTTTTGTGAATCTCGTGCCCGTCATTACGGCGGCACTCGGCGTGGTTATATTGGGTGAAGCGTTTAACTGGTACCACGCTGCGGCGCTGGCATTCGTACTTGGTGGTATATGGTTGGCAGAGCGCAAACAATTTCGCGCAAAACCCGCGTGATCAGTTTTTCGCGGACGTCCGCAATCTTTCCAGCGGCTGAATATCGGCGCCAGAGGGCAAGGGAGCCTCGGGGTTCTCTATAAATGCGACAATGTCTGCAAGCACAGGCTCGCTCTGCTTATCGCGCATAATCATGTGCCAACTACCCTCATAAAACGCGGCGTGCATGGGCTTGTCTGCAGCCTCAAACTTTTCGATGGCTTCAATGGTTGGTCTTTTCGGAATGATCTCGTCATTCTTGCCGTACAGATACAGCACTGGCACATTTATGCGCGGCGGCGCGACCAACGCTTCGTCCATGAGATTGGTTAATCCGTAAACAGAGTCGATCCTGGTTTTTTTGATAAAAAGCGGGTCCCGGGACAAGCTGCGCAGCATCTCAATATTGTCGCTGGCCATGCGTCCCAAGCTCCGGCCGGTCGGTTTCAGGCCCGGAACGACGCGTGCGCCGACCCATAGCGCCATTCTGTAGGGTACCGGCATGGTCGAGCGCGCCCAAACGGCGGGCGCGGCCAGGATTGCCGCCTCGACGGGTGGCGGTTGGGCGGACGACAGGGCTTTCATGACAACGGCGCCGCCCATGCTCTCCCCCAGCGCATAAAGCGGCATCTCGGGATATCTGTCTTTCAGCACCCGGGCGAAATCGGAGTAGTCCTTGGCAAGAATGTCTGCCCCGGCCCACAAACCAAAGTGCGGAGACGAGCCAAACCCGCGCTGGTCGTAGGCATATAAAGCGATCCCGCGCTCGGCGAGATAGGGGCCGACACCCCGGGCATCAGGCACATCGCCGAATGCGCTGCTGTAGTCGTTGAAACCGTGGGCGGCCAGAACGACGGCTTTCAAGACAATGCCGTCGGAAGACTCCGGCAACCAGCTGCGCACGGAAAGTTTAAGTCCATCGGAGGTCGTAAATTCGTCGCCGGCCAATTGCGGCGTCGTCGCACCGGGCCCCGGCGGCGCAACCGTCGGCGCACAGGCCGACAAAATAAACAGCCCGAACGCGCAGAAAATTCCAGTGAACAGATTATTGGGCACTCTCGTCATCCGAAGCGTTACAACCGCCATCTATTCGCGGCTCTCCGTTAGGCCGCGGACGTCAACTGAAGAAAGATGTCTTCCAACTCCACCTCGTCGGTGCGGATATCCGCAACCTGCAGCCCACTTGCACTGGCCGCATCGAGAATTTCCTGCATCGCGTTGGCGCTCGGTCTGTAATTTATGTGCAACTCATTCGGCGCAATCTGAGTTGCATGAAGGTTCTTCATGGGCTCGGGTATATCGGTCAAAGGCGAAGCCAACACAAGCGTGATGGATTTGTTGTCGATTCTGCGCAACAGCGCCCTGGTCGTGTCGCACGCAACGAGCCTGCCGTGGTTGATGATGGCAATTCGGTCGCAGAGCTCTTCTGCTTCTTCAAGGTAGTGCGTTGTCAGCAGAACCGTAGCCCCATTTTCATTTAATTGGCGAATGTGCCGCCAAAGGTGCTGCCTTAATTCAACGTCTACCCCGGCCGTCGGTTCATCGAGCACAACCACCGGCGGCGTGTGCACGAGAGCTTTGCCCACGAGCAGCCTTCGGCGCATCCCGCCGGACAGTGCCCGCGAATAAGCGTCTGCTTTGTCTTCCAATCCGACAAGCTTGAGAATCTCGTCCGTTCTGCGTTCGCGTTTCGGCACACCGTAAAGACCGGCCTGCACCTCAAGGGTTTCACGCGGCGTAAAAAACGGGTCCAAGTTCAGTTCTTGCGGCACGATGCCGATCGCGCAGCGCGCTTGACGCTCTTCGGTGTCGATGTCGTGATTCCAAATACGGACCGTGCCGGAACTCTTCTTGACGAGACCCGCCATAATGTTGATCAGCGTCGATTTGCCCGCGCCATTGGGCCCAAGAAGCCCAAAGAATGATCCGCGCGGGATCTCCAAGGAAAAATCGATCAATGCCTGCTTGGGTGGACGGCGCCCGCCGCCGTAAGTTTTATTGAGGCCGCTGATTTCCACCGCGAGATCGGGCAGCGACTGAGTAGATAGGGTCTTCGAAGGGGTGGTCACAAACGAGTTCCGTATAAGTTTTGAACGGGTCCCGGACCCGGGCCAAAATGGGTATCACCCCAGGAAATAAGCGGTCAACGGCCAGTGCGCCGGTTCATCGGCATCTTGCAAAATACGCGCACTAAACGCATAAACATTGGTGCCGGATACAGAATTTTCAACGCAGCAACCAGGAAACGGATTATGGCTGAGCCTCTCGAAACCATCCATGTAGACTCTGCAAAAGTCAGCTGTGATGGCGGCGGCGGGGCGCTGGGGCACCCGCGCGTGTATTTGCACATCAAGCCGGGGGACGGCGAAATTGAATGTCCGTATTGCAGCCGCCGGTATGTGCTCAAAGAAGGCGCAACCGCTTCGGCTGACGCACACTGACGGATCGGCCCGCGCTGCTCGATGTTAGCGCGCCAACTGTGATCGGATGGCAAAGAAAACCTCCCCACCCAGACGGCTCTATTTGATCGACGGCTCCGGATATATTTTCCGGGCCTACCACGCCTTACCGCCGATGACCCGGCCCGACGGCACGCCGGTGAATGCCGTCTACGGCTTTTCCAATATGCTGATGAAGCTTTTGGACGACCTTCGCGATGACAGCGTCGAAGAATTGATGGCCGTGGTGTTCGACGCCAAACGCATTACCTTCCGCAACGAGATTTACAAAGAGTACAAGGCCCATCGGCCCGATCCGCCCGAAGATTTGATTCCGCAGTTCCAGTTGATCCGCGATGCGACGGAGGCCTTCAATGTTAAGGCCGTCCAAATGGAAGGCTTTGAGGCGGACGACCTCATCGCAACTTATGCCAAGCAGGCCGTGGAAGACGGCATCGACGTCGTCATTATTTCTGCAGATAAGGATTTGATGCAGCTCATCAGGCCGGGCATCACCATGCTCGATCCGATGAAAAACCGGAATATTGGTCCGGACCAGGTGAAGGAAAAATTCGGCGTCGGACCGGAAAAGGTCATCGACGTTCAGGCGCTGGCCGGGGATTCCACGGACAACGTGCCGGGTGTTCCCGGCATCGGTGTAAAAACAGCGGCATTGCTCATCGAGGAGTACGGCGATCTGGAAACACTTCTCTCCCGCGCGGAAGAGATTAAGCAGCCCAAACGGCGGCAAAGCCTGGTTGAAAACGCGGAGCTTGCCCGCATCTCAAAACAACTTGTGACCTTGAAAAACGACGTTCCCGTAGAGGTTTCAATCGACGATTTGAAATGGCAGCAGCCCAACGCTGACACTCTTCTCGGCTTTATCCAGGAACAGAACTTCAAGAGCCTGCACGGCAAGGTCTCCGCAAAGCTCGATGGTCAATCCTCCGAACGCCAACAAGCGGCTTCACCCGAGCAGAAGGCGCTGACGGTGGAAACTTCAAGCTACGAGACAATCCAAAAAGCAGCCGATCTCAAACGCTGGGTGGATGCTGCTTTGGCCAACGGATGGGTTGCCGTGGATACAGAGACCGACGGCCTTGATCCAATGCAAAACAGCATGGTCGGCATTTCCATGTCCATCGAACCCGGCAAGGGGTGCTACATCCCCTTGCGCCACACCGGCGGCGCACCCCAAGGCAGTCTGGACCTCGGCGGGGATACAGGTGAAGCCGACGCGCCTGAACAAATTTCCATCAAAGACGCCGTCAAAATATTGAAGCCGCTTTTGGAAAATCCCGGCGTACTTAAAATCGGACACAACATCAAATTCGATATGCATGTCTTTGCGCGCGAAGGCATCAACGTTACGCCTGTCGACGATACCATGGTGGTCTCCTACGTGTTGGAAGGATCGCAGCACGGGCACGGCATGGACGAGTTGTCCGATCTCCATCTGGGGCACAAAACCATTCCCTTTTCGGAAGTCTGCGGCACCGGAAAGAAACAGATCACGTTCGACAAGGTCCCGCTGGACAAAGCCACGACGTATGCGGCGGAAGACGCGGATATCACCCTGCGCCTTCACACCGTGCTTAAACCGCGCCTTGTTCCCGATCATCTGGTGAGCATCTACGAAAATCTCGACAGAAGGCTAATTCCCATACTCAAGGACATGGAAGCCGCGGGAATTCTCGTGGACGCAAAAGTCCTTAAATCACTCAGTGAGGATTTCGCAAAGCGCATGGTGAGCTTGGAAACCGAAATCCATAAGCTGGCCGGTGAAGAATTCAACGTCGGGTCGCCAAAACAGTTGGGCGAAATTCTTTTTGAGCGCATGAGTTTGTCCGGCGGCAAAAAAACCAAAACCGGCGCCTACGGCACCGGCGCGGACGTATTGGAAGACCTGGCCGCGCAGGGCCACGATCTGCCGGCCCGCGTATTGGAATGGCGTCAGCTCTCGAAGCTCAAGAGCACCTATACGGACTCGCTGATGTCGGAAATCAATCCAGACACGGGGCGTGTTCACACGAGCTATGGACAAACCATCGCGTCCACCGGGCGCCTTTCGTCCAACGATCCAAACCTGCAGAACATTCCGATCCGCACGGACGAGGGGCGCAAAATCAGAACCGCCTTTGTTGCAAGTAAGGGTCATACCCTTGTGTCGGCTGACTACAGCCAAATTGAACTGCGGCTTGTTGCGCATGTTGCCGACGTCAAAGCCCTTAAGCGGGCGTTCAAGGACGGCGAAGACATTCACGCCGCAACTGCTTCTGAAATGTTCGATGTGCCGATAAAGGACATGGATCCGATGGTGCGCCGGCGCGCCAAAGCCATCAATTTCGGAATTATTTACGGCATCTCCGCGTTTGGCCTGGCACGGCAGCTGGGTATTCCGCGCGGCGAAGCGCACGACTATATCGAGGCATATTTCGAAAAGTTCCCCGAAATTCGCGATTACATGGAATCGACCAAAGCCCTCGCGAAAAAACAAGGGTACGTCACAACACTTTATGGACGGCGGTGCTGGACGCCGGGCATCGGTGACCGCAATCCGAACATGCGCGCTTTTGCGGAACGCGCTGCGATCAACGCGCCGATCCAAGGCGGCGCGGCGGATATCATTAAGCGTGCCATGATTAGATTGCCAAACGCTCTGAAAGACGCCGGCCTAAAGGCAGCGATGTTGCTGCAAGTCCACGATGAGTTGATTTTCGAGGTTCCCGACAAGGAAATCGAAAAGACTAAAGCGGTCGTCAAATCCACCATGGAGGCCGCTGCGCATCTCGATGTGCCGCTGATTGTGGATGTCGGCACCGGTGCGAATTGGGCTGACGCGCACTAAGGGGCCGCTAAACCAGCCCCAAACATATCCACCGCGCTTAATAATGGGTATCCTCCAGAGGAAACGCACACCCAATATCGAGGGGGATAGGATGTTTATAGCTAGAGCTGCTTCCTTTTGTATTGTGTCACTTGTGTTTACCGTTGGTGCCAATGCCAGCGATGCGCCGCCGCCTTGGGCCTATCCCGTAGCCCCTCCTCCAAGCAGCACGGCTCAAGAGCCAACCAAGCCCGACACCTCTTTAAAG
>Ga0181593_10002309_pt1 | contig 17541 bp, 15 predicted proteins | sample 071ome_19_FD_133756 | JGI IMG/M metagenome (GOLD analysis project Ga0181593, IMG submission 133756) | Coastal salt marsh microbial communities from the Groves Creek Marsh, Skidaway Island, Georgia - 071413AT metaG (megahit assembly) | ecosystem: Environmental > Aquatic > Marine > Intertidal...
CACAGCGTAGTGGCGCCGCAAGACCTCATCAAGCAAGTTGCGCTTGCCATCAAAGTAGCGATAGATCGTCCCTTCCGCTATGCCCGCGTCTCTTGCAATATCGACAATGGAGCCCTTTTCAAACCCGCATGAGCAAAACACCTTGCGCGCTGACTTGACGATGGTGTCTATCCGAACTTCCTTCGCAGGGCGAGCTATTTTTGTTTGCAAATCGACATTCACGAACGGCAGGGTCCAGACGTTGGCTCCGATAAGTTCGTACAAACTGCCACAATAATGAATGTAGTTCAATAAAAATTCGAATGTAGTTTTTGCGAAAAATTGCTCGAATAGGTTTGTAAATATTGGAAATTATGACTAGGATGTTTATTCTTAAAGACATCGCTTGGCACTCGCAGATGAATTGAGTGAATTTGATTCATTTTACTGAATGGGCAGTTATACAAATGAATCCCGAAAGGACTAAAAGCATCGAAGGTAAACAAAACTGCAAGGAGTAGAGGGGGTACCACTGCTCTCTTTGCAATCCCTTGTCGCTTACTTGAATGGCGAACAGGACCGGAAACAGATTATGGGATCTAAAATACAAGTTCTAACTACCATCTTGCTCTGGTTTTCTTCTGGATTTGTATTGGCGCAAGCCGCGCGATCGGATGCAGAACTGGCAGATGGAGAGACTCAGTACAGGCTTTTCTGTGCTGAATGTCACGAGGGTGCTTTACTGGAAGCTCCGCAGCGAGCGGCGTTTGAGTTGTATACGCCGCGAAGCATCGTGGATGCACTGGAGTTTGGCTCGATGGCGACTTCAGGGATGGCTCTTACTCGTGAACAAAAGCGAAATATTGCTTTTTATCTCTCCGGTGAACGATACGATGAAACCCGAATCGAAACGACTAGCTTTAGCTGTGAAACTTCTCGCGATGCGATATTCCCATTGACTCAGGCAATATCCTGGAACGGCTGGGGAGGTGAATCCGGAAACACACGACACCAGTCAGATGAAGTTATTCTGACAAAAGCCAATGTGAATGACCTGGAGTTGAAATGGGCATTTGCTTTTCCCGGAGCCACGCGGGCACGATCGCAACCGGTAGTTACTCCAGAGGTGACTTTCATAGGAAGTCAGGACGGCACCATTTACGCACTGGACAACACTAATGGCTGTCCCTGGTGGACTTTCAATGCCGATGCTGAAGTGCGGGGTGCAATCTTTGTCGATACGGATGATTCAGGTGTACCGGAGACCTTATTGTTTGGAGACTTCAGTGGGCAAGCCTATGCAGTAAATGCACAAACAGGCGAGCTTAATTGGAAGATCGAAGTACACGATCATCCTCAGGCAACTTTAACCGGATCAGTCATCGCTCATGAAGATGTTGTCATAGTCCCGGTTTCGTCACTTGAGGTGCTATTGGCTGCCCGGGTTGGTTATTCCTGCTGTTCGTTTCGGGGTGCTGTGGTTGCGTTGAGCATCAGCACCGGAGAAGAGCTATGGCGAACCTATACTACGGATGAACCTCGTCCGACCATTTTGAGCACTGCAGGTGTCCAGCAGTATGGCCCCTCGGGCGCTCCTGTCTGGTCCAGTCCAACCATCGACGCAGAACGCAATCTTGTTTATGTCGGTACCGGAGAAAATTATTCTTCGCCGGCTAATGGGTACAGTGATGCTGTGGTGGCTCTCGACCTGGCGAATGGAGACATTGTCTGGTCGGCTCAACTTACAAAGGATGACGCCTGGAACGGCGCCTGCTCGAGAGGAACGCCAAATTGCCCGGAAGAAAACGGGCCTGATTACGATATTGGCGCATCACCCATATTGACCAATGATGAGAATGGCAAGGAGCTTATTTTCGTTGGGCAGAAATCGGGAATGGTTTACGCACTTGATCCAGCAAACAACGGTGAACTGGTCTGGGAGCAGCGAGTTGGCAGTGGTGGCACTATGGGCGGCATACACTACGGCATGAGCAGCAACGGCGAAAAGCTCTTTGTCGGCATCTCAGACCTTCCAACGAATAACCCCTACAATATCGGACAGCCGCATCCTGGAATTCACGCGCTGCAACCCAGTACCGGAGAAATTCTTTGGAGAAACGATTTGCCAGATAAGTGTGAACAAAGCAGGTTCCTCTGCTGGCAGGGCATTTCAGCTGCCGTGACAAGTACATCAGATCTGGTATTTGCTGGTGGACTGGATGGCATTCTGCGCGCATTTGATGCGGAAGACGGAAAGACATTGTGGGAAACCAATACTCGCCAGAGCTTTGGCACACGTAATGGAATCGAAGCAACCGGGGGTTCCATCGAAGCGGATGGACCGGTGGTTGTGAACGGACAGGTGTTTATTACCTCGGGGTATGAAAAGTGGGCTGAAGCACCGGGAAATGTGTTATTGGTTTATTCACTAAACGGTGAATAAAAAAGTTAGCAGAGAGCTGGCTTCGATTCTTTTGATTTAGTGATGTCTATTGATGAGATTGGTGAAGCTGCTCGCATGTAAATATTAACGGAGCCCTGAATGTTGAACTTTTTATCCTGCCAAATTAGCCATAATAGAAAATCGTTTCTCTTGTCATGGTCTTTTTCGGGAATCTCATCGGCACTGATTGCGTTTCAGGCGATGGCTTATGAAGTTGATCCGAATGCCACTATCAATGATTCCCCCACCAGCTTGCTGGGAATCAATCATATCGGATTATCAGTGCGGGATCTGGATGCCTCCCTGGATTTTTATCAGAATGCTTCGGGTTTTAAATTGGTTCGGAGAGAAGTAATTAGCAATAGCATTGCTGCTGACAAATTATTTGGCCGGGAAAACATAGAGTATGAAATTGCGGTGTTGGAAGCTCCGAATATGCTATTTGAGCTCATTGAGTTCAGTCACAACCGCAATTTGCCGATTACCAAGATGCCGGTGCAGGGGCCTGGCATGACCCACACCTGTTTTCAGTCGCCCGCTCACTTGTCCGGATACGATAAATTCAAAAACGCAGGGGCTGAGATGCTAAGTCGTGGCGATGGTCCGGTAGACCTCCTGGGCCAGGGTGTAACTTATGCTTACGCCTATGATCCGGAGGGAAACATGCTGGAGTTGGAACAGCTTGATTTCAATGTATTAGGGGGAGATCCTCGAAAACCCGAATGGGTGGAACAAGGCCTGAACATGTGGATGACCCAGGTAGCGCTGGTTACCCATGACATCGAACGTTTAACCGACTACTACGCAAATTTAATGGGTTTCAACCCGCACCGGGCAGCTGATATCGCCGGTCGCGCGGCTTTTGATGACGCCACGAATATCGATGATGTAGCGCTGAAAGTTGTTTTTTTCCGAATGGCTCAGCTGACGAAAAGCATGGAGTTCTGGCAATACGTCAATCCGGCTACCCCTCGAGCGGTTGAGAACCGCGACATCACTGCGCCCGGTTATTCCTATTCCTTTGAAGTCGCTGACATTCAAGTGGAATATGCAAGAATGGCAGAACTGGGCGTGGAGTTTGTCAGTGAGCCTGTATTGATGGGAGAGTCCTGGCAAGTCTATGCCAATGATATAGATGGCAATGTGTTCGCATTGCGTCAGTGGGTTGACCCTGACTCTCCCTGGTCTGTACCTAGCTTGGAACAATAGAACTCAATACAAAAATCTATTCTCAACCTACTTGGCTGTGCTGTGCGCACAGGTCACAAGTACCCACAGGAGTTCTTAATGACTTGCCAATCTCTTAGTTTCACAATTTCTGGGCTGATGGCTACGGTGTCACTCTTAATTAACACAGCCTTTGCTCAGGATGTGACTGAATTAGTCGAACATCGTTATGCGAGCAATGATGGTGTAAGCATTCATTATGCTGTCATGGGCAATGGTCCTCTTATAGTCATGGTGCATGGATTTCCAGATTATTGGTATACCTGGCGCCATCAGATGCTGGCTCTGGCTGATGAATACACTGTCGCCGCATTGGATACTCGCGGCTACAATCTTAGCGACCAACCTGCAGGTGTAGAGAATTATGCGTTGGAGATACTGGTTGAGGATGTGGCGGCCGTGATTCGCGCCGAAGGAGAAACCAGTGCAACCGTGGTTGGGCATGACTGGGGCGGGGGCATTGCGTGGAGTTTTGCTGCAATGAAACCCGAGATGACTGATCGTTTGATCATTCTGAATTTGCCACATCCGCGCGGTCTGGTGAGAGAGCTGGCGAAATTTGGGCAGCAGCATGAAAATTCCGCATACGCACGCAATTTTCAACAATCCAACTCCCATGAAAATTTGAGTTCACAGGTGCTGGCAGCAGCTCTATCGGCCGGCGACCCTGATCTACATGCACGCTACACCGAGGCTTTCGATCGATCCAGCTTCGATGCGATGATGAATTATTACCGCGCCAATTATCCTCGCGATCCCTACACTTCAGGAGCGTTTCTTGAATTACCTGAAGTCCAAGCGCCGGTCTTGCAGTTTCATGGCCTGATTGATACGGCTCTGTTACCCGACGCATTGAACAATACCTGGGATTTTTTAGCAGCAGACTGGACACTGGTTACCATTCCTGGCGTCAGCCATTGGCCGCACCACGCAGTGCCTGAAAAGGTCAATGATATGATCAAGGCGTGGCTTGATTTGCATTAGGTTGGATTTTTCTCAAAAGGTTTCAATCCAAAAAGGGGTTTTGTTAATTGTTCAGAGCATGGGCAAAACTCTTGCTGAAAATATTTTAATGACTTGGACGGGGTCGTTGTGACCTGTCGCCTTGTATCGGGACATGGCGCTAATTCCGAGGTGGCTGTCCGTGAACAAGTGTCAGAAAACGGGTGTCGGTGCCGGCCCGGCGGAATTCAGATATCGTCTGGTAATCGGGATCATCCCACCAGTCCCTCGCGGCCTTCTCAGAAGGGAATTTCAGAATAACAATTCTGCCACTGGGCTGAGCCGAACCTTCAAAACTTTCAATATTGTCATCGAAAGTGAGCAGTTTGCCACCGTGTTTCTTGAGGATTGGAAAGAAGCCTTGCTCGTAATTACGGTATTGATCGCTGTCCTTAATGATCAGGTTGGCCACCATAAAAACCGGAGTATCAGACATTGCGCGGTTCCTCGAGTTTGATTGAATAGTACTGCAGGGCTTGACCGGGGCTTTGTTACCTGCCTCTTTCTATGGCCAGTGCGACACCCTGACCACCGCCGATACAGAGAGTCGCCAGTCCCCTGCGGGCATCGCGTTTTATCATTTCAAACAATAAGCTGACCAGAACGCGGCAGCCGGAAGCCCCAATCGGGTGACCGAGGGCGATAGCACCTCCGTTAACATTGACCAGGTCGGTGTCCCAGCCCAGTTCGCGATTGACAGCGATTGCTTGGGCGGCAAATGCCTCATTGGCTTCAACCAGATCGAGGTCCTCAATTTGCCAGCCGGCACGCGCGAGGCAGTTTCGGGTCGCTGAAACTGGTCCTATACCCATAATGCGTGGATCCACTCCGGCGCTGGCAGCCCCTGTAATAGTGGCGAGTGGTTGCAGGCCCAGTTCTCTTGCCCTGGCCGCGCTGCACAGTACGCATAACGCGGCTCCATCATTAATTCCCGAAGCATTGCCGGCTGTTACGGTGCCGCCTTTTTTAAAGACTGGTTGCAGTTTGGCCAGTGATTCCGTTGTAGTATCGGACCTTGGTCCTTCATCCACTTTGAATGTCAGGGCGTCGCCGCGTCGCTGTGGAATCTGTATTGGCAGTATCTCGTCGGTGAATTTGTCGTTAGCCTGAGCGGCGGCTGCCTTCTGCTGTGATGCTGCCGCGAAGGCATCCTGCTCTGCACGGGAGATGGCGTATTTTTCTGCCAGATTCTCAGCAGTAATCCCCATGTGTATATCGTTAAAAGCATCCCACAGGCCATCCGTGATCATGGTATCCAGGGCTTGCCAGTGTCCCATTTTCTGACCCGAGCGGGAGTTGGGCAGAAGATGGCCAGACTGACTCATACTCTCCATGCCACCGGCGATCACCATGGATGCATCTCCGACGCGGATCGCGTTGTAAGCCAGCTGCACTGCCTTGAGACCTGAACCGCAAACCTTATTGATCGTCACGGCAGGTACCGCCTGGTCGAGACCGGCCTTAATACTCACCTGGCGGGCAGTATTCTGTCCGCAGCCAGCTGTGAGGACCTGCCCCATGATTACTTCATCAATGATTGCTGGATCAATGCCGTATTTGGACAGCACCCCGGGCAACAGTTGACTGGCAATGTCCGTAGCGCTCAGGCTGGCCAGGGAACCCTTGAATGTACCAATGGCGCTGCGTCCCGCACCAACAATTACCACCTGATCCATCAACGGTTTGCCCGATTGTCGATCAGCTCTTGAACCACTGCCGGATCCGCGAGGGTGGTAGTGTCTCCGAGGTTGTCCAGTTCATTGGCAGCAATCTTGCGAAGAATTCTGCGCATTATCTTGCCGGAACGGGTCTTCGGAAGCCCCGGGGCGAACTGGATATGCTCTGGCTTGGCAAACGAACCAATTTCACTGGCAACAAACTGCATCAGCTCGGTGTGCAATTCGATTGAATCTTCCACGCCTGACATTGGTGTCACGTATGCGTAAATTCCCTGTCCCTTGATATCATGTGGGAAACCTACGACTGCTGCCTCAGCGACTTTAGGGTGAAGAACCAGCGCGCTCTCGATTTCGGCCGTGCCAAGTCGGTGGCCGGAAACGTTGATCACATCATCTACTCGCCCGGTCACCCAGTAATAACCGTCCTGGTCACGCTGAGCGCTGTCACCGGTAAAATAATACCCCCTGTAGGCGGAAAAATAGGTATCCACACAACGCTGGTGATCACCGTACACCGAGCGTATCTGGCTAGGCCAGCTCTGGCATAGGACCAGGTTACCCACTGAGGGGCCTTGCAGTTCATTGCCGTCAGCGTCCAGCAAGGCCGGTCGAACTCCAAAAAATGGGAGGCTAGCCGAACCTGGTTTGAGCGCTGTTACACCCGGCACCGGAGTGATCATGATTGCGCCAGTCTCTGTTTGCCACCAGGTGTCCACGACTGGGCAGGATCCGTCTCCCACTACATGGTAATACCACTCCCAGGCTTCTGGATTAATAGGTTCTCCCACGGAACCCAGTAGTCGAAGAGAGGACCTTGAGGTTTTCTTGACGGGATCGTCACCAGACGCCATCAGTGCCCGTATTGCAGTTGGGGCAGTGTAAAAAATGTTAACCTGGTGTTTGTCGATGACCTCCCAGAAGCGGGAGCCATCCGGATAAGTGGGTACGCCTTCAAACATTAACGTCACTGCACCGTTGGCCAGCGGTCCGTAGACAATATAAGAGTGTCCGGTAACCCAACCTACATCCGCGGTGCACCAATAGATATCGCCATCATGGTAATCGAATACATACTTATGGGTTATTGCCGCTCCCAGCAGATAGCCCGCAGTGGTATGCAGTACGCCTTTTGGTTTGCCGGTTGAACCAGAGGTATAGAGGATGAACAATGGATCTTCGGCATCCATGATTTCAGGTGGGCATTCAGCAGCGGCCTGATCAACAGACTTGTAGTAACAGACGTCGCGCACGTCATTCCAGGGAACATCTGCGTTGGTGCGGCGTACCACGAAGACGCTATGCACATTCGGACAGTTTGCCAGGGCGGCGTCTACGTTGAGTTTGAGAGGAATGATTTTTCCGCCTCGAACGCCCTGGTCAGCAGTAATGACTGTTTGGCAGTCCGAGTCGAGTATCCGGTTGCTTAGCGATTCCGGCGAAAAACCGCCAAAGACAACAGAGTGTATTGCTCCTATTCTGGCGCAGGCAAGCATGGCATACGCCGCTTCGGGAATCATTGGCATGTAAATGCAGACCCTGTCGCCTTTTTTGACGCCGCGCGCCTTTAAAGCATTGGCGAGCTTGCACACTTGCAGATGCAATTCCTCGTAAGTAATATTTTTGTCTTGGTCCGGCTCATCACCCTCCCAGATTATTGCTGTTTGCCTGGCTCGCTTGTCGAGATGTCGGTCGACACAGTTGTAACAGACGTTTAACTTTCCCCCGGCAAACCAGGTGGTGTCGGCCTTACTGAAATCGCCGGAATATACCTCTTTCCAGGGTTCGTGCCAGTGCAGAAAATGACCAGCCTGTTCAGCCCAGAATTCTTCCGGGTTATTTATGGAGCGCTGGTACATTTCCTGATACTCGGCAGGGGATAGCAGGCTTCGCGTCGCTGCTGCCTCGCTGACCGGATAAACTTTTTGTTCCGACATGGTGGTTTCCTGTTTTCAGTTAGTCGATTAGCAAGTTTGTTCTTTTTTACAGTCCGAGCAGTGGAGACTGAATTAACGGGAATTCTACTCTGACCTCGCAGTTGAAACCAAACTACCGCAGTTACAATGTGACTCTCACGTTATCAATTAGTCTGGCTTTGCCGATAAAAACAGCCCCCAGGATAATCAGATTGGTATCAATTTCCCGAGCGGGCTCGAGTGTAGCGGCATTGCAAATTGCGAGATAATCAGGCTTCAATTCAGCTTTCCCAAGAATTTCGTAGCCGCGTTCTTGAATGGCCGTGTAATTCCTGTCGCCGGCCTTTAGTGCAGCGCTCATTGCCTGCAGTGTTCGATACAATGCTGGAGCAAGTTGGCGCTGCTCGGCAGTCAGGTAGTTGTTTCTTGAACTAATCGCAAGCCCGTCAGATTCTCTTTCTGTTTCTATTCCTACCAGGGCAACGGGGAACAAGAGATCTGCGACTAATTTTTGAATAATAAGATACTGTTGATAGTCTTTCAGCCCAAAATAGGCAACATCAGGTTGGCAAATGTTGAACAATTTGCTCACTACCGTGGTAACGCCGTCAAAATGGCCCGGGCGACTGCTTCCGCAGTGCAAGTTGCCCAATTCAGGTACAGAGACAACCGTCTGTGTGCGCAGACCGTTTGGATAGATCTCACTTTCCTCAGGATAAAAAAGGCAATGACAACCTGCGCTGGCAAGCTCGGCCTTGTCCTGATCCAAGGTACGAGGATAGGCCGCCAGATCTTCATCGGGGCCGAATTGCATAGGGTTGACAAAAATACTGCAGATTACCCAGTCACATTGTTGTTTGGCTTGCGCGATCAGTTTCAAATGGCCGGCGTGCAGGTTGCCCATGGTAGGCACGAGTCCAATTACTTTTCCTTGTGTTTTAAGCTCTTTGACTGCGTACCGCAATTCAGCTATTTCAGTGACGCTGATCAATTCTTCCATGATTTGTTCCTGCTAATCGAACCAGTGCTCTCTGGCAGGGAAATCTCCGTTCTTGACCGCATTGACATATCCTTCTATAGCGCCAGGTATACCGTTTTGAGATTCTGACAGAAAATTTTTAACAAATTTGGGAGTGATAGGTGAGATACCGAGTAAATCATGCAGTACCATGATCTGGCCGGTGGTACTTGGTCCCGCACCTATCCCGATTACGGGAATTTCCAGGGATTCGGTTATGGTAGCGGCAAGTTTCCGAGGCACACACTCCAGAAGCAGTATATTGGCTCCTGCGTCTTGCAATACTCTTGCCTCGTCGATAATCAATTGTGCCTGATCGGTGTCCCGACCCTGAACATGATATCCGCCGATTCGATTAACTGATTGAGGTGTTAATCCCATGTGCGCGCAAACCGGAATCCCACGTTCCACCAGCAGTCGGGTAGTGTTGGCTATCCAGGCGCCTCCTTCGAGTTTCACTATCTGGGCGCCGGCGCGCATCAGGGCAGCAGCGTTCTCCAAGGTTTGTGACTCTGAAGCGTAGCTCATAAAAGGGAGATCAGCCATCAGCAGAGCGCCTTGGTTTCCGCGCTTGACGCATTCCATGTGGTAAACCATGTCGCTCATGGTTACTGGTAGTGTACTGTCGTGACCTTGCAGAACCATGCCCAGAGAATCACCAACCAGGAGCACTTCAACTCCGGCACGACTTGCAATGCCCGCAAAGATGGCGTCGTAGGCCGTGAGGCAGGCAAATTTGTCACCCTTTCTGTGAATTTCTATTAGCGTTGTCAGGGTGGTGTGGGTAGCAATACTGTGTTGGCTCAAGAAAATTGGTCCTCAAGGAAATGGCGGCCGAGACTGGAAAGTATTTCGTCTAAAGCAGGTTCGGCCGGGGGTTGAAGTAATGAGTGCCGCTCGGCAATGCCAGAATATAACTTACCAATTCTTGATAGTCGCTGTCATTGTTAACCAGGTCGATCTGGGTACTGTTAACGATTAGTAAGGATGAGGCATCGTAGTAGTGGAAAAATTCAGTATAAGCTTCATTGAGCTGCTCCAGGTAGCTGCGTTCAATGTACTGTTCCGCCGCTATACCGCGACGCTGAATACGACCTAGCAGTGTCTCTGTCGGAGCCTGCAGGTAGATCACCAGATCCGGCACAGGTGCGTCCAGAGTTAGGTGTTGGTAGACGTTTTCGTAGAGTTTGAACTCATCCGGATCAAGAGTTTGTTGGGCGAAAAGTCGATCCTTCTCAATCATAAAATCGGCGACTCTGGCGGTCTTGAATAGGTCATCTTGTCGCAGTTCCTGAATCTGCTGTGCCCGCTGAAGCAAAAAGAATAACTGGGTCGCCAGCGCGTGCTGGCGGCGGTCCCGATAGAACCGATTCAAAAACGGATTCTCTTCCGCTTTTTCCAGCACGACCTCATATTCCAAAGACTCCGCCAGCCGTTTGCACAAGCTGGTTTTACCTACTCCGATAGGACCTTCCACCGCGATATAACGCGGGGTCTGGCGAATAGAATGGCTGTCTGCGTTCACTGGACCTTCCGATGCCTTCGACGATTGGGTCTGCGACGACTTCGTTGTTGACTGCTTAGCGCCTTGATCATGTTGGCCTGTACCGTGGTGTCAGCCAATTGGAACTGGGTCCACCATTGGCCCAGCCCAGCAAGCTGTTCTCCAGATTCCTCCCGTAACAGCAGGAAGTCATAGCCTGCGCGGAAGCGCGGATGCTGATATGCAGTTTGAACACCACGTTGATTGCGACGTTGTAGGCGCAGCTGCAGTTCCCATATCTCTTTTGTTGCCAGGTAAAATCGCCTTGGAATGGCCGTGTAGTGGAGTTGTCTGCCAATAATCTGATCAGCAACCTGATGCAAGTGTTGTATGCTGGGTTGATTTTCTGCCAGGCTTCCGTCCAGACGAGATCTAAGCGCGGGCCACAGTAGGGCTGCGAATAAAAAGGCAGGAGTCACGGATTTACCTTCTGCTATACGGTTGTCGGTATTCTTCAGAGCCAGTTCAACCAGCTTGTTTTCCGGAATATCACCCCTCTTCATACAAGTCAGGGTATCCGGAAACAAAAATTTTCCAACTTCGAATTCTGTGAGTAATTCAAATGTCCGTACCCCGTGCCCATTACTCAATAGCTTCAGAGTTTCATCAAATAGACGAGCAGGTGCTACCGAACCCAGCATCTCTGCCAGGTTATTGATTGGCTCGCGGGTGTTTTCTTCGATGGTAAAATCCAGTTTTGCAGAGAACCGAATGGCTCTGAGCATCCTGACCGGATCTTCCTTGTAGCGTGTTGTTGGATCGCCGATGATACGGATTCGTCGCTGTTTGATGTCGTCCATTCCGGAACTGAAATCCAGAATCAGAAAATTACGGATTGTGTAATATAGCGCATTGACGGTGAAATCCCTGCGAAGAGCGTCCTCATTAATATCCCCGTAAACGTTGTCCCTCAGTATCATGCCGGAACTGGAGTGGGCTGAATCAAGGTTCATTAGTGCCTTACGGCTTTTCTCTCTGGTCACCTCCATCGGTTGATGGTGAGCACGAAAGGTTGTCGCTTCAATGATCTCGCGGCCAAACCTGATATGCACAATCTTGAATCGTCGACCAATAATGCGCGCATTTCGGAACAGTTCCCGAAGTTGCTCAGGAGTCGCATCAGTAGCGATATCGAAGTCTTTGGGTCGATTGCCCAGCAGAAGGTCGCGCACTCCGCCACCGACCAGAAAAGCCTGGTAGCCCTCGCTATCAAGTTTATAGAGTACTTTAAGTGCACCAGGCGAGATGTTTTTTCTGCTGATGCAATGCTGATCGCGCGTCAAAACAGCGACGCCGTCCATATCCAGATCTGCCAACAGGGGATCGCTGACAAGAGGGTCTTGAGTGGCGCTGCGGCGTTGCCTCTCATCGCTGCCATGATTCTGTTTCGCGTTTAGCGATTTGAAGAGTTTACTTAACATCCCTGCGACGGTTTTCTAGTGAGGGGATTGTTGAAATTGTTCCTGATTTGCCGCGGCGGGTTCGACCAATCCGAGCCGGGAGTACCATAATACAGCGAACGACAACAATTTAGCAGTTGCGCAGCTCAGTGTGAACAAAAGATGTTTGAAATATAGAGGGGTGATAACCACCCCCCAGGAAGGTAACGTTCTATTTTTATTGTTATTAGCTTATTTTTATTGTTGTTAGCGGGAGCCGAAAGCCGGCTCCACTGAAGCATTCAAGACGGTATTTCTAGAGAAGTAACAAGGTGTTTACTTCAAAACACAACTAAAAACCCGAACCTTGTTTTTATTGATGCACTAACCTTAGTCAAACAACCGAGTAATGCAATTTTTATTATTGTTTTGTGCTTATTATTATTGTTTGTTTTTGTTATTCGCCTATCTCTGTGCAGATTCTGTGCCAAATTATAAAAAGCGCTTGAAATCAGTTAGATAAGTGTGAAGGGGTTCTCGCAGTTTTTTCCGGCTGGTATCGTTTGTTACCAAAATACACAAATAAATGTATAGAAAGGTAGCGGTAACAGTGCTGTGGCCCAGGTGCGAAAGAAATTTACGAGAGCCCCTAAGATGGTGGTTCCGGTTTGATATGGAGTTCGAAAACCGCTATTTCAGGCTTGGATAACCTGCTTTTTGCTGCGCGGGAGGCCAAAGCGCTGCCGCCTCTCCCACAGACATTTGCGACTTATACCAAGTTTTTTGGCCAATTCGGTTTCGGTCATGGAATCCTGGTGTTCGAGGACGAAACGCTGGAAATAATCTTCCAGCGAGAGATCCTCGGATGGTTCAATATCGCTTTCCCTAGTGGCCGATATTGCGTCCTGCTGGTCCGGTTCGCTGGTAAAAAGTTCGGTCTCTATTGCCAGAAGATCTGTCGTTATCTGCGTGGACTCTGCCAGTACTACCGCTCGTTCGATGGCATTCTCAAGTTCGCGAACATTTCCCGGCCAGGCATATTGCTTGATCGAGTTCGTCGCCTGCTCGCTGAATTCAAGCCGTGGAGTTTTGAGGCGTGTGCAGGTCCTTTGCAGGATCGTCTCAGCGAGCTTCATTATATCCTCGTCCCGCTCCCGCAAAGGCGGAATCACCAGAGTCATCACATTAATTCGATAATAGAGATCCTCACGAAAGTCGCCTTCGTTAACCAACTGTTTGAGATCGCGATGGGTGGCAGCAACCAGTCGTACATCAACTTTTCTCGATTGCACCGAGCCTACCTTGCGAATCTCATTTTCCTGCAACACACGAAGCAGTCGGGCTTGTGCTTCCAGAGGCAATTCTCCGATTTCATCCAGGAAGAGGGTGCCGCCATCCGCTGCTTCGACCAGACCCGTGCGAGTTGACGTGGCGCCGGTGAAGGCGCCTTTCTCATGACCGAACAGCTCAGACTCGATCAGGTTTTCCGGGATGGCAGCGCAATTCACAGAGATCATTTCGGCATGTTGTCGACTGCCCAGCTTGTGTATAGCCTGCGCGACAAGTTCTTTTCCGGTGCCTGATTCTCCATTAACCAGTACGGTTGAGTTGGTCATGGCGACTTTTCTGATGCGACGGAACAGTTCCTGCATCAGGGCGCAATTGCCTATCATGCCTGGAACCACTGGTTGGTCCGAGTCAATGACTGCGGATTCTTCAGCGGGGAGAGTTTCTCCTCGGTAACTGGATTCCCTGGAATTCTTACTGTCCCGTATGATCCGCGCTACCGAGTCAATGATTTCACTGTGCTCGAATGGTTTGGCAATGTAATCGACAGCACCAAGTTTCATGGAATCTACCGCGGAACGAAGGCTGGAATAGCTGGTCATTATCAGAACTGGGGTACTGGTGGCTTTGATTAAGTCTGTGCCAGGTGCTCCCGGTAGCCGCAAATCGCTGATGATGACATCAAAGTCTTCCATATCGTAGCGGTCCAATGAATCTTTGACCGACTCTGCCTCAGCGACCTTGTAGTCATGGCGTTCCAGCAGGCGCCTCAATGCAGTCCTGATTACTGGCTCATCTTCCACAACTAATATTTGATTGTTGCTGGTCATGGTTAATTTCGTGCTCGGGCTCGTTATTGACTTACTCGGCGAGTGTCTCGCTGCCTAGATCCGGGGGATCGCCGAGGTCCAAATTCTCGGGCGCCGGAAAAGTGAGGACAACACTCGTGCCTCGGCCAGTTTCTCGATTGGTAGGGCTGATTATATCAATATTGCCGTGTAAATCTTCCACAATGCTGTAAACAAGGGAAAGTCCAAGACCGGTGCCTTTGCCAGCTTCTTTGGTGGTAAAAAATGGATCAAAAATCCGATCTCTTACTGCCTCCGGTACCCCAATGCCGTCGTCATCTACGATTATGCGTACCTGGTTCGTATTGAGCTCACAGGCAATTTTGATCGTGCTGTCAGCCTGACTTGCATCCCGACTGTTATTGATCAGGTTGAGCATTACCTGAAGAAAACGTTGGGAATCTCCGCGCAAGGTGATATCTGCCTCGCATTCCACCAGGTAGCGCAGGAACTTGCCTTTCTTGTCCAGAGAAACCAAGGTAATCGCTTCGTCGATACAGTCCCTCACCAGGATTAAACTGGAATTGTCACCGTCTGCGACCGAACCTGCGTGTGCGAAATTTACCAGTGACTGAACTATGCGAGATGTGCGTTCGGTTTGTTCCACGATCAGCTTGGCCATTTGCTGGAGCTCTACGTCCTGGTACTCATCTCTAATGTTTTGCGCCAGGCATGCGATGCCGGTAATCGGGTTGCCGATCTCGTGGGCCACTCCTGCTGCCAGCCGACCAATTGATGCGAGGCGTTCGCTGTGAGTCAGTCCTGCTTCCAGTATTTCGGTTTCGGTAATGTCTTCCAGCAGGATCAGAGTTCCGCCTCTGGCGGTGCTATTGACATTGCTCTCGTCGATCAGAGACTTATGAAGATTGACTGTTCTTTTTGTGCCATTAAGTACAAAACTTTGTTTGTAGAGGTGGGTGTAATCGCTGATCACAAAATTGTAAAGAAGGGATAGCCAGGGTTCGGACAGTTCCGTCAGCTTGCTACCCTGAACTTCCTTGTGACCAATTGATGTCATCTTTTCCAGCGCATGATTCCATGCTGTGATACGTTCGTCATTGTCGAGAGTACACACTCCCAGTGGCAGATCTTGAAGGATCTGTCTCTGGCGACGTTTAAGCGCCTCTAATTCGGCGAGTGTTTGTTCAAATTTTTCGAGTGTTGGACCTGAATTGGAAGCCAGTCCAATCATTCCTTGATCAAAGCCTTTCCTTTCATAAACCCAGGTGATGCCTAATGCTGAAAGTAACCCCAGTATGAATATTTCAAGCAGCGAATTCAGTGACACGTCAGACACTATCGTAACCAGCAGAATCAGGACGCTTACCGCCACAATCGAAATTATAAGAGGTCGAGGTAGATACACTGTGATTACCTAGGATATCTGCTGAGGCTGCTGTATTGCAGCGAGACGCGGTATTGCCTGAATATCCCAGTGCTGAATAGCCCAGTCAAGCTGTTCTTCGACCCGCAACTTGCGCTGATTGGCGGGCGGCTCTAATCCCAGGTACACAACAGCCGCATGCAGCATCGAGCGGCATTCCTGGCTTCCGAGTGGCGTGGCAAAATGTTGCTTGCTCAGTTTTTGTCCCAGTTCATTGGTTATCACGGGCACATGTCCGTAGATCGGTGATCTGTAACCAAGCTTGCGTTGCAGGTAGATTTGCCTCGGCGTTGATTCAAGCAGGTCATATCCTCGAATCACATGGCTGATCCCCTGGAAGTGATCGTCTACAACGACCGCGAGTTGGTAGGCAAACAATCCATCTTTCCGTCTGATGATAAAGTCTCCCGTTTCTGCCATCAGATTATGCGCCTGAATGCCCTGCACAAGATCTTCAAATTCGATGCTCTGGTCTTCGACCATCAGACGGATCGCAGAGGGTTTGTTTTTCGGGTGAAAGGCAGTTCTGCAGTGTCCATCATATACGGATCCCATTGCCCGTACCTGCTGCCTCGAGCAGTAACAGGAGTAGCAGAGTTCTCCGCTGCGAAGGTAATCCAGTGCGGATTGATAGGCGTCTAGCCGCTGGCTTTGATACAGAACCGGTCCATCAGACAGCATGCCATGATCCGCAAGTTGCTCCAGGATTGTTGCAGCGGCAGATTCGGGCTCACGTGCCGGATCAAGATCTTCGATTCTCACCAACCAGGAACCCTGATTTGCACGGGCGTCGAGATAGCTGGCAACGGCGGCGACCAGAGATCCAAAATGCAGGGGACCACTGGGCGATGGAGCGAATCGACCTGTGTAGGTTGTTGGCTTGGTCATGAATGGCGAAAACGGCCCGTTTGCAGTGAGTAATTTGCAATAATCGAGGCGGTCCTGCCGGACGACAGAAAGTAAACTCCAGAGAGTTTAACTGCGAAGTTGCTTTTCCTTGATTTCGTCAAGGGTTTTGCAGTCGATACACTTATCAGCGGTAGGTCTGGCCTCCAGTCTTCGAATGCCGATTTCGATACCGCAGGATTCACAGTATCCGTAATCGTCCTGCGCAATTGCCTCGATAGTGTTGTCGATTTTCTTGATAAGTTTGCGCTCGCGATCGCGGGTGCGCAGTTCCAGACTGAATTCCTCTTCTTGAGTAGCCCTGTCCGCCGGATCCGGGTAATTTGCCGCTTCGTCCTGCAAGTGATGCACTGTACGATCAACTTCTTGCATTAACTGATCTCGCCAGTCCAGAAGAATTCGCTTGAAGTGGTCTCGCTGTTTTTCATTCATATAGGCCTCTCCACGTTTTGGCTTATAGGGAACGAAATTCTTCAGGACTGGTTGTGATTCGCTGGCTTGAGCTTTAGACATTATTCGCGATGCCTCTTTGACCACTAAGGTTTCTGAAATTGTAATATCAAGGTCTGTCCGATTACCTTGCTAATGAAGCAGTATGCGGTCGACTATTACCCTGATATTCACCGAGATTCTGATAATTCAGAACCGATGAAAATTTAAAGGCTGCGTAAACTACCAGATTATTATGAGGGTTTCCATAAAAAAGTTTATCCCGATGATTGATCGTCCTTACTCAAAAAATACATTAAATATTAGACAGTTAGAAAAATCATTCTGCTATTGATAGTATACTTCGCGCGGGTAATTGACCAGCTTATATGTACGATGCGTTTCTCGACCGGGGACCTCCACAGTTACAAATACCACTGACTAGTAAGCACAACCAACTGAAAATTAGGTGAAAATTTCAAAAAAAACAGGTCAGGTAAATCC
>Ga0181593_10002311_pt1 | contig 17530 bp, 17 predicted proteins | sample 071ome_19_FD_133756 | JGI IMG/M metagenome (GOLD analysis project Ga0181593, IMG submission 133756) | Coastal salt marsh microbial communities from the Groves Creek Marsh, Skidaway Island, Georgia - 071413AT metaG (megahit assembly) | ecosystem: Environmental > Aquatic > Marine > Intertidal...
AAAAAGACCGTGCTTTTCAGGACGCTGTGTTCGGTAGTTGATAGTCTCTGGCTTTGTTACCTCACCCTTTGACCAGTCGAGGATTCGCTCTGGTGAAGCAAGTTTGAGCGATACTTCGCTAAATTGTTGTTGTGGTTTCATAATAATTTATTTAGAAGACTATTTAGATTCGTAATCCCGCTCCGGGTGCTTTAGGTCAATATCGAGTGAAAGACCACGAAGCTGATTTACAAGAACATTGAATGACGCAGGTGTGTGTGGGTGGCTAATGCGCTCTCCACGTACAATTGCATCAAATGCGGCCGACCTCCCGACAATGTCGTCTGATTTAATAGTGAGCATCTCTCGGAGCGTATACGCAGCTCCATATCCAAGAAGTGCCCACACTTCCATTTCTCCAAATCGCTGTCCTCCCACTTGCGCCTTTCCTCCGAGTGGCTGCTGTGTAATAAGTGAGTATGGACCAATTGAACGCATGTGAATCTTCTCTTCCACCATGTGATGAAGTTTGAGGATATACATGTATCCAACCGAAATGCGTTGTGCAAATGTCTCTCCAGTTCGTCCATCTCGAAGCCATAGCTTTCCATCTTCAGGGAGACCTGCTTCCTTGAGTTCAGTCTTTACATGATTTTCATCTGCTCCTGCAAAAGGAGGAACGATAGCTTGGTAGTCGAGTGTATTTGCAGCCATACCAAGGTGAAGTTCGAGAATCTGCCCAAGGTTCATACGTGAAGGCACTCCAAGTGGTGTGAGAATCACATCTACTGGATTACCATCTTCTGTGTACGGCATATCTTCTTCTGGGAGAATACGGGAGATCACACCTTTGTTTCCGTGTCGTCCTGCAAGCTTGTCGCCTACTGAAACATTTCGTACTTGGGCAATCGTAATGTGAATTCGTTTAATAACGCCACTTTCGAGCTGGTCACCATTTTCTCGTGAGAACACTTTTACGCCAATAACTCGTCCTCTCTTTCCAGCCTCAAGTCGAAGTGACGTATCCTTTACGTCCTTAGCCTTTTCACCGAAGATTGAACGAAGGAGTCGCTCTTCTGGTGTGAGTTGTGTTTCGCCTTTTGGTGTTACTTTACCTACCAAAATGTCTCCAGGGCGAACCTCAGCTCCAACACGAATAACACCTTCTTCATCGAGGTTTCGAAGCTTTTGTTCTGAAACGTTAGGAATATCTGGTGTAGTTACTTCTGGGCCGAGCTTTGTGTCGCGCACTGCCACTTCAAGTTCATCGAGGTGAATCGTTGCGAACTTGCTGTTTTTGATAACTCTTTCAGAGATGATAATCGCGTCTTCATAGTTTGCCCCAGACCAAGACATAAAGGCCACGAGCATATTTTGCCCAAGTGCCATTTGTCCTTCATCAGTTGATGACGTATTTGCGAGTACGTCACCCCGTTTTACCTTTTGCCCAACAGTTACTGCACATCGGTGATAAAAAGCAGAAAAGTCATTTGTTCGTTGGAATTGAGTGAGTTCATACTCTTTTTTCTTTCCACTCTTACCTTTTACAACGATGTGCTGAGCATCTGCTTCAAGCACTTCTCCGGGTTCGTCAGCAACTAGCATACGTCCCGTGTCACGCGCAGCGAGTTCTTCAACGCCGGTTCCCACGAGTGGCGCCTCTTGTACGATACAAGGAGTCGCCTGCTTTTGCATGTTAGAACCCATGAGCGCACGGTTTGCGTCATCGTGGTTGATAAATGGAATCATTGACGTTGCTACTGAGAACGCTTGGTTAGTTGCGATATCAATATAATCCACATCCTTTTTGGCAACCTTTCTCGGGTCACCTTTAAATCGCACGTCAACAATGTTTTCCTTAATCTTTCCACTGTCATCAATCTCAACCGCTGCATGAGCAATGTGAAAATGTTCTTCTTCGTGTGCATTGAGGTAATCAATCTTGTTGGTTACAACCCCCTTTTCAACCTTCGCGTATGGAGTTTCAATGATGCCGAATCGGTTAACCCGTGCGTACATTGAAAGGCGAAGGATAAGACCGATATTTGGTCCTTCTGGCGTCTGAATCGGGCAAAGTCGTCCATAGTGACTCGTGTGTACGTCACGTACCTCAAAACCAGCTCGTTCACGTGTAAGTCCACCTGGACCGAGTGCTGAAAGTGTTCGGAGGTGTTCGAGCTCAGAGAGCATGTTTTGTTGCTGATTGAACTGTGAAAGTTGGTTTGTCGTGAAAAATTCTTTAATCGCAGCTTGAAGCGGTCGCGGATTCACGAGTTGCATTGGAAGACTAGTTTCTGCTTCAATAGTCGACATTCGGTCTTGAATGTTTCGCTTCATTCGAGTCATACCAACACGAATTCGCTGTTGGAGCATTTCTCCAAAATATCGAACGCGACGGAACCCAAGATGGTCAATGTCGTCTGCAATCGCTCCTGGCGTGTTGTTTTGTGTGATGATGTTTTTCACAATCGTCACAAGATCTTCAACGCTCACTACTCGTTGTGAATCAGCTTTCTTGTCAGTCGCAAGACCAAATCGTTCATTGAAGTGATGTCGTCCAATTTCAGAAAGGTCATATCGTTCAGTAGAAAAGATTGAGTTAATAAACTCCTTAGCATTGTCTACTGTTGCAAGGTCGCCGTCTCGAAGTCGCTTGTAGATTTCAAGATACGAATCGTCAGCATTCTTTGCTGGGTCCTTTTCAAGTGTTGCCTTGAGCACTTCATCGGCTTCCTTGAAGCCTTTGAAAAGTCCTTTAAGGTCTTTATCAGACTCAACGCCGAGTACTCGGAAGAGTGATGATATTGGGAATTTGCGCTTGCGATCAATCTTAGCGTAAATAACGCCATCAGCTTCAGATTCGATTTCCACCCACGCACCACGTTGTGGAATAATCTTGGCGCCAAAAAAGATTCGTCCTTTTGATTCACTGGTCGTAAAGAAAATACCATACGAACGTGCAAGTTGAGGAACGATAACGCGCTCAACTCCGTTAATGATGAATGTTCCATTTTCTGTCATAACAGGAATGTCAGTCATGAAAATTTCTTGTTCTTTTTCTCCACCAATTGTCTTGTTTTTGAGAATGATATTTGCTCGAAGCGGAGCTTCGTATGTAAGTTTGTTTTCCTTGGCGAATTCAGGCGTCGTTTTAGGAGCCCCAAGTTCATATTTCTTGAGCACAAGGTCAAACTTCTTTTCAGAATAGTCACTAATAGGTGAGAATTCTTTAAATACCTCCTTAAGGCCTACTTCAATAAATTCTTTGTATGACTCACGTTGTGGCTCTACAAGGTCTGGGAGCTCAACCCGCGGGTCTCCATATGCTTGGAATCGCTTCTTCGGTAGCATGCCGACTGTTTCCGAAGCAGCTGATTTTGGTGCGTTTGCCATATGTTGGATTAACGTATTAATGGTTATTAAAATGCATTACGTAAGTACGAAGTAAATGAACACGAAAAAACACGCACATTGTGCGTTTCTAAATCACGTTGGTTTTATCCTTCGAGTAATACGAACATCGTTAAGATGTAGAAATATTTAGTAAGGCGTGCGCCTTAGTGAGCGTTCGCTCATTTTATAGGTTTTTCCTATAAATAACTCTTGTTGTACACCGCACTCCTTGACTCATTCGTATTGCGTATGGCGAGTATTATACAAATATACTGAAATATTGCAAGTAAAAAGCGGCTAAAATTGCATTTTAGCCGCCTCACAGTCTCTAGCCACCCATAGCCATAGGAGGTTCTGGGTCAAGTGGTTTACGCTCGGATGTGATAACGAACTTATATCCATCGTACTTTGGAACAATAATGGTGTGCTTGAGCTTACTATTTCCTGTTATGTAAAATAAATAATCTCTTTGTCCATTTCTATACCCATGACCACTTCCCAATAAATATGCTGCAGTAAAACCAACTATGAACATGGCGAATGTTTCCATATTCGTTCTCCTCTTAAAGTGAACCTATCTAAAGAGTGGTGTATTTATAGATAACTGTCAACAAGCCTCAAGTTGTGTCCAGCCTGAGAATACTGCATTATAAAAGTAGATACACACATGAGGTGATTCAGATGCAAACACAATGTCAGATACACGCTGAAAACCTTCCCGGTCATGAAAAGGATAAAGGAACTATCATGGAAGATGACAAAGTTGGTTTTCTTTTTGTGAGACACCACTGTAAGCACTGCAACGTATGGCTTACAGACATCCCCGTCGAAGATGATGGCAAATAATAAAAGCTGGACGGTGCGTCCAGCTTTTTTACTTTTGTTTTCTCTTCTCTATCTCCTTGTGATGCCCTGAGAGGAACACTTTTGGCACTTTGTAATTCTTTTTCTTAAATGCAATGGTTTCAGGACGGGTGTACATCTCTCCGGATGAAATACGCTCTTCTTCAAGTGATTCAAATGTCCCAAGGACTCCAGACACTTGCCGTGCAACCGAGTCAATTATCGTAAGTGCTGGAAGTTCTCCTCCCGTGAGCACGTAGTCCCCTACTGAAACCTCTTCTGCCTTAAGTGCTTTCTTTACCCGTGAGTCGATGCCTTCATACCTCCCTGAAATAAGTACGAGATGCTCATAGTCCTTTGCGAGTTTCTTTGCCATCTTAGTATCAAACTTTTTCCCGCGTGGCGCCATGATGAGTGTCTTTACCTTCTTCTTTCTACCGACTGCCTTTTGCCATGCCTTTAGCACAGGTTCAGCCTGCATGACCATGCCAGGCCCACCACCATATGGCCTATCATCTACTTTCTTATGCTTACTTGCAGTGAAGTCGCGTGGATTGTAGTACTTCACCTCAATCTTCTTTCCTCGATGCTTTGCGCCCTTGCCTTTCTCAGTTTTCTGCGCACGACCAAGTACTGACGCGTCGGTATACGCCTTACAAACCTCTGGAAATAATGTAATTACATGAAATTTCATGTATGAATCGTATCATAAAACTATATAATGTCGTCTCCTCCTTACAGGAGCTGTTCAGGTTCTATGATAATTTTCGTAAACTCAAATTATCGAGAACCTCTTGCGAAATACTCCCAGTATTTCTCACTCTGTATCTCACTTAAGGCAAAAGCTCAGCGCTTTGGTCGCTGAGCTTTTGCTTGAATCAATTCTTACCACTTTCTGTGGTGTACCTATAATGCTATATAGGATTTACGTCTGTGTAAAGGGGTTTTATTAGACTTTTCCCCACTTAGATCTTAAGACCTTCGATGGCATCATCAAGTGATTTTGGCTCTTCTGCCACTTCATCTACTTGTTCGTTGCTGTCACCCATATCTGCTGATGCAGCAGAACGAGTACCGCCTTCTGGCTCGTTAATCTTTAGATTTACCCGAGCATCATTCTTCATACCTACCACACGAAGCAATGTGCGGATTGCCTTAGCGGTGTTTCCTGAACGTCCAATGATTTTACCCATATCTTCTGCATGCACATCGAGTGTGAGGAGTACCCCCATCTCATCTACCGTGCGGTTGATTTTTACATCATCTGGGTGATCTACCAGTGCTTTTACAAGCTGTTCAAGAAACTGCTGATCTAATTCCATATTAATTGAGAACTTATTTATCTGTTAAGCTATCATTACGTTCATTACTGAAACGTACTAACGTAAATGGTATCAAGAAGTGTACCTACCTGCAACAAAAACACCTGCGTAGCAGGTGTTTTTGTTTTTATAGGCTATTCCTTTGTTTCCTCTGTAGGTTCTTCGTTTGTCTCTTCCGTAACGGATTCTTCTTCAACTGGAGTTTCCACTTCTGCCTTTTCTTCCTTTGGTTCCTCTGCTGCTGCTTCTTTTTCTTCTACAGGAGCCTCAGCTTCTGGAGTAGCTTCTTCTGCAGGTGTCTCTTCTGCAGGAACTTCCTCAGCTGTTGTAGAATCTTCCTCAATTGTTTCTTCTGCAGGAGCTGTGGCTGATTCTTCTTCGCCACCTTCTGCAATAATTGGAGACTTCTTTGGAAGGACATTTTTCTTTGTTCCTTCGATTACCTTCTCTGAAACAAGGAGGTTGTGGACCGTATCTGAAACTTGAACGCCCTGTGAAATCCACTTTTTAGCAGCATCACCATCAATTTGGATAGTGTTCATCTTTGGGTTGTATGAACCAATGATGTCTACATGGTTTCCAGCCTTAGGACCATTATGAGAATCAGTAACAACAACCCGAAATGAGGGGTCGTTTTTTCGGCCGATTCGTTGTAATCGCATCTTTAACATAACGCGGAGAACGATACCAGAATAGCCATCTCAGGTCAAGCGAAAAGTATACGAATATTAGTTTATTTGTATCTCACAAAACGGAGGGAGATCCATAGGTATGGTATCACCTTCCGAAACTCCCCGGTATCCTATCCAAAACTCTCCACCCTTACTTAGGCACTCTGGCTCCGAAAAATGATACTTGTATAAACATTTTTTCTCAGAAATATTGTACGCATACGCACCTTGCTCACAATTTCTATCTCTCATAAATGTCATTATTTCATAGAAGATTACATATCTAAATATATACAATACAAGCAGTAGAACAATCATTAAAATTGTAAAAATGTATTTTTTGTTCATAGGTTATTTCAAATTATATCATGATTATTTTGTTTTTTGTGATTGTAAATTGCAAAAAAGAAAAGGCGCTCTCGCCAAGCATAAAGCGCCTTTATTCATAGTCAGTACCTCCAACTATTCTCAAATGATTTTTAGGAACATACAACTTCATACAACAACCTAAACTGGGGTGCCACTCTACACCTTGCGCTCTCTTTACCATAACGACACTGTCACTCCTGACTTTAAGCATTTTAAATGGAGCGCGAGCAGTAAGGCCTCTGCATGATACAAATACCTCATTGCACTGCTCTTCATAATCGAAGGGACCTGTGGCTACTTCTGAGAGCAAAAAGATTTTTTTACCAAAGATATCGCATAGGATAATCTTGTCCGCATTATTTTTAGCAAGTGAAGCTATGTATTCAATGTCATCTGGTACAGCGAGTCGATGACGTCTGAGAAGTTCCGCAATGTGCATCGCCACCTCCTGTATCAGAAAAAATTACAAGGTACTACTCATGTATTATAATCGCGCGAGAGACATGCTCTGTCAACGCACTTTTTGTCCTAGCCCTTTAACGAATACATGGTACACTCACTCAAAATGAGCGACAAAAAAGAATTGTACGAAGGAGCTATTATGATTCGTGGGAAAGGTACTGGCTTTGTAGCTGTACCTAACCATGATGAAGATATAATCATTCCTCCAGAATCACTAGCTTTTGCACTTGATGGTGATGTGGTTGAAATTGAAATCCTCAAGAAACAACCAGGGAAACGTCAAGAAGGAAAGGTGCTCCGCGTGCTCAGCCCAAAACACACTGAACTTATCGGAACGGTGCGAGAGAAAGCAGGAAGGTACGAATTACTTCCTGATAACAGGCGTATTCATATTCGACCAATCCTCCCTTCTGCCACAAAAGACCATGAAGGCATGAAGCTGGTGGTAGAAATTAATGCGTGGAAAAGTCCGCTCACTCAACCTGTTGGAGAAATAGTGGAAGTATTAGGTCGTGCTGGAGACCATGAGACAGAAATGCAGGCTATCATCCGCTCTGGAAGCTTTTCTGAAAACTTTCCTGAAGAGGTTGCAGAGGTAGCCCAGTCCCTCCATAATAATCAAAAAGAAATCTTTGAAAACGCTGTTAAAGATACCCAAGGTGACAACCCGAAGCGTCGTGACTTACGAGGCAGAACAACCATGACCATTGACCCAGCAGATGCAAAAGATTTTGACGATGCACTTTCACTTCATGAACTCCAAAATGGCAACTATGAAATTGGTATTCATATTGCAGACGTATCACACTACGTCCGAGAAGGTGACCCAATTGACAAAGAGGCCCAGGAACGAGGCACCTCGATTTACCTTGTCGATAGAGTAATACCAATGCTTCCTGAAGTACTCTCAAATGATCTCTGTTCCCTTCGTCCTAACGAAGATAGGCTCGCATTTTCTGCGCTCTTTGAAATAACAAAGCAAGGAAAAGTAGTTAACGAATGGTTCGGCCAAACTATTATTTATTCTGACAAACGCTTCAGTTATGAAGAAGCTCAAATGGTACTCGACCAGAATGACGGTGAATATCTTGATGAACTCACATATATGATGGACATAGCACGTATCTTACGAAAGAAACGATACACGGCAGGTGCGATTGCATTTGATCAGCCTGAGGTAAAGTTTGAGCTTGATGAAAAAGGTAAGCCACTACGAGTAGTCGCAAAAGAACGCACTGAGACTATGCTCATGATTGAAGATTTTATGCTTCTTGCTAATCAGCGAGTCGCAGAATTTGTATACACTCACACGAAAGCAAAAGGAAGAGATGCGGCTTTTGTGTATCGTGTCCACGACCTCCCGAACCCAGAAAAAATTGAAGAGCTCGGTATTTTCCTTCGAGCGCTTGGTCATGAGTTTGATACGAGAGGTGAGGTGGATGCAAAAGATATCAATAAACTTCTTAAAGATATTGAGGGTACGCCTGAGGAAAACCTTATCAAGACAGCAACAATCCGCTCAATGGCTAAAGCAATTTACACAACAAAAAACATCGGACATTTCGGACTAGCGTTTAAATACTACACACACTTTACCTCGCCAATCAGGCGATATCCTGACCTCATGGCACATCGGATGCTCCGGAAACACTTAGATGGCATCACTATTGGGAGCAAAGAGCTCATAAAGTATGAAAAGCTTTCAATACAGTCATCTGAACGAGAAATGACTGCCGTTCGAGCAGAACGGGATTCTATTAAATACAAACAAGTTGAATACATGCTTGATAAAGTGGGAGCAGTATTCGATGGCATGGTGACTGGTGTCACTGATTGGGGTATGTATGTTGAAGATAAAGAGTCACGTGCAGAAGGAATGATTCGACTTTCGAGTATTAAAGGTGACTTTTTTGAACATGAAGCGAGCAAATACCGCATTAAAGGAAGCAAGAGTGGCAAGACATATTCACTTGGTGACGAAGTAAAAATTAAACTTGTAAAAGCAGACATGGAAGAGAGGCAACTTGATTTTGAACTTGCATAGGTAAAGCCCGACAGTAATGTCGGGCTTTTTTACTCACTTACTAATTTTTAGTGAGTACTAAGTACTGCGTTCACGCGCCTGGCAAGGCCTGAAAAGCCCATCTTTGCCTTCAGAGCCAGTGAGCGCTCTTGAGGCGTCTTCGCGAATTGAATTGCATTTGCGAGTGCTCGAGGAGCCTCGGGGCTTTGCGGATCAGAAACCAGGAACGCAAACATTGCTTGTGAATAGGTACTACTATTGCGTACATGTTCGTTCATGACCATCTCCTTTTTGAACATTGTTTAGACTTGTATTATACCACATATATAGTATAATGTCAATTGTACTATATTGTGATATATTCTCTTGTGTTTTCAAGTGAGTGTGTCAAAATGCAATGTCTGATCTTTGTAGGAGCAAAAATATGCAAAAGCAAAAGAAATTTGCGGTTACAGTTTGCGGAAACAAGGATGCAATCGCACGGTTTTTTGCGGGATTAAAACATCGCATTCCCTACAGCTCGACTCATATTGAAGAGAGCCATGAAAGGAATCGCAATGTAAAAATCGTATGCTTTAAACCAGTAAGTTTGGAGAAGTTTACGGAAATTACTCAGACCCTTGTGTCTGAGGAAAAGCACACTGTCCAAGTGGGAGTGTGTGCTCGCTAAAACAAATCCCAAATATGTTTGTATTCAAACATATTTGGGATTTTTTATTTTGCTACCGCAACCGCTTCATCAAACTTTACCGAGAGAAGTTTTGAAACTCCGTCCCCTGCCATCGTGACACCATAGAGCACACCAGCGCGCCCCATTGTTTCTCTATTGTGTGTAATGAGGATAAGTTGTGACTTTTCAGCGAGCGCTGAAATCATGTCCCCATATCGCCTGCTGTTTGCTTCGTCGAGTGCTGCATCTGTCTCATCGAGGATAACGAAAAGTGGCGGATTTACCTGACTCATGGCAAAAATGAGGGCGATTGAAGTAAGCGCCCTTTCTCCTCCAGAGAGCATGTCGAGTCCTCTCACTTTTTTATTAGGGAGCTTTACATCAAGGTCAATTCCCTCTTCTTGTTCCTCTTCTTCCGAAATATCTTCAAGTTCCTCATCTTCATTTTTCTTTTTTGGCTTTGGTTTTACACGCACAAGCTTTGCTTCTCCGCCTCCAAACATAAGGGTGAAGAAACGCTTGAACTCAGCATCAATGTGATCGATACCTTCAATGAACTGTGTATTAAGCTCGTCTGTCAGTTCTTTAATGAGTCCTTCAAGTTTTTCCACTGAACTCGTTAAATCACTAATTTCATTTACGAGAAATTCATCTCGCTCTTTCACTTCTTTGTATTCTTTGAGCACGTCTTCATTCGAACCAGTACCGAGTTCTTCGAGCCTAATCTTCATTCGTTCAAGCTCTTTTTTACGCGTTTGTTGCATAGTCCGCTCCTCACACACAACTCCTTCTGGTGAAATAGGTTCTCCATCTTTATCAGTCACCACATGTTCAAAATACATACCAGCACCACGTCCAAGCAGTGTTACTGCTTCCTGGAGCTCGTCCTTGAATTCTTGTCTCGCAACTTCAAGAAGATTGAGTTCTCGTTCAATTTTTTCAATTGTTCGTTCGACTTCTCTCTGTTCATTCATCAAAGCAAATACTGTTCTCTCTGCCTCCCTGCTCTCTTCACTTTCAGACTCTATTGCCTGCTTGAGTGCATCATATTCTTGTGAGAGTGTTTGTTCTTGCTCAGCAATTTTCTCTACATCTTTATCGATATTTTCTTTTTCTTTAGTAAGTGATTCAAGTTCTTTTTTTAACACGTCAAGTTGCGCGTCTTCGTGTTGCACAGCATTTTTGAGAAGTTCATTGAGCGACTGTACTGTGTCACTAAGGATTTTAAACAATGTTTTTGCTTCACTCTCTTCTGAAGTAGTATTTGCTGACTGTTCAATATCGGCAAGCACTTTCTTAAAAGCCGCTCTCTCTATTGGAGCTTCGGCATCTTTTTCTTGCTTCTTTTCAAGTTGGTCGATTTGCTTACGTATGAATGATATCTTCCCTTCAAGTTGCCCGGTATTTCGAGCAGTTTCCTGTTTATGTTCTCTAGCTTCTCGCATCTTCGACTCAAGCGTCACTAATGCATCTTTAGTACTATCGTCCTCACTTTCTGTAAGTTTTTCTTTTGCACTTTGTAGTAATTCATTGAGCTCATCTCGACGCTTGCTTGGTTCACGAAGTTCTTCCTTTAGTCTGTCGTTATGATACGCAATGTACGTATCTTCACGTTTCAGGTAGTCCGTATAGATTGAACGTAGTTCCTCTTGGAGGGCTTGTGAGCGTTCGAGCTTTTTAATCTGTCGCTCGAGAAACTTCAAATGTGGCGCGACTTCTTTTCGGAGGGATTCTACTTGTGTGATGTTTTCAAGTGTTTTCTGAAGCTTTCGTTCGCTCTCTGCTTTCTTATACTGATACACTTTAAGGCCGAGGGCATCTTCAATCATCTCTCTTCTCTCTTTGGCGCTTGCTGAAAGAATTCTGTCTGCCTCTCCTTGCGAAATTATGTGGTGTCCAGTAGAACCAATGTTTGCCGCTGCAAGCAGTTCTTGAACATCTTTGAGTCGAGTTTTCGAACCATTTATTGAATACTCATTTGAGCCATCTCGGTTTACAACGCGTTCAACAGTAATTTCATCAAAATCTACTGGAAATGTCCGCTTCCCTCCTTTTATTTCATTATCAAGCTTAATAGCAACCGATGCTCTGTTTGCTCGTGAGACACTCTCTGAACCACTAAATATGAGGTCTTCACCGCGCTTCCCACGCATTGATTTAATAGACTGTTCACCAAGCACAAATCGAAATGCTTCTGCTACATTTGATTTTCCTGAGCCATTTGGACCAACAATAGCCGTTATAGGGGTCGTGAATTCGAGTTCACCTTTTCGGGCAAATGATTTAAAGCCGTTGATAGTAAGTTCCTTGAGGTGCATGTCTAATATTTCCTAATTATGACCACATATGAATCAGTTGATGGGGTTACCCCGGTAATAATTGGATCTGTACCTGCGCATGTAGACCAGTTTGCATTATCGCTCTTCTCCATGGCGAGCGCTATGAGCAACACCGTGGTTGTGCCATTACAATTATAATTAGAGTCATAGTAATAACCATAGGCATCTCTATTGTCGAGCGGATCTTGCGCAGCATCACCCAAGTATGGCGCAACACTTGTATCAAAGGTACCAATGCGATCACCAATAAGCTCCCCAGCATCTACATCAGGTAGCACTGTATCAACATCGTCTGCCGCGTCTGCATGGACATCAGCATACAACCGGAGTGCCAATTCTAACTGTTCTAAATCATTTAATCTCTGTGCATCCCGGGCTTTTTTATTCAACTCTTGCACGGCAAAAAGTACCACTGATGCCAAAATAGCGAGAATTGCGGTCGCAACCATGATTTCGATAAACGTAAATCCTCCTTGGAGTTCTCTCCTTTTCATAGATGTATTTTAGCATGCACAAAGGGCACAAATGCGAAGCATTTGTGCCCTTTGTGCATAGAAATCAATCTAACCCCAACCTTTTGCTTCTATACCAGCTTCGGCTGCATGTTGTTCAGCCTCTTGTTTTGACCGTCCTTGCCCACGCGCAACCTCATTATCCCCCAAGAAGACTCCTACAGTAAACATTCTGTCGTGATCTGGGCCGACCTGCTCAAGTGTCGAGTAACTCGGTGTAACACCTTCATGTTCTTGTGAAAGTTCCTGGAACCGACTTTTAGCATCCTGCCAAAGTCGTTTTTTTACAATTTCGTCAGTCTTGTCAAAGAGTTGGTCACGGATGAAGTTTTGAGCAGCTTCGTATCCTTGATCAAGATAAATAGCACCAATGATTGCTTCAAAGGTGTTTGCAAGAATATACTGACGTGCTCTTCCTGTGTCTTTCGCCTCACCTTTTGAAAGCAGGAGATAATCATTCACACCAAGTTTGGTTGAAGCATCAGCAAGTGAAATGGTATTTACAAGTGCAGCTCGAATAGACGTAAGCTCCCCTTCCGGCTTTTCAAGGTATTTGTGGAAAAGAAAATCAGTAACGACAAGTTCAAGAACTGCGTCACCAAGAAACTCATATCGTTCATTATGATCTTGTGTAGCCTCTCGGTGCTCATTAAGGTATGAGCGGTGTGTCATTGCGGTAAGAAGATTTACCTTATCATTGAAGACAACGCCAATAATCTTCTCAAGTTTTTCTATCTGTATGTCATCCATATTGTTTATATATGCGGTACCCTACCAGATTTTCTTAAAAAGAAAAGAAAACAGAGAGTTATTTTCGACTTACTAGAAGTGTTACAGCTTTCGTGACAATAGGAAGAATGTCTTCGTAAAAGTTAAGTTCCAAAATATCAGCCACCTTAAACCATTTTGCATCATCAAGACCACCTTTTTGTGCAAGTTCTAAATCTTTGTACTCTGCCTTTGCAAGAAAATAGGTAACCTGTTTTCTAATCTTTCCCTTTTCTGGGTGACTAGCAACATATTCGTTATTTCCAAGCTCATCTTCAACCTCAACATCAAGTCCAATTTCTTCCTGTATTGAGCGCTTTGCGCCTTGCGGAAAATCTTCTTCTTCAGTTAATTTTCCCTTTGAGAGAGTCCAGTGACCAAAAATGTCATGTACGAGCGCTAGGTATATATCTCCTTCGTGCTCAGCGTATACTACTGAGCCTGCAAGCCGTTCGATTTCCATTTGATCGAATGGAATATTCTTTTTCTTTCCGTTCTTTGATGTCTCGTCTTTACCTGGCTCACCAATCTCCTTGTACACGGCACCAAGCACACCGTTTACGAAACGGCTCGAATTATCTCCTCCAAACTGTTTTGCAAGTTCACTTGCTTCGTTAATTGCCACTTTCGCTGGTACCTCTTTTCTGTCCGAAAATAAGAGTTCATAGAGCCCTAAACGAAGAATATTTCTATCGACTGGCGCAATGCGGTCAATCGGCCATTCTGGAGCTGCTTTTTCAATCACTAAATCAAGTTCACCTTTTTTTTGTATCACTCCATCAAGGAGTTTTTCCATGAATGGAGTATCTGATTTATTTGGAGCAAACTCCTCCATATTCCGGACGAGTGTCTCCTGAATTGCATCTTTCTCTAAATTATTTAAATCCCACTCAAAGAGTGTTTGAAGAACGATTGATCTTGAAAGGTGTCTGTTTGCCATAAAAATAATGAACTATTACTGCATTTAGTGTACCAGATTTAATACCATAAATGCCCTCAATTTGAGGGCATATGTGGATTTTAGTGTTTATTTTGACTCAGCTGGTTTTTCTACTTTCTTCTCTGCCACTTCTTCCTTTGGTTTCTTGTCATCTTTTACCTCAGGAGTAGTTTCTTCTTGTGGCTCTGAAGCTTCTTCAGCTTGAGCGAGTCCAGTGTCAGCAGGAGCACCGAGCTCATTTTTGATTCGCTCTTGCTTTGCCTTCATGCGAGCGTCACGCTTTTGCTTCATTGCTTCAAGGTCCATAACTTGTCGTCCGTTGTAATGACCACAGTTAAGGCACATGTGGTGAGGTCGATGTGATTCTCCACAATTTGAACATGTAGCAAGGTTCACATCCTTCAGTCCATGATGAGACCGTCGGTTTTTAGTGTGAGCTCTTGTATGTCGCATTCGTATTACCATAGTGGCAAGACTATATCAGATATTGTGAAAAAAGCAACGATTTTAGCACTGTATTTACACAATCCTTGAAATGTACGTAAATCGGTGGATATTTGGGATAGGACCGTGTGTTTTAATGCATTTTCTATGCTTTTCTGTCCCGTATCCTTTGTGAATCTCAAAGTCATATTTTGGGTATTTTTTGCTAATGCGTGTCATGTGCGCATCTCTTGTCACTTTTGCAATAATTGAAGCTAAACCTATCGCCTTTTCTTTTGAATCACCTTTGATAATGGTTTTTTGATTCTTATATATTTCTGGAGCTTTGAGTGAGCCATCAAGGAGAATGTGTGAATTTCGTGGCTCTATTTCAAGCTTTTTTAGGCCCTGGGAAATAGCGTCTCGAATGACAACTGCAATTCCTTTTCTATCAATCTGGAGCGCTGTTTTTTGTACGACTATGTAGTTGAGCTTTCCTTCTTTTTTGAGTGCTTTAGCGTGCCGAAAAATCGCTTCCCTGTTTTTCGGCGACACCTGCTTCGAGTCACCAACACCAGGAATTAAGTTCCAATCAAATCCTATCTCTACTACCACAAGCCCGACAGCAACTGGGCCGGCTAACGGACCGCGGCCCGCTTCGTCTATACCTACAATATATTTTTTACCAGACATAATTTTAGAGGCCATCCTCCTTACAGGAGCTGTTCAGGTTGTCACTATTTCTCATACTTCTAAATAGCTGGCAAACTGAAGGTGAATTTTTCTGAAAGGAAAAGAGAGGCTGCCCTGGTGTACTTGCAGAAGCATCCCATGCTTCTTCACCAGCCTCATCTACCCCAATAATCCACTCATTTTTATATTTCACCTAACTACTATACAATAGTCCTACCATGAGTGATAAGGAGAAAATTGAGCCTGATTTTATACCACTACACGTACACTCACACTACTCCCTTTTAAATGCGCTTCCGACACCAAAAGAGCTCGTTAAACGTGCCAAAGAGTATGGGATGCCTTCCTTTGCTATTACCGACAACGGCGCTATGTATGGCGCGGTCAACTTCTACAAAGAGGCGACAAAAGAAGGAATTAAGCCCATTATTGGTGTAGACGCATATCTTGCACCCCGCACACTCCACGACAAAGATGCTGGGATTGATAAACCGCGAGGCCGTGTAGTATTTCTTGCAAAGACCAACGAAGGATATGTGAACATGATTAAAATGACCACAACGGCGTGGGTAGACGGTTTCTACTACCGGCCTCGCGTGGATCATGACCTTATGAAAGAACACCATAAGGACCTTGTCTGTATCATCCCCTCTTTTAGTGGCGAAGTAGCGCTTGCACTCAAAGAACACAACAAAGAAAAGGCTGAAGCGGAACTAGATTGGTACAAAAGTGTGTTCGGAAGCGACTGCTACTTAGAGATTACCCACCATCCTGAAATTGAAGGCCATGAAGAAATCCAAGAACAAATCATTGCACTCGCGCAAAAAACAAATACGCCACTTGTTGCTGCACATGATTCATACTATCTCGACCAAGAAGACTGTATCGCTCGAGAAGCAATGGTAAAAATACAAACGGGTGGAAGTATTGAAGTTGACGAAATTGATCCTGAATTTGCGCCGAACTTTTCATTTATCTCGCAAGAGCGTGCAAAGGAACTATTCTCAAGTGACATTGAAAAGGAAGCGCTAAAAAACACAGTAAAAATCGCAAACGAATGTAACGTAACTATGACGCCAGGAGAAGTGTGGCACTTCCCTAACTATGTAATTGAAAGTGGACGCGAACCCGATGATGAGCTCCAAGTCACTGTGTATGAGGGAGTGACATGGAGAGGGCTCGATATCAAAAATCCTGAAGTGAAACAACGCATTGACTATGAACTTGATGTCATCAAAACAAAAGGGTACGCCAAGTACTTCCTTGTGGTAGGAGACCTCCTCCGTGAATCACGTGAGCGAGGTATCCTCACTACTATTCGAGGCTCGGTTGCGGGTTCACTCACTACCTACGTACTTGGTATTACCAATGTAAACCCACTCGAGTACAAACTCCCGTTTGAACGATTCCTAAACCCAGAACGACCATCGGCTCCGGATATCGATATGGACTTCGCCGATAACCGTCGCGACGAGATTATTGGGTATGCGCGTGAGAAGTACGGTGAAGATAAAGTGGCTCAAATTGGTACTTTTGGAACCATGATGGCGCGCGCTGCGGTACGCGACGTTGCGCGTGCGCTCGGTCATCCATACGTCACAGGAGACAGAATCGCAAAACTCATTCCAATGGGGAGTCAGGGATTCCCTATGACTATTGAACGAGCAATGGAGATTGAGCCTGAACTCCAAACCCTCTACAAAAAAGACCCTGAGACACGGGAAGTGGTGGACCTCGCAAAGCAGATTGAGGGGCGGGTGCGCCACGTGGGCGTGCATGCTGCAGGAGTGGTCATAGCGCCCGCCCCCTTAAACGAGTTCGTCCCAGTGCAACCCGACCCGAAAACCGGCAAACTTATCACGCAGTACGAAATGCATTCCGTTGGAGAAGATGGTGTTGGGCTCCTGAAGTTTGACTTCCTTGGTATCAAAAACCTTTCAATCCTTGCTGACGCCGTCAAACGTGTAAAAGCTATTCATGACATTGATATTGATATTGAAAATATCCCTATCGACGATAAGAAAACATTCGATATGCTCGCGCGTGGTGAAACGATGGGACTCTTTCAGCTCAATGGCTCCGGTATGACCGCATTCCTTAAACAACTCAAACCAACGACTATT
>Ga0181593_10002319_pt1 | contig 17509 bp, 18 predicted proteins | sample 071ome_19_FD_133756 | JGI IMG/M metagenome (GOLD analysis project Ga0181593, IMG submission 133756) | Coastal salt marsh microbial communities from the Groves Creek Marsh, Skidaway Island, Georgia - 071413AT metaG (megahit assembly) | ecosystem: Environmental > Aquatic > Marine > Intertidal...
ATCATTTGATCATTATTTGTCGAAAGCTTTGCTTGCGTGACAACCTGCACCGGCTCTTCATTCCCACGCTGCAGCTTTAACCGTTGCATCACCCGCTCCGAGGCATAGTGAACAAATGGAATATGAGCAAGGTCTTCCGGCGTTTTTGGGGCTCCGTATTCTGCGAGTAATATCGGCGCACCAACGAGAACCATCGGGACATCCGATAACCGCCGCGCCACCAGAGACGAATCTTCTAGATGACCGATCCGGATCGCTAAATCAAACCCCTCACCAACCAAATCAACGAACCGATCTGACAGCTCAACATGCAAATTGATACCTGGATGATGCGATGCAAATGAGGTCAGTGGCTCTTTAAGGACACGTTGAGCAAGTGCGACGGGAGCAGAGATACGAAGAGATCCCTCTGGCTTCGCTTTTCGACCAGCGAGCATTTCACCCACTTCTTCGATGCCCTCCACCAAAGGAGCTGATCGCTCAAAGAGGAATGAGCCTTCGTCAGTTAGACTCAGTTGACGCGTGGTTCGGTGGAATAGTCGAACACCGAGATCATTTTCCAAGCGCTGAACTTGTTTACTGACTGCCGAGCCAGTCATTCCAAGTCGGCGGGCTGCCTCCGCAAAACTTCCATGACGGGCAACTGCGACAAAAATAGGAACGCGCGATAAACGATCCATAACCTCTCCAGCAAACACACAATTGATGTAGGTTTATTAGTTCCAAAATAGAATTAAACAAGTGCTTTAACGCATAATTTAATTCCATCGGTTTGGTAGTCATGATTGATGCAACATGAAACGCAGGAGACAACCATGTTCAATCAAGCATTTGGAATGACGATTACACGCATTGCCCTCGGGATCATTTTGTTTGCACACGGCTACATTTTGAAAGTCGAGACATTCACAATTGAGGGGACAGTAGGATTTTTTGAAAGCATCGGACTTCCGGCAATCGCTGCATACCTTGTCATCACAGGAGAGATCCTTGGAGGCATTGCCCTTATCCTTGGCGCTTTCACGCGTTTAGCGGCATGGCTTTCGCTGCCCATACTAATTGGTGCGACCTGGATGCATCTCGGGAACAGCTGGGTATTTTCAGCCGAGGGTGGTGGTTGGGAATTCCCTCTCTTGCTCGTCGCTATTGCGATAAGTGTTGGCGTCGGGGGTGCAGGAAAGTATGCGGTGGACAATCTTGATTGGATGAAAAAGTCAAACCTCACCCAATCAACTGCAGAACAAGCGACCGCATAATATTAAGGTGTGATCGTTTGGCCATCCCAAGCGATCACTTGGCCTGTTTGCTCAGGCGTTAGTCTATTCAACACATCCCAAAGATAGCCAGCCGATTGCTCTGGAGTAAATAACTTATCGGGATCAACGCCTGCTTGAAATGGCTTTGACAGATCGGTATCCACAGTCCCGGGGTGCAACCCAACAACAACTGCATTTGGATTGGTTCTCGACAACTCCAAACTCATATTCTTTGTCAGCATATTTTGTGCGGTTTTACTTGCACGATAACTATGCCAACCGCCCAGGCGATTATCGCCAATCGAGGCGACGCGAGCAGAAAGTGTTGCAACCGTGATCGGATCACGATGACGAATCATACGACCAAGTGCCGCATACCAAAGAAACGGTCCAAAGCAATTGACTGAAAACACCGTCTCGAGATTCGAGCGATTAAGATCCGCTAGCTTTTTCTCGGGCTTTAGACCAAGCGATTCATCTTGCAAAATCCCGGCAGTGGTAACCACCAGATGGAGTTTATCGATATATGAAGCGATAAATGCAGCTGCATCTGAGATTGATTGATCAGTTCGCAAATCCAATTCGACTGGAATGACACGTGGATCGTTCGAGTCGATCTTTCGAATATCACGCGCAGTCACGAAAACATGATCAAATTGATTGGACTGAAGAATCCGATTTACCAAGGCCCGTCCTAGGCCACCTGCACCTCCTTGTATCAGTGCAGACTGTGTCATCTCATCACCATTTAAAGAGTTTAATACTGAGGGCCATCCCAACAATACAAAAGCCGACAAGCACTGCGAGATGAATCGTAATATCAGCAAAACCCGCATTGTCCAACATCACAGCACGCGCCGCTTCCAATACATGTGTCAACGGAAGAACTTGGGCGAACATCTGCACCCACTCGGGAGAGCCGTCCAGCGAAAACCAAACGCCCGACAACAATAGCATCGGAAAGGTGACGGCATTCAATAACCCATCAGCGAACTCTTTACTCTCGGTACGACACGCTATCGCAAGACCTAAGGTAATCATCGCCAAGCCGCCCATGAGAGCAATCAAGAACAGAAGCCAAATACTGCCGACCATCTTGTAATCAAGTATCAAATTGGTTCCTACAAAAACAATCGTACTTGCAGTCAAAGTCACCAACAGACGTGACAGTACTTGTGCTGACAAAAATTCAAATTTCGTCAGAGGCGTTGCTTTTAAACGCCTCAAATAGCCTGACTGTCGATAGCGCACGACGACATACCCAACACCCCACAGCGCGCTGTACATCATATTCATTCCAAGAATGCCTGGTACAACCCAGTCAACGTAGCGAATCGCATCACCATCTGTTTCCCCACGCTTGAGCGGTCTCGTTTCTGTGTATGTCAGGAGAAGTTCCAAAATCGCACCGGACGCCGAATTTCCGTTCACCCAATAATTCACAGAACCATCGACCACTTCGACTACCAAATCGGTTTGTTGCCGTGAGAGTCGGTCGAGAGCTTTTGGTCGATCAGTCTCGATCGCCTCAACGCCCGGAAACTCGACGAGTTCAGGGAGATCATCCGAAGAAATGGTCGTGATCGTGAATAATGCTCTTGGTGGCCCCGAAAAAACGACAGCGAGTGCGAAGACAATCAGTACCGGGAAAACTAAATTCCAACCAAAGCTTGCTCTGTCACGCAGGTATTCGAGGTTTCGAGCGATAAAGACTGCCTTCATACGCCTGAATGATCGACCAATTGCACTCACTCAATGACCTCTTGTGTCTTGACCAATGTTTCGCCTGTCAGCGATAAAAAGAGCGTATCCAAGTCCGAAACACCGGCATCTGTAATGAGCTGTTCGGGCGTCCCTTGAAGTAGCGTTTTACCGTGCGACAAAATCACGAGTTCATCACACAATACCTCAGCTTCTTCCATGTAGTGTGTGGTTAAAATTAGCGTTCGACCGTCAGCTTTCAGATCAGATACGACATCCCACAAATCACGGCGTGATCTTGGATCAAGACCAGTTGTTGGCTCATCAAGGAACACGATTTCTGGATTATGTACGAGCGCTAGAGCAAGCAGTAAACGCTGCCTTTGACCACCCGACAGTCGACGCGAATCCCGATGCAGAAAATCTTTCAATCGGAACTGCTCAATCAACTGATCCATTGGAATCGGATCATCATAGAAACTTGAGAACAGCTTTAAGTTGTCAAAAGGTGTTAAGAAATCTTGTAGCGCAGTTGCCTGAAACTGAATACCAACTCGAGTTTGGTAATCAGAAGGAAGAGAGGCACCGTAATATCGAACAGATCCAGCAGTCGGCTCTTCCATCCCTTCAAGCATCGCGAGTGTCGTACTTTTACCTGCACCGTTGGGGCCAAGCAATCCAAAACACTCACCCTTTTCGATCTCAAAATCGAGACCATCGACCGCAATCACATCATCGTATGATTTCTCGAGACGGGCGACAGATAGAACCACTTCAGACATTGCTATCCCAATGCTTGGGTGGTATTCCACCTAACAACTGTGTTGCCACATGGGCGGTTTTCGAAACCGCATCACCATGACCGACCAACACCTCTTCTGTCACACGAACGCTCGGCCCACTGACACTTAACGTACAAATTGGAGAACCGAGTTCGTTAAAGACAGGTGCCGCAACACATTGCATCCCTTCTACATGTTCTTCACGGTCATACGAACGACCCTCGGCAATGATCCGCTCGATTTCCTCGGTAAGTGATGCTTTTGAACACAATGTCTTATCTGTCATCGCATCGAAGCTCAATTGATCAATGAGCTCATTGCGCTCGTCTTGATCAAGTGCAGCCAACAATGCCTTACCTGCACCTGATGCATGCAAAGGGGACAAACTCCCGAGCGGTGCGACCATCCGCATCATATTGGCGCTTTCAATTTGCGACACAAACAACGCTTTGCTACCTGAGAGAATCGCGAGGTTCACTGTCTCACCGGTTTGGTCTGACAGCTCAATCATCAGTGGTCGCAACTGCGCAACATAATCGCGCGAACGTACAAAAGCATTTCCCATACGGAAACCGGAGACACCGATTCTCCAACGACCTGTTTCGTTATCGACCGACAAAAATGACTGGGCTTCCAGGGTCGCTAGTAGCCGATGCACTGTTGACGGCGCAAGCTCGGTCGCATCAGCAATCTCGACCAGAGTGAGTCCCGAACGAGATCCTGAGCAAGCATTCAAAATCGATAAACCACGGACCAGCGTTTTTGACTGCCCACCTGTCTCTTCAGACATGCATGTTTCCTTCTTGTTTTAATTCTCCATGACGGATAGTCAGTGACACTTCCTGGCCACGAAATGTGTTGATTGAAAGACTGTAAATGCATTCGATCCAATCCCCGGATTGTACAGGAGGGGGTTGGTGAGGTTCGAGTGCAGAAAACCAAATCGCTTGAACTTGCCGACCTTCAACAATCAATGACAGACTCAAGTGGGTTTTATCTTGTCCAACAAGACGAACCGATACGACCTGAAATACGCCAACAAAAGCGGGTTGATCAAAACCTCGACCAAAAGGGCCGAGCGCTTCCATTTTTTCAATCCAAGCAACGCTGAGTTGCTCAGGTAATAGTTCGCCATCAACCAAAAATTGTGGCTTTGGACCGATATCTGAACAACGTGTCCGATATATTTCCTGAAGCTCTCGACTAAACTCAGCAAGCGCATCTTTACGCACTGTCATTCCGCAAGCGCCGGTATGACCACCATATCGCAGCAATACTCCAGGCAGTTTTGTGTTGACGGTATCAAGTAATGCCTTGGCATCGACACCAGGTATCGAACGCATAGAGCCTGTTAACGTGTCGGCTTCGTTGCCCGACGTCAGGACAATAACTGGTCGACCTTCCGCCTCAACCAATCGACTCGCAACGATTCCTTGAACACCAGCATGTCCGTTTTCGAGAACAACACAAAGCACAAGCCCACCATGTAAGTGTTGGCGACGCGCCAATGGTTTCGCTTGTTCAACCATCTCTTTTTCGATGGCACGACGGGTTTTGTTATCTGCATCCAAGTCAATAAATGCATTAGTCGCCTCAGCGATCGATTCTGCAACAAGATACTCATACCCTCGAAGTGAGTGGCCAATCCGACCGCGGGCATTGAGTCGCGGAGCCAACTGAAATGCCAAGAGCTCTGCGTTGATATCTCGTGATGACTTTGTCAGATGCGATGCTGCAACTTGCCAACATGGACGCTTCTGCCTTCGAATCAACGATAAGCCTGCTTTCACAATCGCGCGATTGGTCTCGCTTGAGCCAAGTGACACACAATCAGCAACAGTGCCGAGGGCAACATAATCCAATAGATCACCAAGCTTTGGTGTCTCAGCATCAATCACTTGTTGATCAATCAGACCCTGACGCACATGACTCATTACAAGCCATGACACCATACACCCAGCAATCGCTTTATCAGGGTAATTACAGTCAGCCCGATTTGGATTCACAACCGCATAGGCACTGTTTGGTGGCCCCTGATCTGAGACACGGTGATGATCCGTCACAATGACATCGATCCCTGCCGCTTTGAGTCTCGCGATCTGTAACTCATCAGAAGACCCACAATCTGCTGAAATCACAAGCTGCGGTAATGGTGCACTTTCCAATAACCGATCAACTAAGGTTTCTGATATGCCATAGCCATCTTCGAGCCGATGCCCGATCCAATGAGTAACACGCTCATTCGATAAACCAAAGCGAAGTAGCGATTCGGTGATCACTGCGTGACTGGTCAGACCGTCTGCATCGTAATCAGTTAATACGCCGATGCGCTCGCTCTGAGTCACAGCCTGTTGCAGCCGCTCTGACGCGCGATCAATGTCAGTGAGTAACGATGGTGGCGCAATGTGCTGCAATTGGGGATCAAGAACAGCATCTAAAGGTGTATCACTGCTAATCCGGCCAGCAACAATGCGTGCAATGACAGGATCAAGACCGCGAGATCGCGCCTCAGCAAACACTGAGGCATCGATTGACCGTGACTCGCGCACTACCCCATCACAGAACGAACGAATGATTGAACATCATCCAGATCGTTTTCGACAACGGTATAGCGCTCTTCACGCTCAAGTAGATCAGTCATATCCGAAGGGAGTGGGACCTCATCAAAACCGGCTTTTTCAACAGCTTCAGCGAACTTCGCAGGATGTGCTGTCGCCAACACGACTTTGGTCATTCCGCTCGGTGTCACTTGTAAGGCATCAACACCTGTTGCTGTATGCGGGTCGATCAGTTCACCTGTTTCTTCAAATATCCGAGAGATCGTCGCACACGTTTGGTCATCATCAACGGCGTGCGCCGAGAAAAGCGCTTTGGCTTGATTGACAACAGAGTCATCCAACTGCACTGCCCCTGTTTGGAATGAATCCATCACTTGTGACATTTTCAGGCCATCACGTCCGTGAAGATCGAACAGTAAGCGCTCAAAATTTGAACTCACAACGATATCCATCGACGGAGACAACGTCTTCTCCAAAGGCTTTCTGGATAAATCACCACGCAGCCCTCGAACCAATGCATCGTTCGCGTTAGTCGCAACTGTAAAGTGAGCAATTGGGAATCCCATCTGTTTTGCGAGATAACCTCCAAAGACATCACCGAAGTTCGCTGATGGAACGCTGTAAGCGATCTCTCGGTCAAGCGCACCCAAACGAAGTCCTGAGTAGATGTAATACACCGTCTGCGCCATGATTCGGGCGAGGTTGATCGAATTCACAGCCAACAATCGATTCGGGCTGACAAACGCTTGATCCATAAACGACGCTTTAACGATTGCCTGGCAGTCATCGAAATTTCCTTTCAAGGCCACGTTATGTACGTTATCAGACAACACTGTTGTCATCTGACGACGCTGCACTTCGCTCACACGTTGATACGGGTGCAAGATGACGACATCGAGATGTTCCGAATGTCGAGCACCTTCAATTGCAGCAGATCCGGTGTCACCCGATGTTGCACCCATGACAACACCACGTTCACCGCGTTCTGCCAAGAAGTAATCAAGCAGTCGACCCAGTAGCTGCAGAGCAAAATCTTTAAAGGCGAGCGTCGGTCCGTGAAACAATTCAAGAAGCCACGTGTCATGACTGAGCTGTTTCGTTGGTGCAATAGCTGAGTGACGAAATGAGCCATAGGCATCTTTTACCATCGACTCAAACGTTTCTCGCGGCATCGACCCTTCGACAAATGGCCACATCACTTCGACTGCGAGCTCATCATAGGGAAGCGACTGCCACTCCCTGAAAGTTGCTTCAGAGATTGTTGGCAGTGATTCTGGTACGTAAAGCCCGCCATCTGAAGCCAGCCCTGTCAGTACCACATCATCAAAGCCTAAAACTGGAGCCTGACCTCGCGTTGATACAAACTTCACGCCGCACCTCCGAGAGTCTCGCAGCGCAGAACAACAGGGCTTCCATCAACGAAGGATTGCTGCTCTATCTGACCCAATGCAGCCAAAACATCTTTTTCACGTACAGAGTGGGTTAGAAGAATCAAAGCGACAGGCTCACCTTCCACACCATCTTTCTGAATGACGCTTTCAAGCGATACATTGTGATCAGCAAGCGTTCGCGTGATATGAGCAAGAACTCCAACCTCATCACGAACAGAGAGCCGAACATAGAATGGGCAAACCGTCTCTTCAATCGGAAGAATCGGCAAATCATCAAGATGAGTGGGCTGGAATGCCAGATGCGGGACGCGATTTGTCGGATCTGCTGTCAAAACACGCGCGACATCAACCAAATCGGCAACCACAGCGCTCGCAGTCGGCAACGATCCGGCTCCCGGTCCATAGTGCAGGGTTGAACCCACAGCATCACCGTGAATCTGCACCGCATTCATCACGCCATTCACGTTCGCAAGGAGTTGCGACTCTGGAATCAATGTTGGATGAACACGCATCTCAACGCCTTGGTCAGTGCGACGGGCGATACCTAAATGCTTGATGCGATAACCAAGCTCTTCAGCGTAATCGAGATCCATGAGATCAATTGTAGAGATACCTTGGGTATACACAGCATCAAAGTTGAGAGGAATACCAAAAGCGATTGATGCGAGGATACAGAGCTTATGCGCAGCATCGATTCCTTCGACATCAAATGTTGGATCGGCCTCAGCGTAACCAAGTGCCTGCGCCTCGGCTAAAACATCTGCAAAATCGCGGCCCTTGTCGCGCATCTCGGTTAGAATGAAGTTGCCAGTGCCGTTAATAATCCCGGCAAGCCAGTGAATTTGATTAGCTGCCAATCCTTCACGCAGTGCTTTAATCACTGGGATGCCACCAGCGACAGAGGCTTCAAACGCAATCGTCACACCCTTCGCCTGTGCTTTCTCAAAAAGTGCGTTTCCATGCTCGGCAATCAAGGCTTTGTTCGCTGTCACAACATGTTTGCCTGACTCGATCGCTGCTTCAATGAGTTCTCGCGCGTAATCACATCCGCCAATCAATTCGACGAATACTTCGACATCAGGGTCGCGAGCAACATCCATTAGGTCTCGAGACACTTTGATTCCCGATAAATCCACTCCCTCGCGATCTCGGCGCGCGCCGACGTGCGTAATCTGAATTTCGCGACCAACTCGACGAGCTAATTCTTCACGATTATTCGCAAGCACATTCAGAGTGCCCTGTGCGACCGTACCGAGGCCGACTAGGCCAACAGAAATAGGTTTCAAAAAACTGTCCTTAGAACGTTTGTGTCATTGTGGATTCAACGCGGAATAGGCGTTTGATATTGCGTAGCGCTTGACGGGTGCGATGCTCGTTCTCAATCAATGCAAATCGCACATGATCATCACCATATTGGCCGAACCCAATACCCGGGCTGACAGCAACATTGGCATCACGAATGAGTTTCTTAGCAAACTCTAACGATCCCATTTCGCGATATTGCTCAGGGATTTTAGCCCAAACAAACATTGTCGCTTTTGGCTTTTCAACCGGCCAGCCGAGAGCGCTCAGTCCTTCACACAACACATCACGACGCGATTGATACATATCACGGATGTCATGGACACATGTTTGATCACCCTCGAGAGCTGCTATTGCAGCCACTTGGATCGGCGTAAATGTTCCATAGTCGAGGTATGACTTGATTCGAGCGAGCGCACCAATCAATTCCTTGTTTCCGGCAGCAAAACCGACTCGCCATCCAGGCATATTGTAGCTTTTCGATAGCGAGAAGAATTCAACCGCAATGTCTTTAGCGCCCTCGACTTGCAATATTGATGGTGCAACATAGCCATCAAACACGATGTCAGCGTATGCCAAATCCTGAACAACCCAAATGTTATGTTCACGAGCAATCTCAACTACTTTTTCGAAGAAATCGAGCTCTACGCACATTGCAGTAGGATTCGCTGGAAAATTGAGTACAAGCATCTTTGGGCGAGGCCAAGATGTCTCAATCGTCTTCACAAGCTCGCCAAAAAAGTCCTCGCCCGGAAGCAATGGCACATGACGGATATCAGCACCTGCAATCACAAATCCATATGGATGGATCGGATATGCCGGGTTGGGAACCAGTACCGCATCTCCTGGACCCAGTGTGGCCATCGCAAGGTGAGCAAGGCCCTCTTTTGATCCGATGGTTGTGATAACTTCCGTCTCTGCATCCAAATCAACGTCGTAGCGCGTCTTATACCAGTTAGCCATTGCGCGGCGGAGGCGGGGGATTCCCTTAGACTGTGAATACCGATGCGTATCTTCACGGTTAGCCGTTTCGACCAGCTTTTTAACAATATGATCCGGCGTCGGCTGATCCGGATTTCCCATCGAAAAATCAATGACATCCTCGCCTGCTGCTCGCGCTTTCTGACGCATTTCACCAATGACGTTGAAAACATATGGAGGCAGACGCTCAATGCGCGGGAATCGTGTATCCACTTATCAATACTCAGTTCAGTTGAAACCAGAGATTGTAGCTCAAGAACCCTGCTGATTCATACGCTTTAGAAGCTCCTTCCATGGGGCATAACCTGGCTGCATTTCACCGTCTTCGAAAATCAAGGTCGGAGTTCCTGTAATTCCAAGCTTTTGACCCATTTGATACTGTTCAGCAACTGGATTGTCACAGGTTGCAACCTCCGGCGTTTCCCCTTGTTTGGCCTGTGTCATCATCGCATTTTGATCTTTTGCGCAGTACACGGAGACGTATTTGTTATATGACTCAGAGCCGACGCCCGCGCGCGGAAACGCCGCATAACTGACTTCGACACCATTTTCTTGGAGTTGTTCTATTTCACTGTGGAGCCGTCGGCAATACCCGCAATCGATATCAGTGAAGACCAAAAGACGATGCTTCACCTCTCCTTTTGGAGAAAACACAATTAACGATGACTCATCCAACTGACCTAATAATTCCTGGCGATCAGCGCGACGACCAATATCAGTTAGATTTTTTACGCCACCAGTACCAACTTGATACAAATCGCCCGCCACAAAATGGGAACCGGTCGCGTTGGTATAGATCCGCTCCCCCGTCTTCAATGTCACCTCAAAAAATGGTGATTCATCGATTGGCTTAACAGATTCAATTTGAATCATCGGATTAATGCCTGTGATCGCTTTCTCAATCTGTGCTTGGTCAGCAATCGCAGTCACAGAAAATACGGCTAATAGTGAGACCAGCCAACGCATAGTTCGTCCTCGCTTTATTGATTAGAAAAGTGTAACTCAAGCGCGTGGATGATGTGCGGTATGCAACTGCTTCAGGCGCTCTCTTGCTACATGGGTATAGATTTGAGTTGTTGAAAGGTCTTCATGCCCTAAAAGCAGTTGAACTACGCGTAGATCGGCCCCGTGATTCACCAAATGCGTTGCGAATGCATGGCGTAGTGTATGTGGACTCAATTCCGTTGTAATCCCCGCCGCCTGAGCAATATGTCTCAAGCGATGCCAAAATGTTTGCCGTGTCATGGGTGAGCCAGAACGCCCCGGGAAAACTGCAGGTCCTCTTGGATCTGGAAACTCAGGGCGCGCTTCTAAGAAATAGCGCTGAAGCCAATCCCTCGCGGCATCACCCAGTGGAACCAAGCGCTCTTTGCGTCCTTTACCCATCACGCGCACCACGCCTTGCTCAAGGCTAATGTTTGAGCGTTCGAGACCACAGAGTTCGCTCACCCGGAGACCCGATGCATACAAAACCTCCAACATCGTGCGATCTCTTAATCCAATCAATGTGTCTGTATCTGGAGCATCGAGAAGCCGAGACACATCACTTTCAGAAAGCGTTTTTGGTAACGGCCGCCCCTTTGACGGACGTTGAATTCGAGCCATCGGATCATCATCACGACGTCCGTGGCGGATTTGATATTTGTAAAATCCGTGAAGCGCCGACAATTTCCGCTGAATCGATGTAATTTTTAGACCCTCAGAAAAGAGAGATCCGATGAACCCATTGATGTCTGCATCAGAGAGGATTTCAATTGTTTTGTTGAGTGATCTTGCGTAAGTACTGACGCCCTCAAGATCAACTCGATAGGCCCGTAAAGTCGTTTCAGACAGGCCGCGCTCTAAATAGAGCGCGTCCAAATAAGCATCAAGATCCGAGCGCGTGTTCATGAAGCGCGAGACTAGCACGCTCTTGCGCAAAGTTCCGCGTCAGTCGCATAAACACGATGATTGTCACAATCATGACAACCAGCGGTAAGACGTTGAGAACGCTATAAGCAATTCCAAACTTACTCACCAATCCCGCTGCAACAAATCCTTTATTGATGAGGAAATGAAGACTCACAGATAGAGCGACACCCGGGCAAATTAGTGCAAATACAGGGGCTCCCTTCACATCACCACGCCAAACTTTCTGCAAATACTGATGGTTATGCATCGCAAAAGCGCCAAGTAACAAAACAAACACTTGGGCTGAAACAACGATCAAAAGTGGTGTCAGCCACTGCCCAGCCACACCCAACTCTAATGTATGAGATACCCCGTGGTCTTGACGCATAAATGTAATCGCTAGAACGGTAAGGATTGGCACCCAAATCCATAATGTTGGAAGCGCTGATTCCTCAACACCTTTGGTCAACATATGTGATAACGCCATTGCCGTTTTCAAGACAGCGATGATGATGGCAGCCACTGCAAAAAAAGTTGAGAAAGCCAAACTCACACCAACAACCCAAGGAGTGTGGGACATGGCGGCGGGCGCCGCTAACCCCACTGACACCATCGCAAATGTGAATGCAGGAAGAACTTGCGCGAAGCTTGGGGTTCCGCCGATATTGATGTGACCACTCATCGCATGCGAATAGAGTCTCGCGTACAAGCGAATTGACCACACACCAATGGCTAAAAAGGCAATCATCGCCAGCGGGAATAGGTATTCAACAACAGACCACAGGTGAGGAACAAACAAAGCACCCACAATGAATCCTGTGTTCACGGTCATTGCTGTCGCAAGAGGGGCAGCTAACTCCTGGGTCTGCAATGGGCTCTTTACAAACTCCTGATATTCAGACGTTTTCTTAAACTCTCCAAGGAGCCTATAGTTGATAACCAGTAAACGGATGTGATTAAACACAAAAAATGCGACACCAGTCAGAGCAACAATGATTGCAATCTGAGTTCCCACTGATCCGCTTTGGAATGCCAAAACCCAATCCTCGAATACAGGGATCGGCTGTCCTGGATGTGGAATCCAAAACATCAACATCAAAAAGAACGAGACTGACAGACCGCCCGCACCAAGCGCCGCCAGAAAATACAGAGGTGAATACATCATCTAATCTCCCATTTGAATGGGAATCATTATCCAGATTAATCGAAGTACTTTTGTGACAAAGTCACTATTCAGCAGAGGATAATGCCAATAAGGACTCAAAATCGATCAGTGTAATCGCGCCCCGCTTCATTTCTAACAACCCATCGTTGGCAAATGCCTTCAGTTGTCGACTAATCACTTCTCGCGATGAGCCAATCGCAGCTGCAAGATCAGCATGCGACGCTTCGACAATCCCTTCATGACCAGCCATCTCAAGAAGTTTTTCTGATAATCGCGAAGTGACAGAGCGAAAACATAAATCATGGATATCCCGCACAAAGTGAAAGCAACGTTCGGAGAGCGAGGCAACAACAAGTCGTTGCAGTGCATTGGATTCTGAATAAGCGACTCGAAAGGCACCGGCATCCATCCAACCGATCTGACTATCGACCTCAGCTGTCGCCTGGGCCTGGTAGTCCCGATCATTCAATAGATTGGTCAGCGTATGGACACACAACTGACCTGGCTCAACACGATAGAGCGTTTTCTCTCTTCCTGCGTGGACAAGACTGACGCGAATAGAGCCATCGATGACGACAGCAAATCGCTCGCAAGACACACCTGGACGAAACAGGATATCTCCGCCATTCACTGTTCTGATATGCATTAACGCAAAAAGACCGGCGAGCTCGTGCCGGTCTTCTTGATTTAAGGAAGTGAACAGTTTGGACAGCGTGCGTGCTGAGTCAGCTCCGACTCGGTTGCTGTCAACTGTCATACCAAATTACTTGGTATCCAACTTTTCCTTGATACGCGCTGCCTTACCAGACAGTGCACGCAAGTGGTAAAGCTTCGCTTTGCGAACATCACCACGACGCTTTACTTCGATCGAGTCAATCAGAGGTGAATGCAACTGGAACGTACGCTCCACGCCAACACCATGTGAAATTTTACGCACGATGAAACTTGAATGCAGGCCGCGGTTTGATTTTGCAATCACCACACCTTCATAAGCCTGAAGACGCTCACGCGTACCTTCTTTCACCTTGACCTGAATCACTACCGTGTCACCGGGCGCGAACGCAGGTAAGTCTGTCTTCATTTGCTCATTGTTGAGCGCTTCGATGATCGGATTCATGCTCACGGCTTTGACTCCCTAATAAATTCATCCAGCAGTAACTGATCCTCATCAGATAGCTCCTGCTTCTCCAATATCTCAGGCCGACGTAACCACGTCCGCCCCAAGGCCTGTTTGCGGCGCCACTTGGCAATGTCACCGTGATGCCCGCTAAGCAATACATCCGGTACTCTCAACCCCGCTATTTCTTCGGGTCGCGTGTAGTGCGGACAATCCAGCAGGCCATCGCTGAATGAGTCCTCTGCTGCGCTACTCGCATGGCCAAGTACTCCAGGAACCAAACGACCCACTGCATCAAATACCGCAATGGCTGCTGGTTCACCCCCTGAAAGCACAAAGTCTCCCAGAGAAATTTCTCGATCAATGTCGAGCTCGATCACTCGTTCATCAATCCCCTCGTATCGACCACACACCAGAATCACTTCGGGCAGTTCGGCCAACTCGTGAACCACCGCTTGTGTTAGCGGTTCACCCTGAGGGCTCAAATACATCACTTGCGCCTTCGGCAACCTATCCTTCGCTTCAGCAATCGAGGCTCTCAACGTCTCGACTTTCATCAGCATTCCAGGACCGCCGCCGTAGGGCCTGTCATCCACAGTTTGGTGCACATCGGTGGCATGAGCTCTCGGATTAAAGGTCATAAGTTCGACCAATCCATTCTGCATCGCTCTTCCGATGACACCATGAGCCAACGCGTCGGCTACCATGGTCGGAAACAGGGTTATGACACCCCACTTCATTAAAATTCAGGGTCCCAATCGACCCGGATCAAACGTTCAGCCAAATTCACATCTATGACGGTTTGGCTGATAAACGGAATTAACCGCTCATTCCGATCAATACTTTCAGCATCACCGCGGACGACTAAGACATCATTCGCACCAGTCGGCATCACTGTTTTCACAACACCAAGCATCGCATTGCTCAGTGTCTCGACGCGACACCCTTCGAGGTCACGCCAATAAAACTCATCGCTGCTGAGTTGCGGAAGGTGGCTTTTATCCACTTCAACTAAGCAGTTCACCAGCGACTCAATGCTGGTACGGTCGGGAAAACCGACCAGTCTCACGACAAACCCTTTGTCGCGCAGCTTCCATACTTCAGGAGCTGTTTCAATGCGTTCTATCGCAGGCCTTCCGCTGACTCGATCAGCCGGCCGCGTCAAAACCCAAGGTGTCCACTCAAACACCGAGGCTGGGTCGTCAGTAAAACTGTCCATCCACACCCAACCCTGTACGCCATAGGGAGATCGAATTCGCCCTACGACCATCCGATCAGCCATTAGGCTGCCTGACGCGCGTCCTTGAGCAAACGCTTCACGCGATCAGAAGTCTTCGCACCCAAGCCAATCCAGTGATCAACTCGCTCAAGGTCCACACGCAGACGCTCTGCCTGGCCTTGTGCCATTGGGTTAAAGAAACCGATACGCTCAATGAAGCGACCATCACGCGCATTTCTGTGATCCGTCACCGTCAGGTGATAGAAAGGACGCTTCTTAGAACCGCCGCGTGAAAGACGAATCGTTACCATGTTCTCTCAATCCTGTGTTCGCTCTCGAAAGAGCCTAAAATTCAAAGGCGCGCAATGATAATGACTTTGTGTGCAACTTACAACCGTGGCATACCACCAGGAGGCATCATTCCTGAAATTCCGCGCATCATTTTCTGCATCCCACCTTTTTTGCCGACTTTTTTCATCATTTTCGACATCTGTTTGTGTTGTTTCAAAACTTTATTGACTTCCTGCACATCGGTGCCTGAACCAGCAGCGATCCGCTGTTTACGGGAACCATTAATTACTTCTGGATCACGGCGCTCGATAGGCGTCATTGAATTGATCACGGCTTCCATGCGAACGAATTGCTTTTCGTCGACCTGATTCTGCATTTGAGCGCCCATCTGCCCCATTCCCGGCATTTTTTCTAAAAGAGCCTTCATGCCACCCATGTTGCGCATTTGCTGCAACTGATCTCGAAAGTCCTCGAGATCGAATCCCTTTCCTTTAAGGACTTTTCTTGCAACTTTCTCAGCTTTTTCTTTATCAAGCTTCTGCTCGGCCTCTTCGATGAGGCCCATGATGTCGCCCATTCCGAGAATCCGGGAGGCCAATCGATCGGGATGAAATGCTTCAAGGCCATCGACCGTCTCACCGACACCCATGAACTTGATGGGTTGCCCTGTGATCGTTTTGACAGATAGTGCCGCACCACCACGTGCGTCACCGTCTGCCTTGGTCAAAATCACACCAGTGAGCGGCAGAACATCAGAAAATGCTTTGGCTGTATTCGCAGCATCCTGGCCTGTCATTGCATCAACAACGAACAATGTTTCGACAGGATTCAGCGCCTGATGAAGACCTGAGATTTCTTTCATCATTTCCTCATCGATACCTAAACGACCTGCGGTATCAACAAGGAGCACATCGTAAGCCGCAGACTCAGCTTTCTGCAGAGCGGATTGCGCTAGTGCGATGGGGGTTTGATCAGGCGTCGACGGAAACACATCGACTTCAATTTGTGCACCAAGTGTTGCCAGTTGCTCCATCGCTGCCGGGCGATACACGTCAACGCTGACCAACAAAACCTTCTTCTTCTCACGATTGGTCAGGAATTTAGCGAGCTTAGCTGCCGTTGTGGTTTTACCCGCACCTTGAAGGCCAGCCAATAAAACGATTGCCGGCGGACGCTGTGCAAGATTCAACGATTCTGACGGCCCACCAAGAACAGCCTCGAGCTCGCTTTGAACAACTTTTAGAAACTGCTGACCAGGTGTCAGGCTTGCTCGGACCTCTCGACCCAAGGCTCGGGTACGCACCTGAGAGACAAATTGCTTAACAACAGGCAAGGCAACGTCAGCTTCTAACAACGCTTTGCGGACTTCTTTGAGCGTACTCGCTATATTGTCTTCCGTCAGACGGGCTTTTTTGCCCATGGACTGTAGTGTCTTCGAAAGACGTTCACTTAATGAATTAAACATGTGATCTCTTTAGCATGGAGTTCGAACGCACTATGATAACGAAAAATCGACTCAGAGTAGGATGATGTCTTTATTAGTTCCGGGATTACTTGCGACATCAGTGCTGTTTGCATCAGGAATCCGCCAGTTTAATGCGTTTAAAAAGGGTGAAGTCCGCGATGCTACTTCACTGTTGCTTGGTATCGCAGGCTGTGCTCTTTCAGTCTTCTTGGTCGTTCAAGGCTTGGGCGACAATGGCGGCAGACCAACCACCGGGCTGATGGGCACATTACTCGGCGCTCTTCTTTTACTCATCGTCCTCGGATCGAGTTTTAAACATCCGGTCAATGCACTGTTAATCGGGGTCGCTCCACTGACTGGCCTCTTTACACTGATCACTTCAGTGATGGGC
>Ga0181593_10002320_pt1 | contig 17507 bp, 9 predicted proteins | sample 071ome_19_FD_133756 | JGI IMG/M metagenome (GOLD analysis project Ga0181593, IMG submission 133756) | Coastal salt marsh microbial communities from the Groves Creek Marsh, Skidaway Island, Georgia - 071413AT metaG (megahit assembly) | ecosystem: Environmental > Aquatic > Marine > Intertidal zone...
ACGACGGTGAATATTCCTGACACGGTCGGCTATGCCACGCCGCGACAGATGTACGAGGTCATCTCAGCGTTGCGAAATCGTGTGCCAAATATCGACAAGGCGGTACTCAGTGTGCACTGCCATGATGACCTTGGGCTGGCAGTGGCCAATAGTCTGGCTGCCGTCGAAGCTGGTGCGGGCCAGGTTGAGTGCACCATCAACGGTATTGGTGAGCGGGCAGGTAACTGTTCGCTTGAAGAAGTCGTAATGGCGCTAAAGACGCGGGCGGATGCCTATAGCCGGCAAACTGGCATCGTGACGCAGCGGCTGGTGCCGACGAGCAGGCTGGTCGCGAATATCACCGGTATCCAAGTGCCTCGTAACAAGGCGATTGTCGGCAGGAATGCCTTTGCCCACGAGGCGGGGATCCATCAGGACGGCATGCTCAAAGATCGTAGCACCTATGAGATCATGCGGCCCGAAGATGTTGGGCTGGAGCGGACTGACCTCGTGCTTGGCAAGCACAGTGGCCGAGCGGCGTTGGCTGATCGGGCAGCTGCACTCGGCTATCAGTTGTCGGGTGAGCAGCTGCAGACTGTCTTTGAACAGTTCAAGTTGCTGGCTGACCGGAAGAAGGAAATCTATGACGGTGACATCGCCGCACTCTGTGAGCAGCAGTTCGCTGTCTTGCCAGAGATGTTTGTGTTTGAAGGGTATTCGGTCTCATGCGAAAGCGGCACCGCCCCTACTGTAACCCTGCGAGTCTTGCAGGATGGCCAGAGCCAATCGGTGACGATTACCGCCGGTGATGGTCCGATCGATGGGATTTTTCTGGCGATCGAAAAACTGACAGGCATCACCACGGTCTGCCGTGATTTTCGCGTGCAGGCGGTAACGGTAGGGAAAGATGCCCAGGCAGAGGTGACGGTGGAGCTGGAGGCAACCGCCGAACGCTATCGCGGGCAGTTACATCGGGGCCGTGGAGTGTCGACTGACTCACTCGAGGCATCAGCGCGAGCGTTCTTGGCAGCAGTCAATCGGGTTGCTCTCGGCACGAAGCCGCGGCTTCATCCCCAGCGGCTCTGATTGACCTGGTGTTTGACGGCTTTGCTGCAGATCTTCTGTGCGGCTTTCACTGCCAGCTTCATCGCTTGCTGTGAAAATCAGGGTCGGTGAGTGCTGCGTTTCAACTGATGGCAGCATCAGTGGCACGGCCTGGCAGTAGCGATGAGAAGGTCTGCTGTTGCTAGATTGCTGCGCAGCCCCGTTCGCCGGTGCGAATGCGGACACATTCTTCCATTGGCACAATAAAGATTTTGCCGTCACCGATTTCGCCATCCTTCCCCGACCGGCCGGCTTTGAGAATCGCCGCAATCGTCGGTTCGACGAATTCATCGTTGACGGCAATCTGGAGCTGTACCTTCCGGAGCAGGTTGACCGCAATCTCGTGACCCCGAAAGGTTTCTGCGTGTCCGAGTTGACGGCCGAATCCTTGGACGTCCAGGATCGTCAGCCGAAAAACTTCAACCTCAGAAAGTGCCTGTTTCACCCGCTCGAGTTTGTCGGGCTGAATGATTGCGATGATGAGTTTCAAACGTTCCGCCTTTTCTGGTTCAGGACCCCTCTAGGGTTTTCCGTATTGTAGTCACGCGAATCAAATCGCTCAGATGTCTCATCTGTCAGGATGCCCCGGCCTGGGCGAGTTAGGCGGATTACCCGCCCAGACCATGTGGGGCATCCATAAAGGACCGTAGGCGTGGAGCTCACTTTCCTGGAAAGTTCCGCCATTCCTTCGCGAATCGTTGCCGCAGCGTTGGTCTCATGAAAATCAGGCAAAGCCAGTGCGACGTGGCTAGACGTCTCCCTTCAAAGCGTGAGAGCAACTTGCGTGCCAGTGATGGCGGGCTGACTGCGAGCCAACTCGCGAGAGCCGTCGTTTGGCTGGCAAAACTGCCTTCACGGTCAATTTTTTGCCGGGCCAGATCGTGCTGTGACCCAGCGACGCATATCCTTTGGGCAGTCACTGCCTGTCTGGGCAGCATCCGACTCATGGGAGGAAACAGCATGGAAGAACTGACTGGCCTGTTCGCCGAGGATCGCGAACAGCGAGGCCGTCAGGTGGCGAGCCAACTCATCAACCTTGTGGCCGGCGATTTGGCGGCCTCGGTCGACGAAGAAGTGGCTGCGGCACTGCAAGCAGATTTTCATGGCGGGCGAGAGGCTGGGCTGGCTCGGCTCGCCGCAATCGACCCGGCTGCTTACGGACGGTCACGGAATTTTCTCTCGGGTGCGGTGACGCGGCTGTCTCCCTGGCTTCGGCATGGTGTACTGTCACTGGCAGAGGTTCGTGATGTCGCCATCACCCGGGTACGGGAGCCGGCCGAGGCTGAAAAGCTCGTCAGTGAACTCGGTTGGCGAGACTACTGGCAGCGAGTCTGGGCAGCTCGCCCTGACGCCATCTGGCACGACTTCGAGCCCGCTGCTGCTGGCCATCGCACGGCTGAGATCGCGGCGGTCCCGGGTGATGTGGTAGCTGCTCAGACTGGTCTCGCCTGCATTGATGCCTTCAGTCGCCAGTTGACGCAGACCGGCTGGCTGCACAACCATGCCCGGATGTGGCTTGCCTCATGGCTGATCCACATTCGCCGAGTGTCGTGGCAGGCAGGAGCCGCCTGGTTCCTGCGGCACCTGCTCGACGCTGACCCGGCCAGCAACAATTTTTCCTGGCAATGGGTTGCCGGGACCTTTTCCAACAAGCCTTACATCTTTAATCGAGAGAACCTGGAACGATTTACGGCAGGAAGCCTCTGTGAGGCTTGCCCGGTAAGAGGATGCTGCGATGTCGAGGGAAGTTATGAGGAACTCACTGATCGGTTGTTTGTGGGGAGCAATGAGCGGCCTGATCGACTTGTTATTCCACCGGCTGCTCCCTGGCGGGCTGCAGTTCCTTCGGGTCAGCCGCTGGTCTGGCTGACACTCGACTCAGTGGCGACGTCTTCTCCTGCCCGTCAGCAACACCCCAAGGCACCGGCTGTCTTTGTGTTTGACCCAGTCTGGCTAGCCGAGGAGCAACCGACGGTGAAGAGGCTTGTTTTTCTGGCGGACTGCCTGGCTGAGATTCCCGGCCTGGAAGTCTGGCTCGGAGATCCAGCAACGATTTTGAGTCACCGGGCGGCAGCGGTTGGAGCCGGTCATATCTGCGTGGCAACGACAGCCTGTCCAAGGGTGCGGCGGACGGCAGCACAGCTTGAGAAAACCGTGCCAGTCGTCCCAGTCGACTGGCCCCGCTTCTGTGACGATTCGCGGGTCAAGGACCTGGGCCGCTTCTCCCGTTACTGGAACAAGGTGTCGAAGTCAGCCCTGCAGCCAACGGCTTGACCAAACTGTTGGGAGGCTCACGGCCGTGTTTGTCAAATCAAAGCACGCCGAGTGTCTCAACCCATCGGCACCAGAAGGCGGCACGGTCAGCGTCGGTTCCTGGTGAGATCTCTCCCACCGGCAGACCCGCTTGCATGAGTTGCTCACGATCGAACGATGCCTGTTCCTTGGCGGTGCCCGTCATGGTGTTCTCGGCCGATTCCCCAAGCAGAACCCAGCGGAATGCGGCGGGCGATGCTGGCTGAATGGTAACCCGACGAGGGAGCACGGCATCGAGCATGCCAACGCCCCTGACGACATTTGCAAACCGGTCGGCAGCGAGCCAGGCGAAACTCCCTCCTGCCCCACGGCCGGCAAAGGCGATGCGTGTGGGGTCAAGTCGCCGCCGGCCCGCCAAGGCATCAAGGCTACGGCCAACCCGATCAAGATCACTCCGGCTCCAGCGGGTCTGCTCGGATGACCCCAGAACTACGACGGCAACGCGATACCGTCCCACGGCAGCCTGCCAACTGGCCAGCAGCGTGTCTGCGTCCTGTTTGCTCAGCGGGCCGGTGGGTTCGGGAAAGAAAACAAGCGTGCCCAGCGGCTCTTCTTCTGGGACTGTGGGGAGCAGTGCCCAGCCCGGTTCAGCGAGATCTGGGGCTTCTAACTTCACCACGGTTGCAGCCGTCGCCTCAGTGTCCGGAACTGCAACGGGCGGAATCGGAGGCAAGGGGACGACGGCCAGCCGGATCTGCTGCTGGTCATCTGCCCGCTGCCGTTGGAGAACAACTTTCGTATCAGCTGCCAAACCTCCGAGCAGACCAGCCAGTTCGCCTCCTGATGCGATCGGTTGGAGTGTTGCCGGGCTGCCGTCCTCAGGGACAGTCGCTGCAGCGGTGATGATGTCTCCCGGTTCGATTCCTGCCCGGTCAGCCGGGCTGTCGGGCCAGACCCAGCCAACCTCAAGTGGACTGGGCTTGGCCCGCCGATCTTTTGTGGCCGCCTGCCGAACCGGAATCAGGCCGAGCATGGTGCGTCGCCAAGGGGGCAGTTGCTCAACGAGGGTGGCCCGCACGGTCACATCCTCAGGTGTATCCTCTGGGCCTCGACGGATAACCACCTCGACCGTATCACCGGCCTGCCGGGGCGTGAGTGCATGTCGGGCGTCGGCGATTCGGCGTACCGACCGACCATCAATAGAGAGAATGCGATCGCCACTCCGCAGGCCTGCCCGAGCGGCTGGTGATTCAGCGTGAACGGTCGTGATGAGCGGCGGACCGTTTATTGGGTCTTCCGCCGCGTACCCAATGCCAAGCAAACCGGCTTGGAGCGTGGCGCCTTCCTGGAGGCGTGGCAATAACGGAAGGAGATCGGCCATTGGCACTGCAAAGCCGATCCCAGAGTCATACAGTTCGGTGCCCAGATTCATTCCAGCCGTGTCGGCGGGCAACGGCGTGATCAGGCCCATCACCCGGCCATGGATATCGAGCAGCGGCCCGCCATAGTTGGCCGGTGAAATTGCCGCGTCGGTCTGCAGGGCTCTGCCCCAGGCCCGATCAACGGCAGAGACAATTCCAACAGCCATGCTCGGATTTGCAATGTCCCAGACACGACCGGAGGCAATGGCCCACTGCCCAGCTCGCAGGCTGGCTGCCTCAGCCCACTCAGGAACTGGTAGCGGTCTGTCAGGTTCGCATTTCAACAGCACAAGCCCACGGTTGCTGTCACGGCCAGTGACGCGGCCGACCAGCCGGCGTGGCGGGAGCTGCTCACGGGGCTCAGGGCCGGCGGGATTGGGCGGCAGCGTGATGACAACCTCGTTGACGTCGTCAGGCACAGCGAATGCCGTCGTGAGCACCCAGCCGTCCTCGGCAACAACCAGACCACTTGAGGGGCCGGTAGCAGGTGTCGCTTCTGCTGCCCTGCGTAATCGTGCCGTCGAGATGCCAGTCGGTTCGATGCGGACAAGAGACCCAGCCACCCGCGCAACGGCCTGCCGGAAGGCCTTCTGCTCGGCCAGTGCGAGCGGCTCTTCAGGAGCGGCTGCCTGCGGCTGGAGAGGTGGCAAGCCGCAGTTGAAAAGCAGGATCGTGATCAGGAGAGTGAACCGGCGGGTGGTGACGATCATGGCAGTACCTCCTCACCGTTGTCGGTGGCCGGGGGCAACGGTCCAAGATCACGGATAATGATTTCACCATTCCGAATCAGGCTCAGCTGCACACTGTCGCCTGGCAAGAGGCGGGCGAGTTCCTGGCGGAGCCCCCGCTGGGAACTGACCGTGCGGGAACCGAGAGCCACAATCAGATCATCGGCTTGCAGGCTGGCGGCTGCGGCGGCTGAGTCCGAAAGGACGGCCTCAATAAACGGGGGAGTCTGGTCGAGGAGATCAGGGACCAGTTCAAGCCCGAGCAGACGAGGGTCGTAGCCACGACCGTCATTCTGCTGGTCTGGATCGCGACTCGGCTCGCCCGCCAGAATCTGCTCATAGCCCTGGGCAACCTCGTCAGCAGGTAGAGCATAACTCAGCCAGATGCCACTTGGTTCAGCGCGAAGTTCCTTTCCGAGCATGCCGAGGAATTGCCCTTGCCAGTCAACAAGGCAGCCGCCGGGGGAGCCAGGGTTGTTAGTTGTGCAATCGAGGATGTAGGCGTCACCCCGATAGGCAGCTTCATGAGCGCCACGCCTGGCTCGGAGGGGAACACATGCGGCAATCACGCCGTGCTGCAGGCTGACTCGTTCATCGCCAACAGCAACCCCGAACAGGTTTGAAAGGGCGAGCACCCGGGTTCCGGCAACAGCCCGGGGGGCTGTCGTCGTGAGCTGGTAGCAGGGAAGGTTCTCACCATCGATCGCCAGAACGGCCAACTCGCGACGGAGATCAGCACCGAGCAACCGGGCCTGGTATCGACGGCCGTCATCGAGAACGCAGTCGATCGCTTCAGCATCGAGCACCGTGCTGAGCGCGGTCACAATATGACCAGTCGGAGAGACAAGAATCCCAGTCTGATAAGCCTCAAGGCCACGAATCCCTCCAGCCCCATAAATCTTCACGACCCGTCTGGCGGCGGTGATTCCTGCTTCCGTAGCGGGGCCAGCCAGTGAGAGCCTGCCGCCAAACAAACTTCCGGCAAGGGCCAGCCAAGCCCAGAGGAAGCGGGAGTAGCCGCCCGGCAGTAGGTTGGAAACAGGAAGGCTCACGATGCGTGCTTCTCGACAAGGAAAGTGGCGAACGGTCGGCCGCCGTAATCAACAGTAATTTTCGAGGGTTCCCAGCAAGGCCGGCCGTCAGCCGGCAGCGAAAAGCGAACCTGGCAGGGCTCAGCAGTTGGCGTCAGGGTAAAGCTGACTTCAACCACGCCGCCGGTGTCATCAACGAGAAAGCGGGCCTGGCCGCTTGTCGTGGTCAATTCGAGTACATCAGCAAGAGAGCCTGGCGTTCCATCGTCATTGACCTGCGGCTGTTGCCCCCAATAGATCATCCGGCCATCGTCAGTGCTGCCATCCAGAAGGAGCCGTCGCCACAGGGTGAGTGCGGCGAGCATGCCTCCTGAGCCGGGCGGGCTCGCATCAAAGCCCGCCTCCGCTGGAAGCCCGGCCGCCGCGACTGCTGGTTCCCAACGCGAGTCACCCGTGGGCAGGCTGATACGGGCCGACTGGTCGGCGAGTTCAATCTCAAACCGACCGCCTCCGGCCAGACTGCCTTGGTAGGTCCAGGCGGTACTCTTCCGGTCTGCAGAGCGGGTGGCCAAATGGCCGATGACCCTCGCTAGTTCGATTCGGTTGAAGTGAAAGTTTGTAAAGCCAACCCGGGGCTCGTAAAGCGGTCGAATGACTTCGGGCAGGTCTGCTGGATCTGGAGCCAGCGGGTTGGGAGGTGGTTCAGGCTGCTGCCCCGGACGGGCCGGAGCCTGCCCGCGTCCGCCGGCTACAAGGTCGTTGAGCATGGCGGTGGTGTGCACACCGGCGAGTTCAACGGTGATCTCTGTGGGGCGGCCCGCTCGTCGGTACGTCAGGGGCACCCGCCACCCGGCCGGCAGTGTCCCCAGAACATTCTTGAACCCATTGACGCTCCGAACTGGCCGGCCAGCGAGCGCCACCACCTCGTCGTCAATTCGCAGGCCACGCTGCCAGGCATCTGATGACTCGAGGATGTCGGAAACCACTACCCGTCCGTCCAGGCTGGTGGCGACCGTTGCCCCAAGGGTGGCATGGTCGGCGAGTCGCCCGCCTTTGAGCACGCCGAGAAAATTCTGTACCTGGTTGGCAGAGATGGCATAGCCAACGCCAACGTTAATGCGGCCTCGCTTTTCAAATGAGGCCCGCCCGTTGATCCCAATGAGTTGCCCGTTAGCGGCAAACAGGCCACCACCAGAGTTGCCCGGATTGATCGCGGCATCAACCTGAAGGCAGTCGGCATATTCAAGGATTGTGCCAGCCGGGAACTGGTAGCGGTGGACGCCAGAGACAATCCCGCTGCTGACCGAGGGTTGAAGGTTCGTCGCCAGCAGGAACGGGTTGCCGATCACGAAGCAGGTGTCACCCACCCGCACCTCATCGCTGTCAGCCAGCGTCGCCGCAGGAAAGTCATCGCGGCCGAGCAATTTTATCACGGCCAGATCGCCAGTAGGATCGAGTCCAACCAGGACGGCATCATAGAGATGACCGTCGTTGAGACCGCACTGCATGGCGACCCCAGCTGGTTGCACGACATGAAAGTTGGTGAGGGCGTAGCCGTCCGGGCTGATAAGGACTCCCGAGCCGCCGCCACTGGCCCCAGCAAAAATTGAGACTGCGGTCTTAGCCGCGGCAGCAATAGTCTCAACCCGCAACTTTTCGGCAGCGAGAACCGCCGGAGACACAGCGTCGCTGCCAACAGCAGTCTGCGGCATCATGGCAGGCATGACGGCAAGTAGTCCGATGACGGAGGGCAGGATTCTGGCCCAGGTCGATGGTGGTGAGAGTTGGTGGCCGCGTCGCATCAGCCTACCTTTCAATTGTCGGTGCCTGAATCAGCACTGGTCCACCCAGCAGCGGGACTGCCGTGGAGACCGCGTCCGCTGACGCTGGTTTTGCGAAGTCAACGAGAAGACGTAGTTTTCTGCCCCCGTGAATGTCGAGGTTGACTGGCAGACCAGGGCGGCCGTCGGTCGTGGTGGCTCTGCCAATCGTGGCCTGCAAGCGTTCTTCGCCGTCAACGTCGATTCGTATGACTGCTGGAGAAATAGCGGCGGTGTTTGCCGGGAGCAGTCGCATCTGCAGCCGACGGCTATCCGGGGGAAGCCCCCAAATGATCTCTGTCCGAGGTCGCACAAGCAGCCCTGGCACCGAGTCGGCCTGATCGCGATCGCTTACGGGCTGGGTGACCACCCGCGGGTGAAAGTACGAGCGGAGCGTGTCGTCGTCGGCTAGGTCTGTGAAATAAGGCTCAACCGAGGTGCTCAATGGCGGGCGGCTGGTCAGGTCAATCTGGCGGCCGAAGGCGTAGTCAATGCTGTGCACAGCGATAGCCGGCAGGCTGACGGTCGCGGCCTTGCCGGCCAACGTGCCAAGTTCGATGGTCCAGTCTGCTTGCGAAGCAGGCCGACTGATGCGCCGGCAGCGAAGGCTGCCGCCTGGCAGCCCCAGCAGGATGTCGTTGACCGCCGGTTCGGGGGTTGCTCCCGGTTTTGTTTCGCTGCGGAGCCAGCAGAGACCAGCCAGTTTGGTTCGTTTGACTGGTATGGTCTCGCCCTCCAGGAGGACCACGACTTCCTCGGCCGTGATTTCGCTGATCGCGCATTCGATGAATTGCCAGCCCTGGTCACGGCGTATCACCACCAGATCACCACCGGCCGGCGTTGGCAGGTCCGCAAGCCAGTCGGCTGCCGGCGTCAGGCTCTGGGGGTCGGGCCAAGCAATCCAGTGCAGCCTCTCTGTCGCAAGGGTCAGCCCAGCCCCGGCGACGACCAGCCGGGCTTCCGCAGCGGTGATGCTCGTCACATCCCCGGCGATTCGAGAACCATCGCTGAGCCCCACGACGGCCTGGCCCTCAGATGCAGCCTGCGGCTTCATCACAATCCGCCGGACTCCACCGATATCGATGGCCTGTCTCTCTGGTGAAGCAGATTCTGCCTGGTCATTGCCAGCCGCATCGAGTTGTAACTGTTTGGAGTCGAGGCTAACCAGTTGGCCTGTGAGCGAGCCACCCGTTGAAAGAGTGACGACAACGCTGGTCTCGGCAGCTGGTGCTACCCCGGCTAGGACTAGAAGGAGAGCGGGTAGCAAGCCAAGTCTGCAGCAGTCAAGGCAAACGATGTGTCTGCCGGTACGTCTGCCGGTTGTCGCCGTCGGCCGATGGTGTTGCCGCGTGGGCCGCGGTACCCGGGTTGCTGCGATCATCGTCCCCTGTCGCCGGCTGCCAGCCGCTTGAAGTATTGTTCGATCGCCTCACGGTAATGAGCTGGGTATTCCCGGCCAATTTGCTGAAGCGCTTCCTCTCGCTGGCGGGGAGGCAGGTTGCCCCAGGTGTCGCCCTCGTTGAGCTTTCGGCTGGTCACCTCGCCCGGCCCTTTGCCCCCGGCAAGTTGGCTGTCTTCCATGGGTCGGCCATCGCCGCCAACGCCTCCCCCTCCGGCGCCGCCGGCTGCCTGCTGTTGTTGCTGCTGATCTTCAAGTTTTTTGATGAGCTTATCGAGTGACTCAATGACGCCATCTTGGACGGCGCGAACCTGTGGGCCGGCGTGGCCCAGGTCCAGTCGTCGGGTGATGTCACGCATGCGGCGAGAAATGTGGTCGAGGGAGTCTGCTTCGAGCGTGGCCAGGTCGGCCTCAAGCAAGTAGGCAAGTTGTCGGTAGCGAGTCGGAATCTCCTGCTCTCGTTCAAGCAGCCGAGCAATTGTTTCTGTGGCGGCGGTTGTCTGCAGAAGCCAGTACTCGCAGGCCGCCCGACAGAACAAGAGCGTGGCCGGGTCAGGGCTGGCCGCAACCGATTGCTTCACCAGCAAGGGCGTGGCTTCGTCATAGCGTCCAAGCCGTACCAGCTGGCGGGCTGTCCAGAGCGCGGCGACCTGGCGTCCGAAATCGTTTCCGGGTGAGGGGTCGAAGCGATTGGTGAATTCACTCACCGTTTGTGGTGAAAGAGCGGCGAGGTCTGCTTGGAGCGGTTGATAGGCCGGCTCGGCCGCGGCGACTGCCCGCAACAGCCGGTCAAGCCGGTCATCTGTTGGTGTTGGCGGCTCAGCCCAGGCGGCCAGTGCGGCAGCCTTTCCCTCGGCGGTCACGTCTTCGAGCCGATTCAGCCAGGCCTCCAGTTGCCTGCTCAGCATCACGTCTGAGGGCTGTGCCCAGCTGGCCGGTCGAGAAAACTCGGCTGACTCGGTTGGATCGATGGCGGAGTTCTGGTTTGCCGTAACGGTTGGTGCCAGCAGTAATCCGACAGCCAGCAGGCAGCAGCGCAATGCTGGCTGGGAAGACGGCTGTCGGGACAGGTCGAGCAAAGGCATCAACTGGTTCCTCTGGTATCGCGGCAAGGCTCCGCACCTCCGTTGATTATACCGTAGGTCATTCATTGCTCAGTTCGACCCGAGACGATGTCATGGGCAGCCCGCTCAATCCGCTCCTGGCGAGTTGCCAGTTTGCCGAGGGCTTCGAGTAATTGGGGTTCTTCGACCTGCTCGGCATTTTCGTCGAGCAACTGTGAAAATCGCCCTGTCTGCCGGTTGATCCGCGACTGCAGCGTGCGGAGCATCTTGAGTTCGGCAATGGTGTCGACAAGCGGCTGCTCACCTGGTTCAGCAGGACGCCCTCCAGCTGGGTTCTTCTGCTGCTGACGCTCCTGCTGCTCCCGCTCAGCCTGCTCAAGCGCGGCGAGTAGTTCTTCCAAACCCTGAGCTAGATCGGCAACGGTGGCCCGCGTCAGGCTGCCCGTCGCTGCCCGTTTCAGTTGGCCCGCAGCGATGACTGAGTCAGTCCGAATCTGTTCAAGAGCCTCGGGGATGGCCACGGCTGAGCCATCATCGCGAACCAGGGTGAGGGCGCGGGTGGCACTCACCGTGATGGCGTCTTGTTCGCGGCCCAGACGGGCTGACTCGAGTTCACGTTCGCGAGGGGTGCTCCCTGCCTGATCATCTTTCAGTTGATCAAGACCTCGGAGAACAGCCCGTTCGGCCCGCAGCATCTCACGAACACGAGCTTCGAGTTTCACAAGAAGCCGTTCGATTTCCTCCTCTCGCAACTGCCGCAGGATTTCTTCGAGTTCGGCCCGAGCCGCTTCTAGTTCCGCAAGTGCCTGTTCTTGTTCTTCACGAGCTTCTTTTCTTTCAGCATGCCTGAGCCGTTCGCCTGCCTGCTTCATGCGTTCTTCGGCGGCAGCGAGCCTTCGGCTGCTGCGGGCCGCCCGTGCCGTCTCGTCGTCTCCCTGCGGCTCCTGGTCGGATGGTTCTTCCTGATCGGTGGGAGCCTCGGAGGATTCCCCGGGCGTCCCCTGCCCCGGCTGGGATTTTTCAGACTCGCTGCCAGCAGCCGGCTCGTCCCCAGTCGCAGCAGGTTTTTCGCCACCGGCTGAGGGGTCTTCTGCTGGGTTGTCGGCAGGCTCCTCCGGTTTGTCTGTGGCAGCGGGCGTTGCCTCAGGGAGCCCCAGCGCCGCTTCGGCGTCGTCGCGGAATTGCTCAACATCATTGGCGAGAGCCTTGGTGTCAGCGGCCACGTCCTGCTGTTGCTTGGCGATGGCTTCTGCATCTCCACCGGCTTCGGTCGTGCCCTCCAGACCCATCTGGCGGGCGATCAACTCATTCATGCGGCTGAGGAATTCCTTAACCTGCTTTTTGGTGTCTGTTGCGGTGCGACGACTTTCTCCAGCCTCCAGGGTTGCGAGCAGTTGCCGGAGCCGATCGAGTGCCGTCTCTTGGCCAGTACCAGCTTTGAGTAATTGGCCGTCTTCGAGCAGTTTGACGATGGCATCGAGCCGGTCGGTCACTTCGCTTTCACGAGCCTGCTCAAAAACTGACCGGAGCGTCGTTGCTCGTCGTGGATCACTTGCGTCGAGCAGGTCGGCCAGCCGCAGGAAAGTCGCCTCCAGTTCCCGCATCTGTTGGCTCACCACCCGCTCTCGTTCCGCCAACTGGTCGAGTGACTCATCTGCACGAGCCACGCCACTGCCGGTGTCGGTGACTGCCACCAGCACAGCCAAGACAGTCAGCACAGCCAGCAACTGGGCAGCGGTTGAAGATTTCATTGCTGTCTCTTTCGCCATGCTCAAACTCAGGGATGCTCAGTCACTCGTCATTCATTTCGCTGGAGGCCTAAAGCCCCTGGAGGACATCCCGAGCCCGCTGTTTTCGTTGCCGCTCGGTTTCTTGTTGGATCGCTTCTTGTTGCTCAATGAGTTTCCGTAACGAGTCGACCACTTCATTGAAGGTTTCCAGCTCGATCATTCTATCGAGGACCGCTCGCAGTTGATCCAGACAGGTATCCGTGAGCGTGAGTAATTCTGCGGTCGGTGTCGGTGCTGCGGTCCTTGCAGACCGGCAGGCGGCGGTCAGTTGCCTGATCGCCCCGGAGACGATCCCCTCCAGGGGAGCCGCAATCTGCCTGACGAGGCGGCCTTCCAACTCGGCTGTTAACAGGGAATTGTTGGCAAGTTCATGGGCGATCTCGCGGAATGCTTGGGCAATTTCGGTGGTTTCGCCACTGGCCCGATTGGCAGCTTCGGCCAGACGGCTTGCCATCAGCGCGGGAGGGCTTGGTGCAGACTCGCCGGGTTCGCCAGGCCGGTTGGCAGCCAGCCGATCGCGGGTCTGTTGGAAGTCAGCCAGAAGACTCTCAAACCGGCGGCGGAGGATAATCTCGCGGGCTTCGAGCATGGCCAGAAGCTTTTCTGGCGGGACCACCTGAAGCGACCAGGGGTCAGTCCGGCTCGCCTGAGGGCCGCTGGCCAGACCGCAACGATCTTCTGCGGTGACGGTGAGTTCGAGCCTGTCACCAACGGTTGCAGCGACGGTGGCAACTGCGATGCTGGCCGGTTTGGCTGGTGTCAGCGTTGCCACGGGAGAGGACTCAGCAACCGCGATTGGGTGGCTGGTGACGGCCGCCTCGGTTTCACCGCGAGGAAGCCGTCTGATTTGGATGGCCGCCGTGTTGAGCCCGTGGTCGTCCTCTATTGTGCCCACCACTGGGATGACGGCGGCGGGGGTGACGGCGGTTGAAATGCCATCGAGCTTGAGCGTGAGCCGGGGGGGCTCGTCGGGCCGGGCCAGTAACTGAAAGCGGATCGGCTGTTGATTGCTGATGCCAGTCGTATCAGTAAAGGAAATGTCGAGCGTGCAGTCAGTAAGCACCTCAGTGACTGTTCCGGTGACCTGCCGAACGGTATCACTTCCTCCCCTGCCCTCCTGGTCGGTCGTCCTGTCGGTTGGCTGAGCGGCTGGCTGGCTGGTACTGAGCGTTGCGATGACTTTCGCAGCGGACTCCGGCTCAGCATCAGCGGCCGGCAATTTCCGAATCACGGCTTGTGACAGCGGCTTGCTGGCAGTTGCGGTGAGTGTCACCGTGGCGGCTGCTGGCACTTCAACGAGTCGGGTTGCTGGTAAGGGCCGGGCAGCACCACCAATGTAGGACGGAGGGGTGACGGTCAGTTCGAGGCTCGCCAGGGTTGGTGGCTCAACGGCGATGACGGTGAGCCCGCGGAGGCGGGCATCGCCACCCCGAATTTCAAGATCGAGATCTTCGCTGACATCTCGCAAGGTATGGCCAAATGTCTGGCTTTTGTTCTGACGGCCGCCACGGGTACCCATCCGTACTGTCGCCCAGCCATCACCACCGCGCGAGCGGAGTTCGACGACCGTTGGCAGATCACCCTCAGCGGTGGCAGTAACCAGAATCTCAACGTCGCTTCCACGGGCAACCCGGCGAATTCCCTCGGGAAAGTCGGTGACCGCGAGTGTGACCCGACGGGGCCAGGCGGCTTCGTCAAGCTGAACCAGACGCCGCCACCAGATTTCACGCAGTTCTGGCACGAGCACGAGGACGGCCACGACGGTTCCGATGGCGAAACCACTCAGGCCCGCCAGGCGGAGAAGACGTCGCCGCTTGAAGAGCTGCGAGATTGACACCCGATTGACTGCGGCAGCAGCGGCGGAGGTGGTACGGGCAAGCAAATCGCCATCAACTGGGAATGCTGGATCGGCCTGACGGCTGTTGAGTTCGACGGCGGTTGACAGACTGTCGGCCATCTCGGGATGGGTCCGCTCCACGAGGAGGGCCAGCGGTTCATCCCGCAGGCGGGTGCGGAGCCGGCTGACGAGCCGGAAGGAAACAAGACCGAGCAGCCAAACGACCAGCACGAGGGCAGCCAGCAGACGGATGCCTGGCGGGGGCTCGATCAGCCAGTCCAGCAGCAATGTCGCCCAGAACCAGAGGGCAGTAACCAGCCCGAACTGGGCGGCCGTCTCAACCCAAATCCAGCGGCGGGCCCGCTGCCGGACACGGTCAAGAAACCGGCGGATCGTCAGGAGATCGACCACCTGCTGCCCGCTGGGGGCTCGCAGTGGCGTCGCCGATTCGGAGTGAGAAGGAGTGGTCATGGTTGGACGTGGTCAGGAAACAAATGCCTGTCGTTCAGGCGAGTCGCACGAGCCGCCGCAGGATCCATTCAAGGCAGAGCAGACTGATGCCGATGGCGAGCAGGATCGTGTTGAGCAGTTGCTTGTAATCGGCGTCACGTGCGCCGCGTTCGTATTCTTGACGCGAACGGTCGGGTAAGAGTTTGAGCAGGCGGTTGGTGTCGGCCGGAGTCCAGGCTGCATCGGTGAGAAACCGTGATGAGCCACCAGTGGCTGTGGCCACCTGCTCGAGTAAGGCCCGCTCCAGTCGCGGGCGGGCCAGTTCACGGTCGGGTAGCGTGGCATGAATACGGCGGACAATCTGGTCAGTTTCGTCGCCGTCAATCGTCAGTGAAATTCGCCAGTTGCCTTCACGGGCAACCACAAAGCTGCCGCGGCCGCCGTCGGGTCGAGCGGGATCAGTTTCAATTGGAACAGACAGGATCTGGCCGTCGGGGCTCATGACCGTGAGTTCGAGTTGGCGCTGGGCTGAGTCGGGCAGCACCCGTACGACAACTGTTTCTCCAACCGGGTATCGGTCGCGTTCCAGTACGAGGCGTCCCCGGCTTGAGCCGCGGATGAGCCGGCCCTGGGCAACATGGCGAACCAGTTGGGTGATTAACCGTTCATAGGCCGCCGGTTCAACGCCACGCACCCGCCAAAGCTCACTGCTTCCACTGTAAAAGACGGTGCCTGAACCGTAGAGGTGTCCGGCCAGATAGACCGGTTCCTGGCCAGCCAGGCTGAGGCCGTCCGCCTGGCCCAGCCGGGCGTAGACAGTGGCTCCAGGCTTTGCAGTAGCGGTGTCAAAGCAGGAGTAGACACCGGGGAATTCTGTCCAGATGGTCTGGCTGGCAATGCGATTCGGTGAAAGCCAGAGGAACTCAGCGTCTTCGCCATCAGGGCTGAAGCGAAGTGGTCGTGGCTGACTAAAGCCTTGCTGCGGCGTCAGAAGGAGGCGTTCACCGCGACGCAGTTCGACCGGATGGAGGTTGCGAATGGCCTCAAACTGACTCTCTGCCAGCCAGGCTTCCATGAAGACGCCTCCTGCCATGAGGAAGAGTCCGCCAGAATCACGCGCCACCCAACGCTCGAGTCGGCTACAGGCTCGGGCATCGAGTTGTTGCCAGTCAAAGTCAATGGCGACCAGCACGTCGTAGGCGTTGAGTGCCTCGGCAGTCGAGGGGAATTCGTCAAGAACCTGTCGGGCATCTTGGGAGAGTCCAGGCAGGGCCGATCCGAGCAGAACATCGACCGCAAAACTTCGGTCTCGGGTGAGGACATTGCGGAGAAAGCGGTATTCGCGGCCGGGGCCCCCGGCCAGCACCAGCACGTTCATGGCGGAGGCGACGACTTCAATATCGACGGCTTCGAAATTGTCCTCTGGTTGGCGGTCATCGCCTGGCGGAAGAACACGAATGGCCAGCACTCGTGGCCCCGGTTCCTTGAGGCCGTCGAGGTCAAACCGAATCGCCAGCAGGTCGCCGTCAGCAGCCAAGCGGATCTCTTTGGTGTCGATGACCCGCCCCCCGGACGTGCTGGGACTTGCTCCCAGGGAGGCAGCATCGGCCTCAAGCAGTTCCACCTGCGCCGTTTGTCCCTCCAGGCCTTGTGCCTGGAGGTAGCCGGTCACGCTGAAGCGATCTCCGGGAAACACCCGTGTTGGGGCAAGCAGATCGGCGACCCGCACGTTGGTGGGGAGCCGTTCTGATCCGAGGCCAATCGTGTGGACAGCCACGGCCTGGTCGGCGCAGGCGGCAGCGGCCCGCATGGGGTCAATGCCGGCGTTATTGCCACCATCGGTGAGCAGGATCAGGCCTGCGAGTGACTCACCTTGCTCACGCTGGAAAGTCTCCAGAACAGCTTCTCCCAAGCGGGTTTCAGTGCCCTGAGGGAGCAGGGTTTCCTGCCAGCCGTCCGTGGAGGTGAACGGGGAAGATGTAGATGCCTGGTCACGTTCCTGCGAACTGACAGGCAGAACGGTGATCGGCTCTGCCTCGTCGGCGAACTGCCAAAGGGCGACCTCATGCGTCTTCTGCAAACTGGCAATGAGGTTTTGGCCAATGAGGACATCGGTCGCCAGTGCTGCGCGACTTGTCTCAGCGGCTGGTGAGATACCCAGGGCCGATTCATCGTCAGTGGCAGCCAGCGTCATGCTGGCGCTGGTGTCGACGAGCACGGCAACCCGTGAAGGAAACCGGACCTCGTGTTCTGCGGTCCGGCGAAGGTCGAGTAGCGCCAGGAAAAGAATGCCCCATGCCCCCACTCGCAGCAGGGCCAGAGGAATGCCTTTCCACTTGGGTATCCCAGCGGCATCGTGATGGTACGTCCAGAGGACGATTGCCAACACCAGCACCGCTCCCAGCACGAGGGCTGGCATCTGCCACCATTCGGTGAAGCCATCAAGCAGTCCACTCGAAAGCCGGTAGACGACTTCCTCGGCAGTAGCCAGCAGTGGTGACGGTGAATATGACGGCGGGAAGAACATGGGGTGAAGCGTACTGCGATGAGTAAGAGCGTGCTGCGATAAGTAAGAGGAGAAGAGATCAGCGAGTGCCACGACGCACAGGATGGTAGCTGACGATGAAGCCC
>Ga0181593_10002326_pt1 | contig 17477 bp, 19 predicted proteins | sample 071ome_19_FD_133756 | JGI IMG/M metagenome (GOLD analysis project Ga0181593, IMG submission 133756) | Coastal salt marsh microbial communities from the Groves Creek Marsh, Skidaway Island, Georgia - 071413AT metaG (megahit assembly) | ecosystem: Environmental > Aquatic > Marine > Intertidal...
AGTAAACCAAGGCCGAGATAAAATACGGGGTCAATGATTATGGGCACGTAGTTGTTAAGTGAAGCAATGCTATCGCTCATGAACGCCGGCATGGCAAGCAAGATGCTGGCGGCAAAAACCATCCCGACAATAAAGCGTCCGAATTTTTCACCTGATCGATGGTCAGAAAAAAGACAAAGCAAAGCGCCGTAAATGGCAAGAAACCATAAAATAAAGGAAAAGATGACATGAACGACGAGCCCTTTTTGAAAGAACCCGAGCGGCCAGAATGAAAATTTTTCAATACCGGGAATTCTGGAAGCAGCGACGAGCAAGGCCATAATGCCGGCAATAGCCAGGACCAAAATACCAAGCCGTGACCATCCTAATAATTCTTTGGCAGCGGAACTTTCCGGAGAACTGAACCTTCCGGAAATTTCTTGAATCACCTCGGATGATGCCGGCGGTTGATATGGGGAAATATTATGATCCATGGTGGGGATAAAGGTGAATAGCCATGATGTAAACGACCACGCCGGAGACTCCAACATAAATCCAAATCGGCCATGTCCATCGTGCAATTTTTCGATGTTTATCGAATTGTTGTCTTAATGCCCGACACACCGTGAGGGGAACGAGAGGCACGATAGCAATGGCACCGATAATGTGAGCAATAAGAATCGAAAAATACAACGGGCGAATCCATCCGGTACCGCCAAATTTAGCAAACCCCGAATTGGCTTTGTAATATAAATAAACAACGAGAAAAGCGCCGGAAACGCAAAGCGCGCTGACCATGCAGGCCCGGTGACGTTGCCAATGGCCTTGACGGATAAAAATATAACCCAGGGATAACAAGACAACGGACAAGCCGTTTAGCGAGGCCATAACATGCGGTAAATCGCTGACTGCTATTTTCATATCGATTTTTCAGGTTTGTTGTGGCGTTTGGATAAAATGTCCTAAGACATTTTTATAAAATGTCCTAAGACATTTTATAGATAAAGCTGAGATAGATAATGAGCGATATCGACAGTAAAATAGCAAAGAATATCCATTTATTGGTCATGGCTAGCTCTTGAGTTTGTGGTGTCCGAGGTTCTATATTGATGCCGGGAATCAATAAATTTCGTTATTAAATCGTCTAAATTTCCGCTGAGATCATTGCTGGGCAAGGGAGAAAACGCAAGGTTCCTACTTGAGAAAGATTCTCAGAAGTGAACAGAGGGTCGGCTCAAAAGGCCTATTCCAGAGTAGAGTGCCTTGAACCTCACGTTTAGGGGCCAAAATACGCCACAAAAGGCTTCCAAATGGGCGTCTAGCATGGTAGCTACACCACCGAATCAATCGCCAAATGCGGGGTTCCCCGCCCTTTAGGCAAAGCCGGGCAATCCGCCCGCAAAGACTGGATTAGGTTCTAAGGTATGGTCAAAAAATTCCTACAAATTCTCTCGTTTGCTCCCATTGCCATGATGGCATGGATGAGTGGTGCTCATGCAGATATAGCGCGTCCTTGGCAGCTCGGATTTCAGGAGCCTCAGTCTCCCGTGATGAAGGATGTCGTTTGGTTTCATGATGTCCTCTTGGTGATCATCACGCTGATTACGCTATTTGTTTTGGGGCTGCTTCTTTATATCGCTGTTAAATTTAATGAAAAGAGCAATCCAGTTCCGTCAAAAACCACGCATAACTCGACACTCGAAGTTCTTTGGACGGCGATACCTATTTTGATCCTCGTCGGAATTGCAGTGCCTTCGTTTAAACTGCTTTATTTTCAGGATCGCACGACAAAATATGAAATGACTTTGAAGGTTACGGGGCACCAATGGTACTGGTCATATGAGTACCCGGATCACGGCAATATCAAATTCAATAGTAATATGGTGCAAACGGCAGACTTAAAAAAAGGCCAGCCGCGATTGCTGACTGTCGATAACCCAGTCTACTTGCCGATTAACACAAATATCCGTCTGTTGTTGGCGGCATCCGATGTCATTCACTCCTGGGCCTTACCGGCTTTGATCCAAAAAACGGACAATGTGCCGGGACGTATCAATGAATCGTGGGTGCATATCAATAAGCCCGGTACGTATTACGGTCAGTGCTCCGAACTTTGTGGTGTTAACCACGGCTTTATGCCTGTCATGGTTAAGGCCGTGACAAAAGAAGAATTTGCGGCTTGGGTAGCAAAGGCCAAGAAAAAATTTGCGAGCGATGACGATCAAACAACTCAAAAATTAGCGCAGACCAGCGCTCGATAAAGAATGAGTTCCGAGAGGGATTATTAGAGGGATAAACCATGGCACACGAAGCGACGGCAACAGCACACGACGATCATGAACATCACCCGACTGGGTGGCGGCGTTGGGTGTATTCAACGAATCATAAAGACATTGGCACAATGTATATGATTCTGGCTGCGGTGGCGGCCATCGTTGGTGGGTTGATGTCATGGTACATTCGCCTGGAGCTGTCCGAGCCCGGAATTCAGTATATTACTGATAATCAGTTTTATAACGTTCTCGTAACTGGCCATGGCCTTATCATGGTCTTTTTTGTGGTGATGCCGGCCTTGATTGGTGGATTCGGCAACTGGTTTGTGCCACTCATGATCGGTGCGCCGGATATGGCGTTCCCCCGCATGAACAACATCAGTTTTTGGCTGCTGTTTGCCGCTCTGATTTTGGTGTGCTTGGCGGCCTTTACGGGTGGCGGCGCCGGAACGGGCTGGACGGTCTACCCCCCATTGTCGGGCAGCGATTACCATCCTTCCGCGGCCGTTGATTACGGTATTCTGAGCCTCCATGTGGCCGGTGCTTCATCGATCCTTGGCGCGATTAACTTTATCACGACGATTGTTAATATGCGTGCGCCCGGTATGACCGTGCATCGTATGCCGCTATTCGTGTGGGCGATGCTGATTACGGCCGTTCTGTTGGTGTTGGCGCTGCCTGTATTGGCCGGCGGCCTGACGATGCTTCTGACAGACCGGAATTTCGGCACGTCATTCTTCGTGCCCGCCGGTGGCGGTGATCCGATTTTGTGGCAGCACCTTTTCTGGTTCTTTGGTCACCCGGAAGTGTACATCATGATTTTGCCGGCATTCGGCATTATCAGTCATGTTGTCTCGACATTTTCCAAGAAGCCGATTTTCGGTTATTTGGGCATGGCCTACGCTATGGCATCGATCGGTTTTGTTGGTTTCATCGTATGGGCACACCACATGTTTACGGTGGGTCTCGATGTCGATACCCGGGCGTACTTTATTGCTGCGACAATGGTCATTGCCGTGCCGACCGGCATTAAAATTTTCAGTTGGATTGCAACCATGTGGGGCGGTTCCATCAAATTCGACACGCCGATGCTCTGGGCTGTCGGATTTATTTTCCTCTTTACTCTTGGTGGCGTTACCGGTGTGGTGCTTGCAAATGCCGGTGTTACCACGGCCATGCACGATACGTACTATGTGGTTGCTCACTTCCACTACGTGCTTTCACTGGGTGCGGTCTTTGCCATCTTCTGTGGTTTCTATTACTGGATCGGCAAAATGTGCGGCCGGCAATACAATGAAACGCTCGGGAAGCTGCATTTCTGGCTGTCGTTCATCGGTGTGAACCTGTTGTTCTTCCCGCAGCACTTTCTCGGTCTTGCCGGTATGCCGCGGCGGATTCCGGATTATCCCGATGTCTATGCCGGCTGGAATATGGTCAGCAGTATCGGCGCGTTAATCACGGCTATCGGAACGGTATTGTTCTTCTATATTGCGATTAAGACGCTGACGTCTGGCAAGAAATGCGAGGACAATCCGTGGGGTGAGGGCGCAACGACGCTTGAGTGGTCCGTGCCGTCACCCGCGCCGTTCCATACCCATGAGGACATTCCTGACATGAATAAACAGCCTGCTGAATAACGAAGGCGCCCTCATGGCTTACTCGACGCAACATAAAAACAAAAAGACAGCCGTAACGGTTGTGGCGGTGGTGGCCGGCATGATCGGGTTGTCTTATGCCTCAGTCCCCTTATACCAGTTGTTTTGCCAAGTTACCGGTTACGCCGGTACGACTCAGGTTGCCAAGACGGCGCCTGATCAGCCTGTGCTTGACCGGTATGTGACGGTGACGTTCGACTCGAATGTAGCATCGGGATTGAGTTGGTCGTTCAAGCCGGTACAGAACAAAATGCGGGTCCGTGTCGGCAAGGAAGTGTTGGCATTCTATGAAGCTAAAAATACTTCGGATGAGACGGTTACCGGAACGGCGACATTTAATGTGACACCGTTTAAGACGGGTCAGTATTTCGCGAAAGTCGATTGTTTCTGTTTTAAGGAGCAAACGTTAAAGCCCGGGCAAGTCGTGAGTATGCCGGTCTCGTTCTATATCGATCCGAAGATTGTCGAGGATAAACACACCCGCGATGTCGAGGATATCGCGTTATCCTACACGTTCTTTCGAGCCGACGTTCAGAAGCCTGAACAAAAGATCTCGAGTATTGAAGTTCGGTCAAAACGTTCTTTGACTTTTTGATCATTCGTAATTTTGTGAAGCGGAGAAAAGAATATGGCAAGCGACGCAGTTAAAAAGCACCCATGGCATATGGTTGAGCCAAGCCCTTGGCCCGCAGTTGGGACCGTTGGCGTTTTTGCCATGGCTATAAGCGGCGTTTGGTATATGCACGGCGGACCTCTTTGGGGATTCTTAGCCGGCCTTGCCATCGTGCTTTATTGCATGTTCGGTTGGTGGCGAGATGTCATTCATGAAGCGGAGGTTGAGAAAGAGCATACGGAGCCTGTTCAAGTCGGACTTCGGATGGGCGTGATTTGGTTTATTGCTTCGGAAGTGATGTTTTTCTTTGCATTCTTTTGGGCTTATTTTCATTCGAGTGTACCGTTTCTAAGTCTCATTGCTCATGAAGTCTGGCCGCCACAAGGGGTTGTTCCCTTACCGACTTGGCAGTTGCCGTTTTTTAATACCTTATTGCTGCTAACGTCCGGCGCGACAGTTACGTGGGCGCACCATGCTGTTATCATTGGTGATCGAAAAAACTTAATTAAAGGCATCGCGCTTACGGTCATTCTTGGGTTTATCTTCTTGGGCGTTCAGGGGTATGAGTGGGGGGTTGCTGCCTTTAAGCTGAAAGAAGGCATCTATCCATCCACCTTTTTCCTAGCAACCGGCTTTCATGGCTTTCACGTTCTGGTTGGCGCATGCTTCCTAGCGGTTTGTTGGGTGCGCGCGGTTAAAGGACATTTTAAGCCCGACCAGCATATCGGTTTTGAAGCCGCGGCTTGGTATTGGCACTTCGTCGATGTCGTTTGGCTGTTTCTGTTCTGCTGGGTTTATTGGTGGGGCAGCGCAGGGTACGTGCCTGCGTCATAGTCAAATTATGTCGGAAACCCCATCGCCATCCTTCATTGCGAACTTGAACAGGGGGATGCTGGGTAAGTGCCCGAGGTGCGGACGGGGCCGGCTTTTTGCTGGATTTCTAAAAGTTGCACAAACCTGTGATTTCTGTGGGCAAAGTTTTTCCGAACATGACGCCGCAGACGGCCCTGCCGTGTTCGGTATATTCGTAATCGGCGGTGTTGTTGTCGCTCTGGCGTTGATTTTAGAACGTTTGTTAAGCCCGCCTTTTTGGGTTCATGCAATCATTTGGGGGCCTTGTATCATAGCTGGTTCGGTCGCGATTCTGCGGCCCATTAAAGGCATCACGATTGCTTTACAGTACCGTTATCGCTCCACGGAAGACGCGACAAACGACCGGCATTGGTAGCCCGCCCTAAAATCGCCATAATTTTCCTGCATATATAGACTGTAAGTTTCTCAGGGAGGATCCGTTAATGGGGCTATATATAGCTCCTGCTGAGAAACGGGAGACCCCGCCCTTTTTGGGCGGGGTTTTTCATTTGACGGCAAGTCATTGGTTTGGAAAATTGGTATTGTGCATGGAGGTGGGGGAATACCAATGGCGGGTTTTTTATCGAACCTTATCAATAACTGGCAAGACGGATTGGAGCGTCATCGCAACAGGCCGTTCTTGGAGGCGGCAATGGCTGCTTGTGCGATTATTGCAACCGATGATGGATCGGTATCGTTTGCCGAGCGGGTCAGGGTTGATCAGATTTTAGAAACATTAGACCAGTTGAACATTTATGACCCGCATGAAGGGGGTGATATTTTCAATGAATATGTTGATGAAATTGAGAAATCCCCAAAAGAAGGTCACTCAAAAGCCATGAATGCGGTTAAAGCATTTGCAAATGAAGTTGAATCGGCCTCATTGATCATTCGAATTTGTTTGGCCGTTGCAGAGGCAGATGGGGATGCGACGCTTGCCGATCAAATAGAGATCGTCACGCTTTGCAGCCTTTTAGGCGTGGATCCGGAGGGCATGGGTCTTTACCCCGATATGCCGATTGAGGATTGGATCGAAACCAGGAATTGATCAATTAAATTAATTTCACGCCAATAGGGAAGATTGTCGTGGGGTCGACGCGCGCGCCGATCAGTTGTTCGGCAGTCAAACCAGTAACACCGGCGAAATTTGCGCCCCGAATATCGGCATTAAAGAAAATCGTTCCACTTAAATTTGCGTTTGCAAATGAGACATCACGCAGGACCGCGTTGCTGAAATTTGCATTGCTTAAATTGGCAAAATTCAAAACTGCACCTGTTAAATCGATGCCGGTAAAATCCTGGCCGGTAAAATCCGTATCGATTAAATTTGAACGCCCCCCGTTCGTGCCTGCCGTCTGTGCCCGAATTGCAAGGAGAGCTTGGGCGGCAGCCGATAATGTTATGGTGTCAGAAGAGAATCTGGGCGTACCCTTAATGCCTAGATTGGCATTGTTAATGAGCGCATTCGGATCAACCGTCAGAAACGAGCTTGACGAGACATTAAAAAATGCCGAAATGGCCTCGATGGGCAATGCCATGAGTTCCCCTACTTTGACGCGTGACTCTTAAATGTTATTTTGCGGGTATAGTGTTATGGTGAATTGAAAAATTCAACTATTTCAATTATCTGGCGGGATGTTGGCACACAATATTGGTATAGAGTTAGTGCTACGCGAAGGGTCAATTATCGTATATCTTATTGAAAACTATGACAAAAACAGAATAGGCATCGTTTCATTATGTTAATTGAATATATTTTAGGCGTTAAGGGGGAGGATGTTGTCACCGTGGCGCCTGATACACCTTTGCAGGTTGCTGCAGAACTGATGCGGGCTAACGTTATTGGCATCATTGTTGTCTGTTCTTATAGCGGCCGCGTTGTTGGCGTTTTATCTGAACGAGATTGTGTGCGTGGTATCGCCAATCACATAGACCGATTGGAAGAAATGACTGTCGAGGAGCTTATGACCCCAGACCCAATAACATGCGACCCCAGCACTGACCCAATAGAAGTTATGGTGACGATGAAGCAAAAGGGATTTCGGCATATGCCTGTGGTTAAAGAAACCAAGCTTGTTGGGTTAATCAGTATTACTGATCTTAATAAGTTTATTCTTGCCGAAGCGGATATATCAGAGGATTGGCGCAACCGTCTTCAAAGAGCAGTTGTTGTATAAGTTGTGCCAGTTTTACTTTGTAAATTTCTAGTTTGTTCAAACCTAAGCTGATTAAAAAATGCCAGATCAACAAGGTGTTCAGGAAGTCCTAGCGCAAGGCGGAGAGCGTTTTACGGATCATCTTGAGCTTCTTGCGGCTATGAGTCGGGATTTTGTTGATTCCGGAAATATTCAGGACACCCTGACAAAGGCACTTACGCGCATCACAAACTATATGGATGCCGAAGGTGGTGCATTATTCTTACTTGAGGATGATGGTGAATCACTCCGGTGTTCTGCCAGTACCGGCCCGGTATCACTTAAGGGGCTTACACTGAAATCCGATGAAGGAATTGTCGGGCGTTGTGTGCAGGGTAATTCAGCCGAAATTGTTCGAGATGTCAGTAAAGACCCGCATTTTTACCAAGGTGCAGATGATAAGACCGGATTTCAGACACGTTCACTGTTGTGTGCACCGATGTCCGTCAAAGAGGAAAAAATCGGCGCCATTGAAGTTGTGAATAAGCGTTCGCAAGACGGCTTATTTGATAATACGGATCTTCATTTATTGCAGGTTTTAAGCTCATCGGCAGGCCTTGCTTTAATTAACGCTCAAATGGCGGAAGCTTTAGTTGAACAGGAACGTGTTCGCAGAGAAATGGAGCTCGCGGCAGAAATTCAACGAAGTTTGTTGCCGGATGAATCGGATGATGAATCGCCCATTCATGGTATTAACGTGCCGGCAAGAACTGTTTCCGGCGATTTTTATGATTATTTTAAAATTTCTGACGGCCGAATTTGTTTTAGCTTAGGGGACGTCTCGGGTAAGGGGATGAACGCCGCGTTGCTCATGGCGAAGACGGCAAGTCTATTCCGGGCCTTGGGCAAATCATCGCCTGAACCCGGATACCTATTATCCCGAATTAATGCTGAAATTTGTGAAACAGCGGCTCGGGGGATGTTTGTAACAATGGTTGCCGGTGTTTTTGATCCAGAGACAAGCGAATTAACCATTGCAAATGCAGGGCATGAGCCTCCCTTAATTTATAGAGGCGGGATCGACTATGAAGGTATAGAGGCTGATGCGCCGCCGTTGGGCATTGTTCCGCCTATCGATGAAAGCCCTTTTCCGGAAACAGCTATAAATTTGAAAGATGGTATTCTTTACATTTTCACAGATGGCGTTACGGAAGGTTATACCCAAAATGGTAATCCACTAGAAATTGAAGGGCTGAAAACTCTTTTAAACGAAAATAAAAACAGTTCGATGCAAAGCCGATTAAAATCAGTTGTATCGCATTTGCAAGATGTTCCAACACCATTGAGGGACGATATAACTATTCTGGCTATAGAAGGCAGGAAGACAGCTTAATAAATGAAACATACGACGCCTGACCATAAAAACGGACTTCTTTTGTCATATAAATTCAGATCTAGGCCTGATCAGTTGAAATGTGTTCGGGCAAAAGTTACTGAAGCTGTGACGTCTTGTGGCTGTATTGATAATATCATTCAAGATTTTGTTATAGCCGTTGATGAGGCTTGCCAAAATATCATTCGTCATGCCTATCAAGGGCAACCAGATGGTGAAATTATTCTCGAAATATGCAAGGAAAACGATGATATAGTAGTTTTATTGAGAGATTTCGCTCATCGGGTTGATCCGAATTTGATCAAGCCACGGGATCTCGACGATGTTAAACCAGGGGGATTGGGGACATACTTTATCCGAGAAGTGATGGATGAAGTGACATTTATGCCGCCACCGCAAAATGTCGGCAATCTGCTTAAAATGAGAAAAAGAATCACATGAGGGCTCATCATGGAATACGAAGTCAGGGACGAGGATAACGCATCCATTGTTACATTGAGGGGGGATATAGACTTGGAAAGCTCGCCTCAATCCAGAAAGATACTTTTAGAGTGTATCGATAAAGGCCAGGCTGTTTTGGTTGATATGTCAGGCGTTACTTATATCGATAGCTCTGGCATAGCTTCATTGGTTGAAGCTTTGCAAAAATCCCGGCAAAACAAATGTTACTTTGGATTGGTTACTGTTAGCGAGGGCGCATTGCGTGTCATTAATCTTGCGCGGCTGGACAAAGTTTTTGCTATTCATGATACGCTAGAGGGCGGCCTGAAAGAGGCTGCATCATCGTAATGCCCTCTCCACAAATAAGCGGATCCATATCAAAGTCATTCGATCAACTCGGGCGCTCAGTCGTTAACCTAATTGAAGAACTGGGGCATGGGGGCGTTTTATTGTGGGAGTGTTTGTACTGGTTTTTTGTCGGCCCCCGACTTGGTCAGCCTGTCCGTTTGCGGTTGATCGTCAGTCAAATGATGGAAATCGGTGTTTCGGCACTGCCCATCGTCGTTATCATGGCAGCGACAATAGGCGTAATGCAGGCTATTCAAGGTATCTATGCCTTAGGATTATTCGGTGCGGAATCACGCGTTGGCATAGGGATTAATCTAGCAACCGTTCGTGAGTTTGGTCCTTTAATTACGGCCATTCTTGTCGCCGGCCGGTCAGGCTCCGCGCTTGCCGCCCGAATCGGTACAATGACAATTAACCAAGAAATTGATGCATTAAATGTAATGGGTATTAATCCCGTCCGTTATCTTGTCGCACCGGCGTTGTTGGCCATGTTGATTATGGTTCCTGCACTGTCCTTAATTAGTATGTATATTGGTATGTGTGCTGCGGGGCTATACGTTCAGGCTGATTTGGGAATTAGCTTGGCGGCCTATACGAAAGAAGCAATTGATATCTTATCACTCGATGACCTCATGCATGGTTTGGGCAAAAGCGTAATATTTGCTGTTCTGATAGCATTGATCGGTGTCATTAATGGTGCTTCTGTTACGGGCGGAGCAGAAGGGGTTGGGCGCGTTACGACGCGTTCAGTCGTTCAGTCAATCGCTGCTATTGTTTTTACGGATATGGTCTTTGCATTCATCGTGACGCGCATATGATTGATACATTACAAAATGAAGATTCCGATAACGCCAACGGTCCCGTGATCGAGGTCGAAGACCTTGTCATGTATTATGGCAACCGGAAAATCTTGAAGAATGTCAGCATGGAAGTCCGCAATGGTGAAATTATGGTCATTATGGGCGGAAGCGGCTCAGGTAAAAGCACACTTCTACGGCAGCTGATGGTGTTGGAGCGTCCGCACTCGGGATCTATTAAAATTCTTGATCAAGATGTCGGTTCAATGTCGGCTAGAGAATTGTTTGATCTCCGAAAAAAATTAGGCGTTGCCTTTCAAGGGGGTGCTTTATTTAGTTCAATGAGTGTTGGCGAGAATATCATGCTGCCTTTGCATGAGCATACGGAACTGGATCCGGCAACGATGCAGATCATGGCACGTATGAAACTCGAAATGGTCAACCTTGCCGGATTTGAAGATTTAAAGCCGTCTGAATTATCCGGCGGTATGATCAAGCGTGCCGCTGTTGCCCGGGCTATTGTTATGGACCCTCGAATATTGTACATGGATGAGCCCTCGGCAGGGCTTGATCCCGTTGTATCATCGTCGTTAGACGATTTGATTTTGCTGTTAAGAGATGCCATGGGGATGACGATCGTCGTTGTTACCCATGAGCTTGAAAGCACATTCAAGATTGCCGATCGTGTTACAGTGCTTGATCAAGGGGAAATCTTATTTATTGGAACGGTCGATGAATTAAAAAGTCATCCAAGCGAAAGAATACAAAGTTTATTAAACAGGCGTGCGGATGATGAGATGCTCGATCCTGATGCATATTTAAAACGATTAACGGGTGAAGACGTCAACGGAGATGCGACGTTATGAGAAGTAACAAAATTAATTATATCGCTGTCGGGGCGTTTGTTGTTGCAGCCCTTATCGGGTTGGTCATTGCAACAGCATTGTTGACGGGCAGAACTGGTGCAACAGAATCTTATTTTGCCATGTACCGAAATATCGGGGGTGTGAAATTTGGAACCCAAGTTGTTTTTGAGGGGTATCAAATCGGTCAGGTCGAGGAAATCGAACCTCTTGTTAAAGGTAATAAAATTCAGTTTAAAATTATGTTTTCTGTGCAAGAAGGGTGGAAAATTCCTGATGATAGTGTTGCGCAAATCGCATCCTCGGGTCTTTTGGCGCCTGTCGTTATCAGTATTAAATCCGGCAAAAGTGAAAAAGCACTGAAGCCTGGCAGCTTTGTTCCTTCTAAAGAAAGCGCTAATATATTTGCTGCAATCTCAGAGGTTGCCGGTGAAATGAGTGATCTATCGAATACAAGCCTTAAACCGCTTTTATCTTCTGTCAATCAAGCCGTTCAAACTTTTGAAAAAATTCTTGGCGACGATGGTAAGGCCTTAATCAAGGAAATTCGAATTGTAACAAAAGATATTGCAGAGAAAGTGCCAAGCATTACAAAAAATGTTTCTTCGTTTACCAGTAAATTAAATAATAGCGGTGATGAGCTCAATGCGTTGCTGAGTTCCGACAATAGAAAAAAAGTTGAAACCATGATCTCAGACATTAGCTTGGCAATGTCGAATTTTTCGAACCTTTCCAAAGAATTAAAAGGATCGCAGGCAAAACTTGATGCATTGCTGATTAGTATGAATAAAACTGTCGATGGGAACAAAAAGAGTATTGATAAGTCTGTTAAAGATTTTCGTTACATTGTCAGTTCGATCGCGGAGCATATTCAGTCGTTCAACCAAAATATGGAAGCGACTTCTAGAAACATGTATGAATTCAGTCGGCAAATAAGACAAAATCCAGGATTATTGTTGGGTGGCACGGCGCCTAATGATCAAGCAACAAGTCGATAAGCCAAAAGGGAGCGGAGAGGCGTGAGGTATTTAAGCGGGACCATTTTAGGCGCAATCGCGGTAATTTTAACTGCCTGTAGCCAACCACCGGTGCCGAACGATAATTTTTATCGTCTTCATGTTGGTTCGCCAAAGTTGGTTTTTAATCAGCATATTTTGCCCGGTACCGTAGAGGTCAGCCGGTTTAACGCTGATGGTCTTATGGCAAACCGCAACATCGCATACGCAAATTCCGAGAAGCCTCATTTGCTTAATGAATATCATTATCATTTTTGGAGCGAGCCGCCGCCAATTATGATTCGAGATCAATTGGTTGATTATCTGCGTGCATCAAAAGCGTCGCGCCGGGTTGTCACACCCGATTTGCGGATAACGACGGAATTTATTATTTCAGGAAAAATTAAGCGGTTTGAACACATTCGCGGCAACAATGCCCATGCAGCTGTTGAGCTTGAGCTTGCCGCTCAAAAAAGAAATAGCGGTGATTTGTTATATCTCGGTACGTATGGGGTGAAAACACCCATTACGGGTAATGATGTTGCGGCTGCCGTCGATTCAATCAATCGAAGCGTTAAGGAAATCTTTTCCCGATTTTTGAAGCATATTGCCTCAAAAAAATAACCGGCAACGGTTATGTTGGCTGTTTAAAGAAAATTTTCTTGTCGGTATGGCTAGCTGTAATCGGGAATATGTCATTTTTTCGAACGTCTATTTCATTTTCCATAAAATAGATGATTTGGCGCCAATGATTGTGCCGTTCACCTTTGCGCGTGGAAAACTCAATATCACCAAATAATTGTAAGTCGAACCAGGTAACAATCGCCTGGGCCTTCCCGTCGGCGGTGACCGGAATGTTTAATTCAAAGGATTGAGTCCCATCCGGTATATTCTTGAAATTGATTGAGAATATTTTAAACGGTTCGCTTAAGGGCACATGTTCGTCATTTTCCAGATTAAAACCGTGGCTTATTTGACTGAAATAATTAAATGCTTGGAGGTTAAAACCATGAACGGAATCGACCGTATTCATTTTTTTGAAGGTGTCGCAATTTACGAGCATACCCCACACGGTTCCGCTTTCCGGGATCATGACGGCATTTTCAGTTATCAAGGATCTTTGGGCATGTTTGAGTGAAGGGAGGACGCCCTCGCCCAATAAACCAATATCTAGAATTTCAGAAACGAGTAAAGTAGCCCTACAGGGCATATCATGACCGATTTGAAGTTCCGTTGAGCCTTTATCGATAATCGTAATTTTTTCCGAAAATCCATTTTTCTTAATGATGCTCTTCGCCATTTCCGCAATCGGTTTGACGATTTCACAGCCGTAAACATGTTTGGCGCCGGCTTTCGCGGCCATCATTGCTAGAAGACCAGACCCGGTTCCAATATCGAGAACAATATCATCCGGTTTTACTGCTCTGGATAGGGCTTCATTGTAAACATCATTTCGAATCGAATCATTCAGCATTGGAAAGTGCCATGAGGGCACCATTTCCCGATATGTGTTTTGAAGGTCATCTTGTAAGGAAGTGTTGTCTGGATCTAAGTCTAAGGCTTGTTTGAATTGTTCGGCGGCACCTAGATGATCTCCACACTGTTTTAAGAGGATCGCAAGATTCGTTCTAACCGCCACATAGCCGGGATCAATTTCGAGAGCCTTTTGGTAGGCTTCTGAGGCTTCGTCTAGTCTATTTAAGCATTGGAGAACGTACCCGAGATTATTATGTGCATCTGAAAAGTCATTCTGGATGTGGATGGCTTTTTTGTAGGATTCTGCTGATTCTTCATATCGGCCCAGCTCTTTAAAAACCACGCCCAGATTAAACGGAATATCGGCGATGTTAGGGGCACCGATTTCAGCTTTACTGAAAAATTGAATTGCGGCTTCGAACTCACCACGCTGCGCTGAAAGTGCCCCTCGATAAAACAGAATTTCTGCATGATCAGGAGAGTCGGACAGAATTTGATCATAAAGGCTGCAGGCTTCATCCAGTTGCCCGCTTTGATGCAAGGAAATCGCTTGGTTTGCTATTTCATCGATAGTGGGCATGAGTTCATTTAGCTCGGTATCATATTTTAGAAATAAGTTTTTAACTCTTTATTTAGTTTTTAGGCAAAATTTTCCCACTAATTTTGTTGCCGCAGGGAAAATTTTTGAAATTTTAGTGCTTAGGGCGATCAGGTTATTTACAGGATCTTGTGATCGTCAAAATAGACAATAACTTCAATAGCTTATATTTTTTTTATTTAGCATAAAAAATACTTACTTTGGCATGAAATCTGATGGGTCATTTGTGTCGGTAATGATTAGCGTTAAAAAAAAAGGACCCAATCATGCGATTAAATACACATCCAGTACCGAATCCTGCTTCTAAGGATGAAATGGTAGATGCCGGTCTCATTGAAATTGATGACCCCCTCGACCTTGGTTTTGAACATGGCAATATCGTTGCGTATGACAATGATTTCTCATTCAATATGACGGTACTTTCCACAGGTTGGAAAAAGGCCGAGCTGGACTGATTCCACCACTCAGATGTGTTGGGTCGCCTGAACGATGCTTATGGATTAGCGTCGTTTAGGTCGGGAATTTTGTGTGTCAGATATAGGTTGTGGGCAAAAAGCCAAAAACGCCTGATTATAAATCGAGGGCTTGTTTGTATAATTCCAACATTTCTTCTTGTTCTCGGCGGTCTGCCGAATCCATTTTGAGTAATCGAATAATTTGCCGAAGGGTTTTAATATCATAGCCGGCGGCTTTTGCTTCAGCATATACATCTTTAATATCAGCACTAAGGGCCGATTTTTCCTCTTCTAAACGTTCAATTCGTTCAACAAAGGCTCTGAGCTGGCCTGCAGCTACACCACCAATATTCGTCATTTTTACCTCTTTTTGTGTCTTCAAGTCTGTTGTGGTATCGGTAAGAGCTCACAGGGTCTTGAGTTCTATGAGCCAGACGGGACAATATACGGTCTAACAGTTTATTAGGAGAAAAAAATCTTTTGGCAGTCTATAACTTTGACCGCATCAATATTTTTCTCGTAGAGGATAATCCATACATTCGGAAAGTCCTTGAAAGCTTGTTGCATCAATTAAAATTCGCCAATGTAAAATCAGCTCCGAATGGAGCCAAGGCAATCGAATATTTTCAGGATTTACATAAAAACAAAGCCTTTGGTGACATTGACATAATTTTATCAGATTTAGTAATGACCCCTTTGAACGGATTATTGCTTCTTCGGTGGATTAGAACAGCAAAGGAATCGCCAAATCGGTTTATGCCTTTTGTCCTTTTGTCCGGCGCTGCGGATCACGAGTATGTAAAAGCTGCTCGTGATTTGGGTGTAACCGAATTTATGGCTAAACCCTTTTCAGTGGCATCTGTATCGCGATATTTTTTGCAAATTGTGGACCGCCCCAGACAATTTGTTGCGACTCAAGAGTACTTTGGTCCGGATAGGCGCCGAAAAAGTTCTCCGCCCGCGAGTGGTGAGAGGCGAGTGACCGAGGATAAAGATGTATCAATCGTTTATTCTACGGATAAAGTAGTAAAACCAAAAAAACCAAGTGAAGTTTGGTATTTTAGATTAAACAACCGTTTAAAAGAAAAAGTCGGTGGTGGCGCCGGTTCGGAGCCTGGTGAACTTCCAACGGATATTTTGTTAGAAGCTGAAGAACAATTAGAAAGATCGGTTGCAGATTTTGCAGATTGGGCTCGTGATTATTTAAAGCAACTCTCTCAGTTATGTGAAAAAGCGCTTTCTCATGTTGATGGTCGCGTTAAGGTTTTTGAGGATATCAATTTGCTGGCCCACGAGCTTCGCGGGCAAGGGGGTACATTTGGTTATCCGCTAATTAGCCAATTTGGGAAAAGTCTCTATAGAAGTACGCGCGAAGGCTGCGGAAAAGAAGACAGCGATGTTGAAATTGTTAAGGCGCATATTGATTCAATGAGAGCTGTTTTGCGAGATAAAGTTGTCGGGGACGGCGGTGAAATTGGCCAAGCTTTGTTGGCGGGCCTGGAAGCAGCAATTAAACGGCATTCTAAAACTGAAGAATAACAACTTTCCCGGTTAGGTTTAACAATTGCAAGCAGGTGCGTTTTCCACTTCACTTCAAAAGGCAATATCTCTTCATCAAGATGGGATGTTTGATGAAGCAAAAAAAATTTATGAAGCTTTGTTGGTTCAGAATTCGGATCATCCAGATGTTTTGAATCTATATGGCTTGCTTTGTTTTGAAGAAGGGCATACGGAGCGTGCTATTAGCCTTATCAGTAAAGCTGTTACTCAAAACCCATTGAATGCTCAGTTTCTCAACAATTTAGGTTCAGTATTTGCTTCGGAAGCAAAATTCGACCTTGCAATTGAGCAATTTCATAAAGCAATCGAAATTGAACCGACGCAAGTCATTGCTCATGAAAATTTAGGAAATGCGTTGATGGAATTTGGTAAGGCGAAAGAAGCCATTGAGCCTTACCAAAAATGTATTGCTTTATTACCGGTTGATCCGGACGGGTATATAAAATTATCAGCAGCGTTCAATGTCAGCGGCAAGCCGGATAAGGCGATTGAGTGTTTGCAAGAGTTTTTAGACCGTGGCAATGAGAATGCTGTCGTTTTAAATAACTTAGGTGTTTTGCTTCAAGAAAGCGGCGATCTTGTAAGAGCGATTTCTGTATTTAAAAAATCAATTGACGTTGATCCACAGTATGCTGCCGCCTACGCAAATTTAGCGACGGCTTGTTGGGAGAATAAGTCACTTGATGAAGCTGAGGTGTACGCTCAGAAGTCATTAAAGTTAAAGCCTGGTTTGCAAACAGCTAGTACGGCATTAGGCCTTGTGAAATTAGCGAAGGGAAATATTTCTGAAGCATCTCAGTATATTCTTCAGCCGAGCTTGTATTTTCGTGATCCGGAAACAGACCATGACCCGTATTTAGGGGCCTTTAATCAGATTAATGCGTTTAAGAGAGAGCATGATATAAGCCAGCTTGAATATTTAATAAATAATAACGTTATTGCAGAATCTTACAGCACGTTAATTGATGAATATTACGCATTGGGAACACAATTGAAAGATGACGGTAGAATTATTAATTTGAGTGATTTGGATAAATTGCCAAG
>Ga0181593_10002330_pt1 | contig 17457 bp, 18 predicted proteins | sample 071ome_19_FD_133756 | JGI IMG/M metagenome (GOLD analysis project Ga0181593, IMG submission 133756) | Coastal salt marsh microbial communities from the Groves Creek Marsh, Skidaway Island, Georgia - 071413AT metaG (megahit assembly) | ecosystem: Environmental > Aquatic > Marine > Intertidal...
CGAAGTTTGGCCGCAGTTTGTTGTGTGGGTGCGCCATCGGGACGCAATTGCCGGCTGCGGCGTCGGCTCCGACGAACACGAGAAAGACGCGATCGCGCATGTGAGGGCATTCAGACTCCTAGTCTCGAGGTTGGGAACAAGCTCAGTCATCCGAATCGGCAGTGGGGCAAACGTTTTCGGCCCGCAGCGAACCCTCGAGGAAGGCACCGCCATCGGCTTCAAATGCCGCGTCGAGCGGCTGGATACTGGCACTCGCGTCATGCCGGGCAAGCCGTTGGCTGCTTCCGCGGCGGGGCCGCCCCGCATATCGCCTATGTTTTCTGTGAAAATTCCCCCGCGTTGACGGCCGGGAAACCGCTCTGAATTATGCATATTGCGTAAATACAGCATCGCGCGGCCCTGAGTCAACGCATTTCGCGTGAATCGCCTGACTTATCCCCACTGAAACCGTAAGATGCGTAAACCTGGGGACGCGCATGACCGGCCAACAAGAACCACACGTCACCGAGCGCATTCGCGCCCTGCGCAAACGCGCCGGCTATTCGATGGACGCGCTCGCCCGCGCGCTCGGCTACCGCGCGGCGTCGGGCTATCAGCGCTACGAATCACAAGAGCACTACCACAAGCCCTATTTGCCGACCGACCTCGTCCATCGCCTCTTGGAGATATTGGTCGGACGGGGCCAACCGCCGGTCACTCAAACGGAAGTCCTGGAACTGGCCGGCCTTGCCAACATGGCGCCGGTGGGCGAACCCGTCTTCGAAGTACCGATCATTTCCTGGGTTCAAGCCGGTCAGCTCACTGAAACCATCGAGCCGTCGGACTTCAGCGACGCTCAGGCTCACGTCGTGGTGCCGTATCGACGTGAGTCGCTTTTCGCTCTTGAGGTCCGTGGCGGCAGTATGAACCGCGTTGCACCCGGCGGCAGCTTGATCGTAGTTGATTACTACGACCAAGAACCCGTCGACGGGAAGTGCTACATCTTTCGTGTTGGCGGCGAGACCACTTTCAAGCGTTTTCGTGCAAGTCCCGCACGGTTGGAACCGGACAGCACCGAACCTGGGCACGACACGATTTTTCCACAGGACGGCGTTGAGATTCTCGGTCGAGTCATTCGCGTCATCATCTCCAACCCCTAGACGCAACCAAACTGGAAACGCCCATGAACGAAAATTCAAAATGGTCGCAAGCCATTCAGACCAAACAACATGAAGACGACCGAGTCCGCGTTTCGGAATGGCGATTCGCCCCAGGCTCTGCGACAGGCTGGCACCGACATGATTACGACTATGTCGTCGTGCCGATGACAACCGGCCGCCTCTTGATCGAAACCAAACCAGGCGAAGAAGACTTCTATCGCGATCTGACGGCCGGAGATCCCTACACGGGCCCGGTCGGTGTCGAGCACGACGTCATCAACGACGGTGACAAAGAAATCGTCTTCATCGAGATCGAACTGAAATAGCGCGGCCCCGAGGGGTCAGCTTTCGACAGGCCGTACGGCCGTCCCGTCTTTTTTCTGCCGGGCTTCGCGAAACGCGATGTAGACGGTCGAACTGAAAATCACCGCTCCGCCGATCCAGGTCCATATATCGGGAATCTCGGCGAACACCAGAAAGCCCAACGCCGATGCCCAGATCAGGCGCATGAAATCGAACGGCAAGACGGCTGTGGCGTCCGATTCCTTGAAGGCTTGCGCCAACGCGAGATGACCAACGCCCCCGAACGCGCCAACCAGCGCCAACCAAATGAAGGCCTCGCCGCTGGGCCATTGCCATACGAACAGCGCGGGGATCAGCGACAGCGGCGCCATAAAGAGACCCATATAGAGCGTGATCGTTAGGCTCGATTCCGTCCGCGATAGGATTTTGATGATGACCATCGAGCCTGCCCATACACAGGACGACAAAATCACCAACAGGGCACCGGTATTTACCACCGCAAAGCCAGGACGGATCACGATCCAAGCGCCGACAAATCCGGCAATAAGTGCGACCCACCGGCGCCAGCCGGCGCGTTCGCCAAGCAGCAGAATCGCTAAGACCGTTGCGAACAACGGCGCGGTAAAACTCAGTGCGATGTTCTGGGCCAGGGGCGCCAACGTCAGCGCGGTGAAGAAGAACATCATCCCCGTCGTCTGCAGCGCGCCGCGAAGGGCGTGCAACTTGAGCTTCGGGGTCCTGAGAACACCGAAACCATACTGAAACAGCAGCGGCGTGACGACGAGGAGCCCGAAAAAGTTCCGGAAGAATGCAATCTCGAACGGATGGAGCTCGTCGGCAACGTGGCGCACCGTCACCTGCATGCCGGTGAACAACAACGTCGAAACCAGCATGAAAAAAACGCCACGAAGAGGCGCCGGTATGGCTTGGATCACGTTGCCGAACATCGTTGCAACCTAGCACAGCGCAGTGCCCTGACAATGGACCTGCGGGCCGCACCACACGCCAGCGTGTCGCGCCGTCTACTTTCGCAAAACAACCCTTGCCCAACGCAGGCACAAAGCTCCAGACTCATCCTTGACTGTGGTCAAAGCGATTTTCGCGGCGCGGCCCAGCATGGAGTCGAATAACCAGGAGTAGCGCATGGAAACACCCCTTCAGATCGCCTTTCACAACATGGACTCCTCCCCCGCCATTGAGACCGCCATACGCGAACGCGTGGCAAAGCTCGAACAATTTTACGACCGAATTACCCGATGCCGGGTCACCTTCGATGCACCGCATCAGCACAAAACACACGGGAAGCGATATCAGGTCCGGATCGATATTGCGCTACCGGACGGCGCCGAAGTGGTGGTCGATCGCAACCACGAAAAAGACGGCGGCCATGAAGATCCACAAGTCGCTATTCGAGATGCCTTCGGGGCCGCCGAACGCCAGATTAAAGCCTTCGCCGCCCAACATCGCCGCGGCAAGGCGGCACGTCATTCCAGGTAAGGTATTTAGACCGGTCCTAGAAAGTCCCTCAAAATAGGTGCGACCTGGGCAGATCGGATCAGCAACATTTCCCGACCCCAATCGGGCAGATCGATCATCCGACCATTGCGGATAAGTGATTTAGCCCGTCCCGTTGGCTCCCAAAGGTCGTCATGAGCGCGCAAGACGAGGACAGGCTGCCTGACCTTCGGCAAGCGCTCTCTATGCTGATACGAAAAAGCCGCGTAGTGACCATGCCAAACGTTGGCGCCCGCCTGCAGCGACTCGGCAACCTCAAGGAGCACCGCGTCGAGCGGCGTTGAAGGCGCTCGCTGCGCCATCGCCCACCGCCACCGCGCAAGGATGTGCGCGCCATCTGGCGCGATCGTTTCTACATCGCGATCTTGTCGCTGAAGCGCCGCGAGTTCGGCATCGGAATAGACCGGAGCACCGTTCAACACGACCCGCCGGACGCGATCCGGGCAAATCAGTGCCAGTTCGACCGCAATCTTGGCGCCCGTGTGATCACCCAAGATGTCGATGGTATCGAATTCGAGAGCGTCGAGCAGATCCAACATTGCCAACGCATAGTCGTTGATCGTGGGCGCCTTTGCTGGCGGATCGGAAGCGCCGAATCCCGGCGTATCCACAGCGATTGCCAGACGATCGCGCGCCATTTCCACAAGCAGGCCTTCATAACAACGGCTGGAAGTGGGGGTCTGGTGAAAGATCAAGAACGGCGGGTGCTTCGGTGACCCACAGTCGGCCGAACGATAATGGAGTTGACCGTAGCGGCACGTCGCGTAGGCACACCGGACTCGCCGTGGCGACACCCACAAGTCGAGTTCAGACCGGCCGGCGGACACGACCCCCTACGAGTCGTAAAAGTCTCGCAGGTACTGCGCGATTTCGTCGGCCTGCGTTTCCATGAACCCGTAGCCGTAATCGAGCAAATCGATGACCTCGACGTTCTTGATCAACGGCTTTGCCCGGAGCGTATTCTCTTCCAACCCATCTTTGGGTCGGAACACCAAGACCGGCTGAGTGATCTTCGGCAGCACGGGATCCATGTCGTACGAGAACACGGCGTGGTGACCCCAGTGACCGAATGGCCCCCCGCGCAGCGCTTCGACGAAGTTGGTCTCGACCGCGCGCATATCCATGTAGGGGCCGTAAAGCTTGACCATCGACTGCCATCGAGACGACAGATGTGACGCATCTTCGGCCGGCGGAGTGTAAACCGAATGCGCCACGCGTTCGGCACGCGCATCCGCATCGAAATAGGGCACCGTATTGAGCGCAACCTTGCGAACGAGCTTGGGATACCGCGCAGCCAGATCGATCGCAATAACAGCGCCTGTGTGATCGCCCATTAGGTCGACCGGGCCGGTGCCGACGACCTCCCTGATGACATCCGTCATGATGTCCGCAAGATCGGCGATCGTCGGCATTTTGGGCGGCGCTTCGGATTCGCCAAACCCGGGAATGTCCACGGCAAAAGCTAATCGGTCGGTCCCCATGCGCTCAAGCTGCGGGATGAAGTTACGGCTGGAAACCGGGCTCATGTGCAGGAACATCACAGGCACCTGATCCGATTTCTCCGGCCCCGCGACCCGCACATGAACCTGACCACCCCGCGTATCGACAAACCGCCGACGCACGACCTTCTTTTCGACCGTCGGTGCATCTGGGGTCGGCCGCGGAGCTTCTCGGGGCAGATCATCTTCTGCCGGTGCATCGAGGAAGTCGCGCAAGATCTGCCCGATCTCGGTCGTATGTTGTGAAATAGCGCCCATCCCGAACTGCGGCAGTTCGAGAATGCGGCCGTTTTTCAAATACGGACCGGCGGCGAGAGTGGCATCCCACAAGCCATCGTCGGGGCACAAGACGAGGATCGGCTGGCTCACATGCGGCAGGTTGTCGGAGTGTTTGACCGCAAATGCCGCATTATGGCCGTACCAAGCCAGATCGAGCCCCCGCAAGCTCTCGCAGAAATCGCGATTGTAGAGTTCGATCGGCGCATCGGGTTTGTACCACCCCTTCATCCCGCCCCAGCGGTGAAGAATATGGCTACCGTCCTCAGGCACGACATCTTTCGGCCGCTCGGCCTCTAGGTGCTTCATCATCTCGGCCATTTTTTCAGGCGAGTAGACAGGACAGGCGTTAAACACGAGACGTCGAACGCGATCGGGCTGTTGCAACAAGAGCTCAACCGCAACTTTGGCGCCCGTATGGTCGCCCATCACATCGACCTCATGGAGGTTCAACGCATCGAGAAAGCTCGTCATAGCCGCCGCGTAATCGGCAATCGTCGGGGGTGCGGGTGGCGGATCCGAATCACCGAATCCCGGTGTGTCGACCGCAATGGCGATCCGATCGCGACCCATCTCGGAGACCAACCCTTCGAAAGGCCGGCCCGAGGAGGGGCTTTGATGGAAAAAGACAATCGGGGGATGCTCCGATGTGTCGGCTTGTGCCGGCACCGCAATGCGGTAGTGCATCTGGCCGTAGCGGCCATCGACGTAAGCGCGTTTGACGTTTTCCGGCTTGCGCCAATACAGCGCAGCATCTCCAATCATGCGGCTCTCCCGTGTTGTCCAGGCCTCTACTTGGGCATCGGGAGGATAAGCGCCGTGCGGCACATAGGCGAGTCCTGGATCACCCGGTTTGTCGTCGTTTCCTCGCCCGAGTCCGACAGACTTGCCTTAAGCGAACCGCTACATTAGTCACCAAAGAAAAGACCGCCATCTTCAGGACGCTATGCCATCAATAATGTGCTTCGGCGCTGCCAATCTCGACCGGACCGCCCGATGCTTGGGCGAACTCGTGCTACGCAGTTCTAACCCGGTTGCAGTCCAACAATCTGCCGGCGGTGTCGCCCGGAATGTCGCTACAAACCTGGCCCACCTCGACAACGCTGTCGGCCTCGCCACGGTTATCGGGAACGATCCCGGTGGTGACGATTTGCTTCGTAGACTGAACGAAGACGGGATCGAAACATCTGGAACGATCCGTCACACCGATGGGGCAACCGCGAGCTACACCGCGGTCCTTGATCGCGATGGCGAACTCCTGATCGGCCTCGCCGATATGGCGATTTACGATGACCTCGAACGCAACGCGTTTGACGATGCGGCCGATAGCCGCAAAGACGCCTGGTTCATCGACGCGAATCTGCCCAACGGATGCCTCGACGCTTTGACGTCAACGGCCGACCACCCCTTCCTAGCAGCAAGCACGGTCTCCACACCAAAGGCTGCCCGCCTCACACCCTTCTTGGGCCGATTGGACGCCGTCTTTGCCAACCGAGCCGAAGCCGCCGTACTGGCGAACCACGACATCCAATCGAATGAAGACGCACTCGTTGCAGCGGTGCGCATCTTGGAAAGCGGTGTCACCACCGTGTTCGTCACCCTAGGGCCGCGCGGCGCGGCCGCGGCGACCGCCGCAACTCAGGTAGTGTTGCCGGCAATCCCAGGCGCCGCCCGCGATGTCGTGGGTGCCGGCGATGCGTTTGCGTCGGGCGCGTTGACCGCGCTCCTCGAGAACCAATCCCTAGAAGATGCCGTAGTGTCGGGTCTCGCCACCGCCAGCATTACCGTCGAAGCAGACGGACCGACCGATCCGATGCTGAGCCGCGATCAAGTCCGCACTCGAGCGCAACACAGCGTGTCGTAGAACATGCTCCCACTAGCCGTTTCAGCGACCGTTCAGCGCGCTCTCACGGACCAGATGCCGGTCGTTGCCCTCGAATCGACGGTTATCGCCCACGGGCTTCCTTCGCCGCGAAACGTTGAGGTCGCTCTAGCTTGCGAGGCCGCCATTCATGCACGAGGTGCCACCCCGGCGACCATCGCCGTTTTGGACGGTCGCATCGTCGTGGGCTGCGACCGGGATCAAATCGAGCATTTGGGCCGATCCGACAACATCGCCAAAGTCAGTCGCCGTGACATCGGTGCAGTAATCGCGAACGGCGGCGATGGCGCAACGACCGTTGCGGGAACGCTTCTCTGTGCCCATGCGGCGGGCATTCGAATCATGGCAACGGGAGGAATTGGCGGCGTTCATCGTGGTGGCGAAACATCCCTCGACATTTCCGCCGACCTTCAAGAACTCGCGCGTACACCCGTCGCGGTGGTGTGTGCCGGTGCCAAATCGATTCTCGACTTGCCCCGCACGTTGGAAGTCCTGGAGACCAACGGCGTTCCGGTTGCCGGGTACGAGACATCCGTCTTCCCCGCATTCTATTCCCGAACAAGCGGTCTCTCCCTCGACATCCATCTGAATACTGCAGCTGAGGCGGCATCACTCGTCCAAGCTCACAGCGCCCTCCCAGGTGCCGGGGGCATTGTTATTGCCAACCCACCACCGGGGAACGCCGCTTTACCACTCGATAAGGTTGAAACGTGGATCGAAAGAGCGCTCGCAGAAGCGCGCAAGTCGGAGATCCACGGGAAAGACGTCACACCCCATCTGCTAAGCGCCCTCGCGCGGCTGAGCGACGGCGCCACACTCGAAACAAACGTCGCGTTGTTAGTGCACAACGCAGGTCTCGCCGCAGACATTGCGGTGGCGTTGGCGGCCTGATGCCACGCTACTCGGCCAATATCTCCATGCTCTTCACCGAGTACGATCCATTGGACAGGGTCACCGCCGCGGCGGACAACGGGTTCGGCGCGTTCGAGGTGCAATTCCCCTACGACCTCCCCATTGAAAGTTGGGTGCGCGCCAAAGAAAAAGCCAGCATCGCGGTTTCGGTCATCAATTTGCCGGCCGGCGACCTCATGGAAGGCGGGCCAGGCCTCGCGGCGGTTCCGGGGCGTGAAGGGCAATTCCGCGCCGCGGTGGCCGAAGCCCGCCTCTATGCGGAGGCCCTCAAGCCCGATTGCATCAATTTACTCGCTGGGATCGCGCCGGAGAAACTTGATCCGGATGCCTGTCAGGCAACGCTTCGCGGAAACACACGCTACGCGGCGGAATCACTCGCATCACTCGGCATCCGTCTGGTCGTCGAGGCGATCAATAACCATGATCGTCCTGGGTTCATGCTCTCCACATCGTCGCAAGCCCTGGCGCTGATAAACTCGGTTGACCACCCGGCGCTTGGCCTCCAGTACGACCTGTACCACATGCACCTCATGGGAGAGCCTTTGGCAGAAACGGTCACGCGACTCGCGCCTTCGATCGCGCATATCCAATTCGCCGATGCACCAGGCCGCCACGAACCCGGCACTGGGGAGATCGACTTCGATGCGGTATTCGCCGCAATTGATGCTTCAGGCTACGCGGGCTGGGTAGCCGCCGAGTACAATCCTACTGCACTCACCGAGATCACCCTCGACTGGATGAGAACCGCGGAGTGAATGATGGCGAAGCTGGACGGAAAGAACGCTCTGATCACCGGCGCATCACGCGGCATTGGCGCCGGCGTCGCGAAAGCTTTTGCCGCGGAAGGTGCCGATGTTGTCATCAACTTTCCCAACGAATCGGAACAATCTAACGCCGACGCGGTCGTCAAAGACCTCGTCGACGCCGGGTGTAACGCTGCAGCAATCGAAGCCGATATCGCCAACGAAATACAGGTCAACGCGATGGTCGAGGCCGCGCTCGCTCACCTTGGACGGATCGATATTCTCGTGAACAACGCGGGTATCGCGCCGGGCATGCTGATCGAGGACACACCAACGGAAGTCCTCGATCGCATCCTTGCCGTCAACGTCCGCGGCCCGTTCCTCGTCACCCGCCGCGTTCTACCGCTTATGTATGCGCAAGATTACGGGAAGATTATCAATACGGCGTCGCAGCACGCTTACTCGGGCTGGCCAGGGCTTACCGCGTATACCGCGTCAAAGGGTGCCGTTATTTCCTTCACGCGGAGCCTCGCTCTTGAGGTCGGCGCGCGAAACATCAACGTCAATTGCGTCGCCCCCGGTGGGACGCGCACGCCAATTCTAGCTGACGTGCCCGAGGAACTCGTCGAAGAAGTGCGCCTTGGTATCCCGAAACAACGGATCGCCGAGGTGGAAGATATCGTGCCTGCCTACGTCTTCCTGGCCTCAGACGAAAACCGTCATTTCCACGGTCAATGCCTGAGCCCGAACGGCGGCGACGTAATGCTTTGATCCTAGCGGACGCCTGCCTTGCGCAATGCATCCAAGAAGTGGTTGAGGTCGTCCCGATCGCGATAGGGCGTTAGCTCGCCGGCGATCACCGAGGGAATGACCGAGCGAACCGCGCCTTGGCCAAGTTCGAACTCGGCTCTGGCAGCATCCCCTGCCTCGGCGTAACTGGCGGCTAAGTAGTAGCGATTAGGCAACCAGCTCGGATTGGTTTCAACACCTCGCTGGAACGCAACGATCGTGCCCTGATAGTCCTCCGTAAGAAAACGCGCGTGACCCAAACCGAACAAGCACCAGAAAGGTGGGCTCGGATTGCGCCTCAGTGCCTTTTCTATTTCTTCTTCGCCCCGCTCCGGTGAACCGGCCCAAGTCAGAATGCGGCCCAGCGTCGCATAGCCGTCCGCGTTGTTCGGGTTCACCTGAATCGCTTTTTAGGCATACTGCAGTGCTCTGTCGAAATCGCGTGCGGCCAGATGGTAGGCCCCTAGAACGCTATGCGCCGCCGAGAGGCCGTCATCCAAGGCCACGGCCCTTTGCGCTGCCTCGAACGCCGGGTCTGAAGGTGCTGCATCCGTCCACTGTTGGGCATTGATATGGGCGACCGCGAGTCCCTCGTAGGCTCGTGCAAAAGATCGATCCGCATCGATCGCGGCGCTGAAGAGACGTATCGCTTCGTCGGTCGCGGCCTTATTGCCTTGCCGCAACGCGTGCTGCCCCCGAAGGAGTAGATCGAACGCCTCGGCGTTCGACGATTCTTGCTGCTTCAAGCCGTCAAGATCGGCAACGGTAAGCGCTGAGCCCACTGCTGAAGCGGCTAATTGGGCAACACGTCGGCCGACACTAGAAAGCTGGTCTGGCCCAAGGTCGAACGAGCGGACCAACAGCGGCGCAGGAACCCCGTTCTACATGAGTTGAACCGACAGCCTGACACGGTCACCGCTGCGCACGACCTTGCCAAGCAAGACGAACCGAACGCCAAGCCCTCGCGCCGCTTCGGCAACCGCATCGGTCGACGGCGGATACATCAGCGCCGAATGGGACGACGCCACAAATAGATCTCGACTGCGAGATAGTGCCGTCGCTATTTCTTGCGCCAATCCGATCGCTAGGTGGTCTTGGGACCGATCGGATGAAGCATTCGCAAATGGCAACACGGCGATCGACGGTTCGTTGGGCAACGCCATCGAGACTGCAATCGTCGCTTCGTCGGTCGCCTCTGCCGTACCTTCCTCACCACTCGCGCGAAGTTTCACTTCGCCCTGATCATCTCCGTCGGCGTCTCCGCGACCAATCCCTTTCTTGAGGGCGGTTCGAACTGATCCTTCGAACGGCGCATTGCCCCCCTCCGATGCTTGATCGTCCGAACCAAATTGCATTCCTTGCTGCGCGAAGAAAACGACGGCGACGACCGTGACAATGATCCCCAGCGCAATTGCGGCAATTCCCCGCCGCCCCAGCCCCGCGGCCAACCGACTACGGACACCGCCCGACGCATAGGCGTCGATGTTTTCGACGCCACGGAGAACGCGAACGTTCTTTCCGCCGACAGCTTGTTTCCCGAGGTCCTCCCATTCGAGATCGACACGCTGCTCAACCTGTTGATGTGTCGCGCCGACAACGGCCGTTGAGCCTGCAGCAGCGTGGTTCCTCAATGCCTGGGCAATCCTAATGGCCTCACCATGGAGTTCCCGGCCCGAGCCCGTCACGCCGCCAACATGAACGCTGGCGCGGAAGAACATCTGCTGCGCTTCCTTTTGCTCTTCGTTATAGGCGGCTACATCTTCATGGATGGCGTTTACCGCCAGAATTGCCGCTACCGGGCTGGGGAATTCCGCCAGAAAGGTGTCGCTCTCTGCGGAAAAAAGTTTTCCGCGATTGTCCGCAACAGCGTCCCGAACAATCCCAAGAAAGCTGCGCAGGTGAAACAGCGCGGCCTTCTTGTTGGACGCCCAAAACGAAGAGAAATCCTCGATATCCAGCGCCAGAATGGCTGCTAATCGCTGCCGGTCTGCCAAAACAATTCCATCCTATTCCATGGGGCATCGTAGGGCCCCGTCATTCAGCGACAAGATCACGGATTGTGCGCCGCAGGATTTCTTGTGGATAACTTGAACGCCAAGGCGTGCCAGAGATGGACACGCCCGTGCGACGCGCCCTGTTTTCGTACCAAACTGACCCATCTCGTGGTGAAGCGTCGGCGTTCACCTCCCCTAGGGGAGGGACGGAGCAAATGCCGTACCAAACTGACCGCGCCGAGCCCTTCCTCCGCAACGCATTCAGGATGCAGAGGCTACTGCTCGCAACTGAGGTCGGCGGCTAGAATGCCCGCGACAGCGCAGGCTTCGTCCTTTTCAGATCGATCGCCGCTGACTCCGACGGCGCCGATCACGGTGCCGTCATGTTGACGCACCAAAACCCCACCGGCCGCAGGAACCACGCGGCCTTGCGACATCGCCGCAAGCGCATTCAGAAAGGAAGGGTTTCCCGAGAGCCTCTCCGCCAAGGCGCCTGACGACGTACCCATTCCCAGCGCGCCCCATGCCTTACCGACCGCAATATCGGGTCGCAGGATTCCAGACCGATCTTCACGCTGAAAGGCAATCAGGTGACCGCCGGCATCCAGAACCGCAACGGTAAGAGGCGCACAGCTTGTCTTTCGACCATGCTTCAGGGCGCCCTCGATGATCCGATTCGCTAGTTCCAGAGATAGCATCAGCCGTGGTACTCCAACATTAAACCAGATGACCCATTTGGTTTGTCCTATAATGGCGCTCGTTACGAGGGTGATCCATCATGAATATCCCGTTCGTCCGGGAGCTAGACTTCGAGTACGGCATGGTGGCACGGCTGTCGCCGGGGATAAGGCGGGTGATCGCCAAGAACCCCTCGCCTTTTACCTACTACGGCACAGGCACCTATATCGTTGGGAACGGAGAAGTCGCGGTGATCGACCCGGGACCCGACCTAGCCAGTCACGTCGACGCCCTCGAAAATGCGCTTGAGGGCGAGTCGGTCACCCATATCCTTGTCACCCACACCCATCGCGACCACTCACCGGCGGCGCGCATTCTGCAGCAACGTGTGGGGGGCATGATTCATGCGTTCGGCCCACACGGCTCCGGCCGACCGGAGGCAGCCGGCGCTGTCGAAGAAGGGGCGGACCATGACTTCGCGCCCGACATCAAACTCAAGGATGGGGACACCCTGGTCGGACCGGACTGGACGCTCGAAGCGGTGCATACCCCGGGGCATTGCTCAAACCACCTGTGTTATCGCCTGCGCGAGGAGCGCGTTCTTTTCTGTGGCGATCACGTGATGGGATGGTCGACAACCGTCGTCGCGCCACCCGACGGCGATATGCAGGCCTATATGAAGTCCCTAAAGCGATTGCTTGCCGACGACGATACCGTGTACTGGCCGACCCACGGCCCCGCCATTCGCGACCCACAGTCTTTTGTTCGTGCCTATATTGCCCACCGCGAATCTCGCGAAGACCAAATTCTGGCATGCATTGAAGCGGGCGATGACACGATCGACGTCATGGTTGCGAAAATGTACGCGACCGTTGATCCCCGCCTTCACCCTGCCGCAGCGCGTTCGGTCCTATCCCATCTCATTCACTTGGTGGAATCGGGCCGGGTCACGACAAATGGGGCGGCGTCTCTCAGTGCCACTTACGCATTGAGCGGATAACGTTGGCCCTAATGGGCCATGAGCACCGGAATCTCTGATTTCTGCAAAACCACGCTGGTCGGCCCGCCAAGCATCATGTGCCGCAGACGGCTATGGGTGTAAGCCCCCATCACCATCATGTCGGCACCGACCTCCTTTGATTTCTCCAGGAGAACAAGCCCGATCGGTTGCGTTGATTCCGTGATCTCGGCCACATCCGCCTTGATGTCGTGACACGCAAGGTAAGCCACCAACTCATCGACATGAGACGCCGACCGAAAGGCTTCGGGCACGACCATGATGACGGCCTTCTCGGCCTCGCCGAGGAAATGCAGCCCGGCACCCGCGCCAATCGCCCGGACGGCTTCGATACTGCCGTTCCAAGCAATGCTGATCGTCTTGCCGAACTCTCGTACTGGGCCCGGTGGGGCCAACAGAACGGGGCGTCCAGTTTCAAGGAGGGCAATTTCCAAGGTCGTACGCTGCGTGTCACCCTTGCCCCCGGAACGAGAAGCAACGATGAGGTCCGACAGACGCCCACGAACGGCGAGTAGATCGTCCTCCCGTCCTACGGCGTTGGAAAAGCTGGCGGAAAAGCCCGCGCCGGACAATCCCTCGGTAACGGGTGCATCGGCCTCTTGGCACAAGCGGGTAAATTGCTCATGGGCTCGTTCGCGTCGTTCGCCACCCTCTTTTTCGACCGCCGACATGATGTCTTGGATCATGTTGCTGGTCATACCCTCGGCCATGTAAGCCACACTGTCGCGTGGATCCAAGGAAACATGGAATGCTTCGACATGGGCGCCCAGATGGCGGCCAACATGAAGTGCATTCACCAGCGTTGCCTCAGCGCTTTCGGCGCCACTCATCGGCGCGAGAATGATCTTGATCGCCACTGTCCAGGACCTCCCAATAACATCGTTGGCGGATCATACCCTGATGGCAGACCCGAACCTAGCCGACTAGTGAAAAACCGGATGATCTTCTTCGACGCCAGCGGGATCTTGATGGATGATCACTTCGGCCTCCGGAAACGCCTCTCTCAGGCGTAGCTCCACGTCGTCGGCAATCCGATGTGCTTCCATAAGCGAGATATCCGACGGCAATTCGAGGTGAAGCTGAATAAACGAATCCCGTCCCGAGCTTCGGGTTCTGAGATCATGCATGTCGATCACCTCAGCCGGGGATGTCGCTATCTCCTTGATCTTGCGTCGCACATCCTGCGGGAACTCGCGGTCCATCAACTCGTCAAAGGAACGCTTAAAAATGCGCCAAGCGCTATACAGCACGAACGCCGCAATCCCGATGGCAAAAACCGGGTCCGCAAACGCAATGCCAAAAGTACCAGACAGGATCAGCGCCACGATCACCGAAGCGTTGAGAGCAAGATCGGATTTGTAGTGGAGGGAATCGGCAGCAATTGCCACGGACTTGGTCCGACGAATCACATAGGTCTGGTAGAGAACCAACCCTAATGTCGCGACGATCGCATAGATCGATACCGCGATACCGACACCGCCATTTTCGACGACGACCGGTCGCGCAAGCCGTTGCACCGCTTCGAATACGAGAAACACCGCGGAGCCGGTGATAAAAGCGGCCTGTCCGAGTCCTGCGAGCGACTCGGCTTTGCCGTGACCGAAACGATGCTCCCGATCAGCGGGCTGCAGCGCGTGCCGAACCGCAAAAAGGTTGATGACCGACGCCGCCGCATCAAGCAACGAGTCGATCAGGGCGCTCAGCATGGCGACGGAATCGGTAATGGCCCAAGCGGCAGTCTTCGCGACGATAAGGGTCCCCGCAACGGCAACCGATGCATAGGTCGCTTGTCGCATCAATCGTCCGCCGCGCGCCGCGTCGGTTTCCGTCTCAGGTGGTCTCTCTGCCATGATCAGGGCTGCAAAAGCCGGTGGTCCCAGGTACCGTCCGTTTCCCGCGAAAACTCGACCCGCTCATGAAGTCGCGACGGCAATTCCCACCAAAACTCGATCAACGTCGGCACCAATCTGTACCCGGACCAGAAATCCGGGCGGGGCACCTCGCCGCCCGCAAAACGACCTTCGGTTTGAGCCACGGCCGCCTCCAGGTCGGCACGAACTTCGAGGATCTCCGACTGCTGAGACGCCCAAGCTCCAATCTGGCTGCCGCGTTCGCGGGTTGCGAAATAGGCATCGGCCTCTTGCGCAGAGACCAAACTCGTCGCTCCCTCGATACGGATCTGGCGCCGCAAACTTTTCCAGTAGAGGCACAACGCCGCACGCGGGTCCGATTCGAGCTCGCGTGCTTTTCGGCTCCGGAGGTTGGTGTAAAAGGTAAATCCGGCTGAATCGACGTCCTTCAGCAAGACCATTCGCACGCTCGGCGCACCGTCCGAACCGATCGTCGCGAGCGCGGTGGCGGTGGGGTTGAATGCTTCGCCCTCGGCGGCTGCATCCAACCACTGGCGCGTCGTAGTAATAGGGTCTTGATGGGTCGGTATATTCACGGCTGCCAAAAAGGGCTCCTCGGGATCGCGCAATGGTACCTGCCTCGGCCCACTTAACTCTATCGATTCCGACGGAAATGGTACCGCGACGCCGTGAGACTTTCGCCAGATCGGCGCCGCTTCTATATAATGGAGGAGGCTCAACCGACAAGGGCCGTCTGGTTGAGGGGGGCTGTGAAGCAAGAACTTTTGCCACACTATTGGATAGAGGAAATTGTGATGTCCCTTTCGAAATTTGCCCTAATTGCCGCCGTTGGCTTGTCCCTCGCGGCCTGTGAGACAACTGGAGAGAAACAGGGCGCTGGCACCATCATCGGCGCCGTCGGTGGCGCTATTGCCGGCGCCCAATTCGGCAAAGGCGACGGAAAACTGGCCGCCACCGCCGTCGGCACCCTGCTTGGCGCGTTTGTCGGTAGCGAGGTTGGCAGATCGCTCGATCGGGCGGATCAGCTGGCAATGGCCCAAACGACCCAACAAACCCTTGAAGCCGCGCCGAGTGGGCGTACAAATTCTTGGCGCAACCCTGATTCGGGAAATTCGGGTACCATCACGCCGACACGCACCTATACCAAGAATGACGGGCAGCCATGCCGCGAATTCCAACAGACCGTCACGATCGGCGGCGAAATCGAAGAGGCCTACGGCACGGCCTGCCGACAGGCGGACGGCACCTGGAAGATCGTCAACGGGTAACGCCCTGCGGGCGCTTTTCTAAACGGAGGAGTGAGCCGCAGAACGTCGTTCCGCGCCGCCACCGCAGGAGCTACCTTGCGGGCGCGACGCTCGTTCTGGCGGCCCTCCTCCTTAGCGGCTTAACCAAGCCGGCATTCGCCGACTTCGAAAGCGGCGTGGCCGCATTCGACGGTGGCGACTTCACCACCGCCTACAACGAATGGCTACCGCTTGCGGCCGGCGGCGATCCGTTCGCCCAACGCAATATGGGTCATCTCTACCGGCTCGGCCTCGGCGTTCCGCAAGACTTCGCCGTGGCCTTCAACTGGTACCAACGCGCGGCCGATCAAGGATTGGTCCGCGCACAGGCCAACCTCGCCAACATGTTGCTGCGTGGTCAGGGCGTTGATCCGAACCCAAAGGGAGCCGCCGCATGGTTTCACCGCGCCGCGTCGGCCGGACACGCAATCTCCCAATTCAACATCGGCCAGATGTATCGCAAGGGCCTTGCTGTCGACCAGGATGCCAGTCGCGCACTCGGTTGGTTCCAACTCGCGGCTGAGGCCGGCCACGAGCGCTCGATCGAGTTGGTCGCAATCATGACCGCGGAGGGCGTGCAACCGGCGAGCGATGAGGTCCTCCTTGAGCCGCCATTCGACACCCAGACCGTTGGCACTGGTGCAACCGAACGGGATCGAAGCGCCCAACCACGAGATAGCGAACCCGCCCTTGCCGAAGAGGACGACGAGGAGGACGACGATCCGTTCGCCTCTCTCCTGGGTGACGACGACAATGCCGAGGAAGACCCACCACGTGCCAACGACAGTGCGGACGGCGGCGAAACCCGACCTGCGGACGACGCGGGCGCTTCAGACGACGCAGACACCGCCATCGCCTTAGACGAACCTGAAGATGATCTGCTGGACGAACCCGCCGATGACGATCTATTGGAAGACGATCTACTTGGTGGCGATGACGAGGAAAGCGGACCCCAAGAGCAAGTTGCCTCCCTGCCCGAGGCCGACCCCAGCGAGGACGCGATCATCGGCGGGGAAAACGAAGCAGGCGCGACCGCCATTCAGCCTGCGGAGGATGATCTGGTCGGTTCGGATGATGATCTTTTGTCCGACGACGGGGACACAGCGACATCCGAGGCCGCTCCGCAGGTCGCCGCACGAACACCGGAGCCGCTTACCCGGCAGCCCCGCATCTCCGATGAGGCAATGGCGGCCGCAATGAGCGAAGGTCTCAGCGCCTACCAAAGCAAAGACTACACAACGGCATTGCGGACCTGGCTACCGCTCGCGGAAGCGGGCAACCGCGATGCCCAGTTTTACGTTGGCGGTCTCTACATGGACGGCGCCGGCGTCGCGGAGGATCGGGTGCGCGCCCACGCTTGGTGGCGCTTGTCCGCCGATCAAGGCCATGCGCGCGCGTCCGAGTTCCTCGAAGTCATTGTGGCCATCATGTCGCCCGAACAACTGACGGCGGCACGCGACCTGGCCGGACAGCTGCGCGCCTCCATCCGCTAAGGCATTAACCGTCGGTTAACCCTGTTTCCGGTATCCTGTCAGCGGTTGGCAGGATATCG
>Ga0181593_10002332_pt1 | contig 17455 bp, 13 predicted proteins | sample 071ome_19_FD_133756 | JGI IMG/M metagenome (GOLD analysis project Ga0181593, IMG submission 133756) | Coastal salt marsh microbial communities from the Groves Creek Marsh, Skidaway Island, Georgia - 071413AT metaG (megahit assembly) | ecosystem: Environmental > Aquatic > Marine > Intertidal...
GCTTGAATCATCAGCGGCACGCCGCTTAATATCCACCAAGGAGAGCCAGATCCTCCGTTAAATCAGACGATCAACTGGCCCAAAAATTTTGACGACGGACAAGATCATCGACCTTTCCTCAGGCAGCTGTGCCGACTGGTTCCGCATCGACGGCACGATTGGCGAACTCTACGACATCGAGATCGTCCATGGGCATGCCTGCCCGATGGCGGTGCCGCCCTATTCGGACGAGGCCGCCAGCCTTATAACGTTGCCGCCGGATCAGGCGTCCGCGCCGACCGCTTCCTCATAAACCACCATTCGGAAACAGCCATGTCCAAACTCAAGCTCACGCTCGCCTCCAGCCCCTACGAACATGTCAGCGATTTCACCTCCGGCCAGGTCGAAGCGGAAGGGATCGAGATCAATTTTCTGCCGCTTCAGATCGAGGAGATGTTCTTTCGCTTCATCAATTTCAGCGAGTTCCACGTCTCCGAGATCTCGTCGGGCAAGTACACCTCGCTGATCAGCCAGGGCGACGACCGGTTCGTCGGGCTGCCGATATTTCCTTCTCGCGTGTTCCGTCAGTCGTCGGTCTATATCCGTCCCGACGGCCCCGTGCAGAAGGCTGAGGACCTTGCCGGGAAGAAGGTCGGCATTCCCGAATGGGGACAGAGCGCAGCGGTCTATTCGCGTGGCTGGATCCAGCACGATGTTGGCGTTCCCTTGACCGATATCGAATGGATGCAGGCAGGCGTCAACCAGCCGGGCCGGAAGGAAAAGGTCGCGCTCAAGCTGCCCGACGGCATCCGTTACACGCCGCGTCCTGACAAGTCGCTGAGCGGCATGCTGATCGACGGGGAGATCGACGCCATCCTGACGGCGCATCCGCCCGAGCTGTTCGAGCAGGGCGATCCGCGCATCGTCCGGCTGTATGAGGACTACCGCTCGGTCGAGGAGGAGTATTACAAGAAAACCGGCATCTGGCCGATCATGCATCTCTACGCAATCCGCCGGGACGTGTTCGAGGAACATCCCTGGGTAGCCCAGACGCTGATGAAGGCCTTCACCGAGGCGAAGAATCGCTCGCTTGAGCGCGCCATTGAGATCACTGCCTGCCGGATGCCGTTTGCCTGGTGCTACGACGCGGCGGAGAAGGCCAAGGCTCTGTTCGGCGACGATTTCTACCCTTACGGGATCGAACCCAACCGCAAGACGCTCGAAGCATTCCTGCTTTACGGTTACGAGCAGGGTCTGTTCCACCGCCACATGGAACCGGAAGAACTGTTCCCGAAGGAAGTTCAGAGCGAATTCAAGGTCTGACCGGATTTTCCGGATACGTGTCCTGCGATAACCGGGGTGATGGATCGCCAATCGATATCGCGCTGGCTGCTTGAAGAGAGCACGTCCTGTCCCGACTTTCGCGGGGTTGTACAGGGGCTTGCCGACCGGCTTAATTAGTCCGGTCTGCCGATCCTGCGCCTCAGCGTCGGCTTCGACATGTTGCATCCCGAGATGCTGGCGGCGAACTATACCTCGCACCGTGGCGACCGCTTCGTGCACAGGACGGAAGTACCGCACGGGGTTCTGCGCACCGATCTGTATGAACAGAGCCCGTACAAGCCGATCATTGAAGGTACCGTCAGCCTGCGGCGGCGGCTTGTCGGGCCTGATGCGCAGATGGATTTTCCGATCCTGGACGATCTGCGCGCCGATGGCGGCGCCAATTATCTGGTCGTCGGGCTGCCGCGCAGCGATGGCAAGGTAAACCGCTGTTCCTATGTCACCGACCGTGCGGAAGGTTTCACGGATACGGAGATTGCAGATCTGATTTCGCTGCGGATCGAGCTTGGGTTGATTGCCGAACTGTATGGGCGGGCCCGCATGACGCGGGGTTTGCTGGATCTCTATCTCGGGACGGAGGCAGGGCCTCGGATTTATAACGGGCAGATAAAGCGCGGCGAGGGGGCGACAATACGTTCCGTCATCCTTATCGGGGATTTACGAGGGTTCACGCATCTGTCCGAGACGTTGCCGCTCGATGCCCTTACAGCGCTCCTGAACCAGTATTTCGAGGCGACAATCGGGCCTATCCTTTCCCATGGCGGCGAAGTTCTGAAACTGATGGGAGACGGTGTGCTTGGTGTCTTCCCGATCCGCTCGGAAGCGGAAATCGATCGCGCCTGCGAAGACGCGCTGAACGCTGCCGAACTGGCCATGGCAAATATCGCGCTGCTCAATCGGCGCCGATTACGTCAGGGAGAAGAACCTTTGGCGTCGGGCATCGGTCTGCATGTAGGCAATGCCATGTATGGGAATGTCGGCACCAGTGAACGGCTGGATTTCACGGTAATCGGGCCGAACGTCAATCTGTGCGCCCGGCTGGAGGCGCTGGCGGGCGCGGAAGGCCGGCACATCGTCTGTTCCGCGGAGTTTGCGGAACACAGCAGCGGGACGATGCAGTCCATCGGTTTTCACACCCTGAAAAACATCGGTCATCCGGTCGAGGCGTTTGTGCCGGTTCCCGATCGCGGGTCAGCCTAGTCCTACTCTGACCGATTCCGACAGATCGAACAGGTTGGGAATCGCGTCGTTCGAATAGCCGGAGACGAAGGATTTCGGTGCGCCTGTGTCAGGATCGAACACGTGGCGCGGAACGGCGCCGATATTGGCCCCGTAGACATGAATGCTGATCGAGACTTCGTCCGCGAGCGCGTTCGTGACCTTGTGAATATCGCCGATGGCGGGCGACACGGCGGTTACGTTTCCCGGCGTCAGCGTTTCGATCACCGCCGGCCGCAACGATCCATCGCCTTCGACAGAAAAACTTTCGCTGGATTCCTCGCCGCGCAGCATGCCGATCAGGCCCCAGACGGTATGATCGTGGACCGGCGTCGTCTGACCGGGACCCCAGACGAAGCTGACGACGGAGAAACGTTCCAGCGGATCGCACCACAGCAGATACTGCCGGTAATATTCCGGATGGGGCTGGGCATAGCCGTCGGGCAGCCAGTCATCGTGCGCGACGAGGTCGGCGAGCAGAATGCTTCCTTCGGTGCGGATCGTCTCTTCGTCGCCGACAGCCCGGTCGATCAGCCGCGTGAACGCCGCCACAAAGACACGAAACCGACCGATATCTGTCATAGCTCCTCTCCCTGCAGGACATTTTGGATGCTAGCATGGTCGAAACCGACAGGGCAGGGAGAAGAAAATGCTGTTTATCCATAACGACGTCGTCGCCGAAATCCTGAACATGGAAGATTGCATCGCCGCGCAGGAGCAGGCGTTTCGCGATCTGGCGGAAGGCAGGGCGGCGCATCGGCCCCGTTCGGACATCTACGCGCCGTGCGAGCGCGATGACGGCTATTACCGCTGGGGTACGATGGAGGGATATTCCGGCGGCTATCTCGCCATCCGGATGAAGTCCGACATCATGACCTGGCCGATGGACGAGAACGGCAACTGGACGGAAGACAAGTACTGCGTTGAACCCGGCACCTATTGCGGGCTGGTCATGGTGTTTTCGGCCCTCAACGGCGAGCCTCTGGCCTTTATCAATGACGGCATCATCCAGCATATGCGGGTCGGCGGCGGCGGCGGGATCGGCGCCAAGTATCTGGCGCGCAAAAACGCCACGACGGTTGGAATGCTGGGCTCCGGCGGTATGGCGCGGACTTACCTGAGGGCGTATTGCGCGGTACGCGGCATTACGAAGGTCAAGGTCTACAGCCCGACGAAAGCCAACCGCGAGGCCTATGCCAGCGAGATGAGCCGAGGGCTCAATATCGAGGTCGTTGCCGTCGATTCTGCCGAGGAAGCGCTCAAGGGGGCCGACATTGTCTCAAGCTGTACGGATTCGATGTCGCCGACCTTTGAGGCCGACATGCTCGAACCGGGGCAGCACGTGACCATGCTGGGGCCGATGGAAATTTCCCAGGATACGATCGAACGGTGCGATGTCTGTATCGCCCAGGGGCGACCGGGGCTGACCATCCAGGGAGACAATATCGACCATGGAGTCGGGCACAGCCCGATGGCGTGGATCGCCGGCACTGGGGACGAACGGGAACGCCTGCCGCCCAAGCAGGAGAACACTACCGGCTTCAAGCTGGATATTCCCGATTTCGGAGATCTGGTCACCGGCGCAGCCGAAGGGCGCACGAGCGACGACCAGATCACGTACTATCACAATATCGGCAATCAGGGGCTGCAGTTCTCGGCCGTCGGCGGGCTGGTCTACGAGAAAGCCAAAGCAGCCGGTGTCGGACGGGAGATCCCGACCGAATGGTTCCTGCAGGATATCCGCGACTAACGAAAAGAGGAGAGAATTCATGTCTCTGAAACCGCTGGAGCAGGCGTCTTCGGTCCGTAACGCGGTCAGCGCAGAAGAATGGGAAGCGCGTGTCGCGCTCGCCGCCGGGCATCGGGTGCTGGCGCATTATGGCGTCAACGATATGACGTATAACCATTTCAGCCTGCGCGTGCCGGGAGAGCCCGGCCATTTTCTGGTGAAACCCACTGACTGGATGTTTTCCGAGGTAACGGCCAGTTCGCTGCATAAATTCGATTTCGATGGAAATCCTGTCGAGCCTCATCAGGGCAAGAACTGTGTCGGCGGCGCGCTGATAATTCATGCGGGCATCCTCAAAGGGCGTCCCGATCTGAATGCGGTGCTGCATACGCACACGCCTAATGTCATGGGCGTTTCAGCGCATAAATTCGGACTTTTGCCGATCAGCCAGCACGCCATGCGGTTTTACGGTGAGATCAAGTATCACGAATTCAAGGGATTTGAGTTCGATCACGAAATGACGCCCCGGCTGCTCCGGGATCTGGACGGCGGTTGTTACGCGCTATTGCGTAATCACGGAGCGCTTGTTTGCGGCGGTAGCGTCGCTGAATGCGTGACCAATCATCACTGGCTTGAAATGGCCTGTCAGGCGCAGGTCGCCGCGCTAGCCGCGGGCGAGGGGAACTATCTGGTGCCGGACCGGGAAGCGTGCGTATACGCGCATCGGCAGTTTCAGGATGCCGGCGATTTTCTGAAGGGCACGAAAGACTGGGCGGCGTGCATGCGGCTCGCCGATCGGCTGGATCCCTCCTACAGGGATTGACCGTCGCCGGCGCGTATAAACGCCACGACGGTTGGAATGCTCGGTTCCGGAGGTATGGGCGCGGACCTGTCTCAGGGCGTATTACACGGTACGCTGCATCACGAAGGTTGAGGTCTGCAAGCCCGACGAAAGGCATTCGCAAGGCCTGTGCCAGCGAGACGAACCGCGGGCTGGTCTACCAGAAAGCCAAAGCAGCCGGAGTCGGTCGGGAAATTCCGACCGAATGGTTCCTGCAGGAAATCCGCGACTAAGGACGAAGCCCGCCCGGTACGGCTTTAGAATTTACGACGGAATTCAAGACGGACGCCTGCGAGGTCGTCCAGGCCCTTGAGCGCGCCGTACATGGCGTCGGCCCTGACGATCCAGCCTTTGGCGAACGGCCGCTGGTAGCGGATCTGGAAGCCGTACTGGTCGTCCCGCGCCGCACGGCCGATCTCATTGGCGTCCCCGATGATCTGTGCAGTTGCGACTTCGACGATGATCTGCTGATCGAGGCTGAACAGATACTGAACGCCGAGCGCTGCGCCGAACGTGTTGTGACCGGTATCGTCGAGCCTGGGGAACCCGGTGAGCGCATCGGTTTCGAAATTGATGCCGGTATTCTTGAGAAGACCAGTGTCGTCGGCCAGAGGCTGCGGACGGTCGAGACCGACCCAGGCGTTGAAGTAGGGAACCAGCGTCGACGGAAGATGCGTGATCAGCGAGTTCTCAGAGAGGAGCATGAAGCCGTCGGCGGTCTGCTGACCGCCCCGCGGGCCTTCTTCCTGTCCGAAGGTCCAGACGACGCGTGTGCTGTTCGAGAACCAGTTCCGGTACCGTTTTGAAAAGGCCAGAGTCAGGCTGTTGTAGCTGTTGTCGTCAAAATCGCCGGTGCCATCGACGCGCCCGAAACCGCCTTCCCAGTATCCCTGGTTGGCTTCGGCATAAAGCGCGATGCCGAAAATATTGAGATTGTGGTCGGCCAGGTTGCCCTGGTCATCCGTAATGGCGGGCGTCGTTACCTTGTCGACACCGCCGAAGAAGGTGATGTCCATGTTCGAAATATCGAGCATCGGGCTGTTGAGCGAAGGGATCGCGAACGCGCCGCCGATAAACGCATCGTCGAACCAGACTCCGTTCTGGAAGAAGAGGGGCATCAGCCCGCCCGATATCGGAAGGTCGAAGGAAACATATTCGTCCTTGATGCCGGCCACGATCGATCCGATATCGCCCTCGAAGAAGAGCGTCTGCAGATTGCCGTCAACCACGAGGTCGCCCTGTTCGCGGTCATCGCCGGCGAATTCGTAACGGGTGAACTTTCCGCCCTGGTCCAGCGGGCGGAACAGTGCGTGGATTCTTTCCGTCGCCGTCAGCTTGAGGTCGACATCGAGGTCGAGCCGGGTCGCAACCAGCCCTTTCTCCACGGCGCCGTTATCGTTAAACGCAACCGCTGTGCGCCACTCTCCGTAAATGGCGAGCGACGGGTCGAAAATGTTCTTCTGTCCGAGGGCTGTTGAGCCGTCGCGGAAGGGGCCTTCGGTGTAAATCGAGCGACCGATCTCAAGCAGCGGGCGAGGGGTATCAATCGGTCGTTTGCCGCCGTAGATCTGGCGTTGGGCCTCAGGGTCGTATTTCTCATTCTCGTAGGTGGGGCCCGGACGGAAGACCTTCGAATCGTGGTCTGTGATCTCGACGTCGCCGGACATTTTCGGTTTGGCGCCAGCGGCGGCAAATGCATCGGTGACGGCGAAGGCGAGAAGGATTCCGACAGCGCTGCCGAAGATTTCGTAACGGATAGATCTTCTCATTTGTTCCGACTAAACGCAAGCGGTCAGGCGTTCCGTGTCTGTCGTTCAGACATCAGGGCGTGAGACCGCGTGCGAGTTTCCCCCTTTTCTGATCTATTTGACTTCGAATTTTACAGTGTAGGCGTGGAGGTCGATCATCCACTCGTTCATCGACCTTTCCATGTCACGGGTCGCATCCACGAACCGCATGAAATAGATCGGTTCCGCGCGGCTTCGCATACGGACGGCCAGCTTGTACGTACCCTTTTGCTTCAGCAGGCGGCCCGGCACCGAATATTTGGCCTTGCGGTGTGCGCCGGGCGGCAAGGAGCGGCCTTCCATCCTGATAAAGGGCGGATGGTTTATGACCGTCGTCGGCACGTTAGCCGGGCGAATAAGCGGCATCTGGTCGATGTCGACATTGACCGGGAGATACATTTCCCGATCGGTGCCCTTGACGTTGGTCGTCAGAAACTTGGTCTGAAGATTGAACAGCTGATCGTCATGTTTGATCTTGCCTGCCGCTACATCCAGAGAATGCAGGTCTGCCATGTCGCCATTGCTGTCGACATAACCCGATTCCCAGACATTCTTGCCATCGGGACCGACGAGCGCGACGTTGAGCCAAAGTTCGGGCTGCGCGCCGAGCGAACCGGACGGCAGGTTATGTCCGAGGTTGGTGTTGGTGACGACATAGTGGAAGTCGAGGTCCTTGCCGGCGCTCCGGGCCGAATCGAAGAACGGACCGTCGATATGGCCGCCATTTTCCATCACCTGGCGACGCAGTTCGCGTTTCTCTTCGCTCGCCTTGATGTTTTCGGTAATGATGCTGCGGGCATCGACACGGTCATCGACCGCGCGCCACACATCCGGGAAATCGAGCCCGAACGCGATACGCGAAACCTTGACGGCGCCGGTCACGCCGTCGGCGGCGTTCTTGAGCGCGTCGAATTCGCGTTTGATGTCGCTGGCGACAGTGCGAACAGAACCGGCTTTTTCTGCCGACTCGTACAGCGATTTCAACCGTGCGATGTGTCCCCGCCATTTGTCTGCGGCAGCGCCAAGGACGCGGGCGGCGTCGACCGCTTTCGGCTCGGCTTTCGACGCGGTTTTGGCCTTGTTCAGCGCCGCAACGGCATCGGCTACGCCAGCGGCCATCTCGACAGCGCCCGGCCCGGAGGAAGCCGGCGCGGGGGCCGCTCCCGTCAGAAGGCCGTCGCCGCCTGATGGCGGGGCAAGGAGGCTGTCTCTACCTGATGGAGCCGGTGCAAGCAGATTATCGCTTCCCCCGGTTTTCGGCGCCGCGTCGGATGCACCCATCAGGGCGCTCTTCAGCGCCGCAAGCGCTGCCTTGTCATCCGATCCAAGCTTGTCGACGGCTTCAGGGAGCTTGCCTTTCATGACCTCGCCAACCGCAGCGGCGATATCGTCAAGCGGCGTGTTGATGCTTTCGACGGCGCTTTCGAACGCCTCGGTGCCCCAGCCGGCCCGATAGTCGAATTCAAGCCATTCCTGGATTTTCCAACGGCTCGCCCGTGGATTATGCGGGAATATGCCGGGATGAGAGGCTGTGTAGCCGGGGCCGTAGAAGGCATGATTGCTGTGCCGACGATTCGGGTTGATCGGCTTGCCGCCAATCACGGCCGACGGGGCTTTCGTATACCCTTCGGCGCGGCCGGGAACCTTGCCCATGTGGCATTCCTGGCATGTGATACCTGCAGCTGCAGCCGGCGAATCCCGATACTGATCCCAGACCACCTCAAGCTTGATGCCCAGATTTACGGCGACCTGATGGCAGGAGACGCAGAATTCAGACTTGCCCATCTGGCTGTTCTTCGCCACAGAACCGTGGATGGCGCGCCCGCGTTCGCCCTCAGTGGTCGCAAGCCTCAACTCGTCCTTTCGCCCCAGAACGTTGTCGAACACGCTGTTTTCGAGTGTGCCGTACACCGGTGCGTGGATCGTGCCGGGAATGACACGGCGTTCGCCGTTGACCTTGGTGAACTCCTAGTTGACGCGATGGCAGGTGATACAGGTTACGCCTTCTCTGGCGACCTGCGACCGGTTCCAGAGCGGTTCGTGGCGCAGTTCGCCGCGCTGTGTCCCAACCTGCTGATGGCAACGAACGCAGAAACTGCCGATGGTCCCGGAGGCAAGGTCGTTAATCTTCTGTTCGAACTTGTGGAACATGGGCGAAATCGACGCGAAGGCATGATTCGATGAAGCCCATTCCTTGTATATCTGGGTGTGGCAGGTACCGCACACGGCCGCCTGTGGGAACATTTCGTCCGGCAGCGTCGTGTCATCCACCGGTTTACCATCTGCCTTGGTGTTTGCGACCTGAGGAGCGGACGGCGAGTACGCCTTATCAGCTGCAATGGAATCCGTTGCGCCAACCATCGGCAACCCGAGAATGGCAAGCACGGTTGCGGTCCTCAGCCAGAGCTTGTTCCGCCAAAGCTTGTTCCGATTGAGGAATGGCAATTTCAGGAAATTCATCTGGACGGCCCCCAGCCTGTTATGACGGCCCCAAGCCTGTTATACAGTCACCCGGACCGGACTTTCTGACTGTCCAGTCAACAATGAAACCATTGTAGCAAGATTTCCTGTTCCAGAGAATTTGTCCACCGATTTAGATTTATTTGTGACCACAGTCACGAAAAAAATTGGATAATGTATCTGTCCATTCCGATCCACGCCGCCTGCCGTCGCCGCCTCTACATGGTGGCTGCTTCCTCTCGGATATGGTCGCACGTGCGGGCTAGGTGCAGCAGGGGTGTTCAACGAAAAAAAGCAGGCGGTTTGAGCATACAAATTGGACAAAAATAATGTTCGCCGTTATCTTCTGGCGGCGCGGTGGCAACAGAATCTGCCGTTCGGTGTTTCCGGAAGCGGCATTCGGTTTCCGGATGGAACAAGTATTTTGGTCGAGGGAACGTGGCTGATGGTTGAAATGGCGATTTTGAAGGGCTTGCGGGCGGCGCTGATCGGCGGGCTCGGTATGGTGTTTCTCTCTTTAGAGGTGTCCCCGGTTTCATCGATGGAAGCCGCGAACTCTGGTTCAAACGGCGCGTTGGGCCATCAACAGCCTTTCGCCACTACCGGCACCATGGAAGCCCGGGAAACACTGCGTCGGAATGTCCGAATCTACCTGGCGCAAAACAACCAGGACGACCTTCTCTTACAGGGCGCGCCGCCGGCGGGCGCTGCCGGCGGAAAGGATGATCTTCTGCTACAGGGGGCTCCTGCGGCGCCGACCTCCGGTCAGGACGACCTGCTGCTGCAGGGGGCACCGCCGGCCGCGCCGGCATCGGCGCCCGCGGAGACCGCGGCCCCCGCCGCTGAACCTGCCAAGGACGCGGACAAGGAGCATGCAAAGCTGTTTGTCGAGAACAAGTATCCTTCGGCCAATACCTGCGCCACATGCCACCCGAAACATTACGAGCAATGGTCGGTGTCCCAACACGCCTATGCGCAGTTAAGCCCGATCTTCATGGCGTTTCAGGCAACCATTAATTCAAAGACCTCCACAACCAATGGGGACTTCTGTGTTCGTTGCCACAATCAGGTGGGCATGAACCTGAAGGAATCCATTTTCATCTCCAATCTCGACAGGCACCCGACATCGCGCGAGGGGATCACCTGCGTGGTGTGCCACCGGGTCAACCGCAACTACGGAAAGGTCAGCGGAAGGCTGGCCCTTGTTGAAGGCGACCTTTTCAGCGCCGTCTACGGCCCCGCCGGAGAAAAGGAACTCGAACGTGTCCTGTCCTTGCCGCAAAAATACCGGGTCGTGACCGAACGAAACAAACCCGGTCGCGCCATCCATACCAAGGCGGAGAAATTCTTCGAGATCAGCAAGCCGTCATTTTGCGGCACCTGCCACGACGTGACGCTGCTGAACGGTTTCCGGCTGGAGGAAGCGTTTGCCGAGTACAAACAGTCTCCCGCATCGAAGAACGGTGTGACCTGTCAGGACTGCCACATGGGTAAGGTGCAGGGAGTCGCCGCCGGGTACGACCAGGGACCGGCAGCCATTGTAGGCGGCGTACCTACCAAGACGCGGAAGGTCACCGATCACTTTTTCGCTGGTCCCGATTATCCGATCATTCACCCAGGCCTCTTCCCGCATAATGTCGAAGCGGCCGCGTTCAAATCCCTGCGCGAATGGCTTCAGTTTGATCATAAAGCGGGATGGGGAACGGATGCGTTCGAAAACAACCTTCCCGAAGGATACAAGTTCCCCGAGGCATGGCAGTCGATCGACGATCGGTACGATGCGCGAGAAATCATCAAGGTCCAGTACAAGCGCCTGAAAGTGGCGTCCCGGAAAAGGATGGAAGTTCTCCGCAACGCTTTCAAGCTAAGCGACATCCGGGTCACTAGAAACGACACGGGCGGTCTCGAGTTCGATATCGACGTGATGAACATAACTGACGGTCATGGCGTCCCCACCGGGTTCGATGCGGAACGACTGATGTTTCTTCAGATCGACGTGACCGATGCCGACGGCAAGGTCATCTTCAGGTCGGGCGACAGGGATCCCAACGGCGATGTCCGCGATCTGCATTCGCTCTACGTGCATAACGGCGAACTGCCGCTCGATGAGCAACTATTCAACCTGCAGTCTAAATTCCTGGTCCGTACCGTCAGAGGCGGGGAACGCGAGCAGATTCTTGCCGTCAATACCTCAGCGGCTGTGTTGCCCTTCGTCCGCCCGGAGAGACGCGCCACGACGATATTCGGTCGCCCTCGCGGCGCCCGTAAGCACAAGAAGACCATCGGTCCCCTCGGAAAACGCACGGCCAGCTATTCGGTAGAGGCAAATGCGCTGACCGGACGCGCTCCTTATCGGATCAATGCGAAATTCATCAGTCAGATGGTGCCGGTAAATCTTCTTTCCGCGATCCAGGGCGTTGGTTTCGATTACGGTATGAGTCCGAAAGAAATCGGGGATGCTGTTGTTGCGGGCGCGCAGGTCATCCGCGAGACATCTCTCACCGTCGGTGCGTCCACGGCCCGCCGGCCGGAGAATTGAGACCCAAAACAAGATGAGTGCGGACAGTCAGGCCAGGCCGGATCGGGGCCGGGAACCAACAAGAATGAAAATGGAAATCTGGGTGGGTAGAAGGGCATGCGTATAACAGTAGCGGCAGCGTTGGCGCTGTCGATCATGATCTCTCCGGCGGCCTTCGCCGCTGGCGGAAGCGGACTTTCCGACAAACCGATACCGATGAAGCAGGACAAGGACCTGCCGAAACGGACGCCGCCTCTTCTGGAAATCGGGCCGCGTTTTCTTGACACCGGCAACATCGATCCAGGTATCGAATTACCGACCGGCGCCATTTGGCAGCCGGCCTTGTGGGTGTTCGGTGATTTTCGATCAGCCATCGGCTACTTCGACAACGGCCCCGGCCCCGAGAACCAGGAATGGGCGAACCGTCTCGAACTGTTCGCGAACCTTCAGTTCACGCCAACGGAAAGGTTTTTGCTCGGCTTTTCGCCGTTTCGCCGTGGCGGAAACTTTACCGGTTACACACGCAAGGGAGCGTCCGAGGACAGCTTCAACAGCGAGTTCAATGCCGACATCACGACATTTTTCTTCGAGGGCGAGTTCGGCGAAATCTTTCCCAACCTCGACCCCGACGACCGCGGTTCTTTCGATGTCGGATTCGCCATAGGGCGTCAGCCAATATTTTTCCAGGAAGGCATCATGATCAATGACACGATCGATGCCATCGGTATCACACGGGACACAATTCTGATCCCGGGACTCTCCCCTGATTTGCGCGTCACGGCGCTCTACGGGTGGAACGATATCGACAGGAACGACAACCGGGAGGACGACGACGCCCACATCGTCGGACTGTTCACGGAAACGGATTTTCGATGGAATACGCTTAACGTCGATTTCGCCTATGTTCTGAGCACAGCCGGAGGCGGCGGCGACACGGCCCTCTTCGGGGTCGGATCGACACAGCGGATTGGCCATTACAATTCTACGATCTGGGCGAATGTTTCGTGGGCGCCGGATGAGAGAGGGCCACGGTCCGATAACGGTGCGGTTATCTTCACGACGCTGTCCCGCACATTGCCCTATTCGGAGGACATCGTTTACGTGAATGCGTTCTGGGGGATCGACAACTATACCTCGGCGGCGCGCGGCGCGACGAACGGTGGCCCGCTCGGACCGATGGGCCTTCTTTATGCTGCGGTCGGGCTTGGCAATTACGGCGCGGCACTGAGCAACCGGCCTGACGATGCCGTAGGCCTCTCAGCCGGTTATCAGCTTTTCTTCAATAACGACCGTACGCAGCTTGTCCTAGAACTCGGCGGGCGCCAGCCGACTGTCTCCAACCAGAACGCGGCGGTCGCGGCGGGGGCCAGGCTCCAGTTCGCCATCGGGCGACGATATGTCCTTCAGTTCGACGGCTTCGTCTCGCAGCAGGAAGGCGGTATCAACGGTGCAGGCCTGCGCAGTGAATTTGCCGTCAGATTCTGATATCGGGCAGAAGACCGCCATAGGCAGTCACGGGCTGAAATAACGGGAATATGCGTCCTGCCGGACGCCAGAGTCAGTTTTCTCCCCAATTGGCGGCGGGGATCGCTTGTTGCCGCGTTGAGGGGCGATTTTGCGCGCTTCTGCGTCTCCCACCCGCCTGTCCGCATGCGCCGGAGTACGGGGGGAAGACGTCAGATTGAACGCGAAACGTCAGATTGAACGCGATGGGGCTGGTCAGGCCCCGAAATACTCTTCCTTGAAGATAACCTCGACGTGCTTGTTCTCTTTCGAGTGGCCGACCATCTCTTCGCCCTTGATATTGATTCGGCCGACATCGTTCATCGATTTCATTTTGGCGTGGCTTGGGTTTCCGACCCGGATCATCACAAGCGGCTCATCGCTGGTGGCGAAGAACTTATAGAATTTACCCTTGGGCAGCATGATGCCTTCGTATTTGCCAAGCTCGATGGTCTCGTCGCTCGGGCCGTAGAACTTCGCCGATCCCTGCAGGATCATGAAGGCATGGTCCTCGGTGGGGTGGGCATGAAGTTCGTTCTCGCCGCCCGAGGCGTAAATCTTGAGCCGGATCGTCAGGTCATCCGTCGCGGCGAGAACCGCGTCTGTACGCCCCTGTTCGAGAAGCTGCCCTTTCAGGCTGAAGACATGCGGCTCGCCGTTGGCGATATGCGCGTTCTCCTGTTCGGTCATTTCGCCGGGCTTGAGGGCGGGCGGTGCGAATTGCGGTGCATCAAGCATGAGACGTCTCCTGTTTGGTTCGTTGCGATAGCTTGTTTGATACAAAGCTTACTTCTCATCAGGGTTTTAGAGAAGAGACAACACAACTGGTCAGCAGGCGGTGCCGATTCATCATTGCGGCCAAATTTGTTTGTACACATACAATCTGAATTCGGCTATTTTCAGCATCGAACTGACCGGATCAGCAGACGGAGAATCGATCATGGCCGACCGTATGGCGGTGAAACTAGAGGAAAAGGGAGCCAACGGGCTGACGCGCGAAGAGGCGTTGGTCGACCTGCGGACGACGCTCGACTGGCTGGGCGATGATGTTCATTACATCGAGGGAGAGGTCGATCCCCTGGTCGAGATGTGCACCATCACGAAGGCCTTCGACAATTCCAAGGTCATCGTTGCCAACAACATCAAGGGCTATCCGGGCGTCCGGATGATCTCCAACCTGTATTCGCGGAAGGAGCGCGTCTGCCGTTTTCATGGCGCGGAAAACTTCCGCGATATCAAGCACCAGCTTCTCGATCAGGTTCAGAACACGATCCCGCCGCGTATCGTCGATGACGGACCGGTGCATGAGGAAACGCTGATTCCCGGCAAGGATTTCGAACATCTGCACGACATCATTCCGGTCGCGACCCATACTTTCCAGGACGGCGGCCAGATCTTCGGCGCCGGATCGCACCTGTTCATGGGCGAACCCTGGGTGCCGGGCGGCGGCAGCCAGATTTCGATGTACCGGATGTCGTTCCGGCGCGGGCAGAAATATGCCTCGATCAACATGGTTCCGGGCGGGGCCGGCGACGTAATCTGTTCGCGTCATCCCGGCAAGAAGGTGCCCTGCACCGTCAATGTATGCCCGCCGGTCGGGCCGGAACTGGTTTCCGTATCCACCATGAACCCCGTGATCTTCCCGGGTCAGACCGACAAGCTGGGCTTTGCCGGTGCGATCCAGGGATTTCCGGTCGATGTGGTCAAGGCCAAGACGGTCGATGCCTATGCCATCGCGAACGCCGAATGGTCGCTGGAAGGTTACGTGCTGGAAGGCGAGCGCGTTTGGGAAACGGAGGAGGCGGAGAGCCTGGGCAAGCAGGGCGTGGCCTTGCTGCATCCCGAATGGGCGCGCTCCATGGGACACGCCTACCGGACGCCGAGGGCCTTCGAGCTCACCGCTGTTACGCGGCGCAAGAAGAACCCGATCGTCTATACCCCGCATTTCGGCGCGTTCTGGTACGAAGCACCTTTCATGTGCGCCAGCGTCTACGAGCTGTGCGACCGCATGGCGCCCGGTTTCGTGAAGGACGTGGCCAGCTGGCTTGGCCTTACCCTGTGGGGCGGGCTGGTTATCCAGGTCAAGAAACGCCGCCGCTCGGACGAGGGCATGCAGCGCAACCTGCTGACCGCGATCATGGGGCTCTATCGCGGCATGCGGCTCGTGGTCATGGTGGATGAGGATATCGACCCGTGGCAGCCGGAAGACGTGATGTGGGCGATCCAGTCGCGCGCATCCGCCTCCAAGGACTACATCGTGTACAACGAGTACGGTCGCGGGCAGGCATTCCAGCCCTCCGAGCACAAGATCGGCAATATCTCCGTCTCAGACGGTGGTATGGGGATCGACGCGACGGCGCCGCTCGGTGCGCAGGTCTATGAGCGTTCGAAATATCCGGTCGACGAGATGGATTTCTCCAAGTGGTTCAGCGAGGAGGAATTCAACGAGCTCAAGGACATGCAGGACCCGTATTTCCGTTGGCTCGGCGAAACCGGCCACGGTTGATACCCAACTGCGGGGACCGCTCCATGAAAGCGGTCGTCGTCCGCCGCCATGGTGGTCCCGAGGTCCTCGAACTGACCGAGATGCCGGTTCCCGATCCTGGGTCGGATCAGGTGCGCGTTTCTGTCCGTGCAATCGGTTTGAACCGTCGCGACGGGTTCATTCGATCGGGCGATTACAGGCGCGACCTGCCGCTGGTGCCGGGGATAGAGGCGTCGGGCGTCATCGACGCGCTGGGCGAGCGTGTCGAGGGGTGGACGGTCGGAGATCGCGTCGTCTGGTACGTACCGGACCTGCTGGGGGCTTACGCCGAGTACCAGATCGTTCCCGCAGACCGGCTTGTGGGGCTGCCTGACGCCCTATCGTTCGAAGATGCCGCGGCTATTTTCGATAACGGGCTGACCGCGCACTATCTGAGCGCCACGACTTTTCCTGTAAAGCCCGGACACCGAATCCTGATCCATGGCGCGGCGGGCGTCGTTGCCTCATTGCTGGTGCAATGCGCCAAACGGGTCGGTGCGACGGTCTATGGCACGGTGTCTTCGCCCGAGAAAGCGATTTTCATTAAGTCGCTGGGCGCCAACGCTGCGATCCACTACCGCGATACGGATTTCGTCGAAAAGATCATGGAATTTACGGAGGGAGAGGGCGTCGATGTCGTCTACGATTCCGTCGGCAGGGCAACGGTGGACGGCAGCATCAGATGCCTGAAGAAACGCGGCATGCTGGTCCTGTACGGCCAGGCGGGCGGGGCAGTGACATCCATTGACCCGGCAGCGCTTGCCGGCCAGGGATCGGTCTATTTCACCCGTCCCCATCTGCTTGATCACATCGATACGCCGGATGAGCTGGCGCGCCGTAGCGCCGAACTGTTCGACTGGTACCGGAAAGGCGAGATCGGCGTGAAAACGGATTCGGTCTTTCCGTTATCGGATGTCGTTGAGGCCCATCGCCGCCTTGAAGACCGGTCCCGGTCTGGCAAAATTCTGATGGTTCCATGACAGACGGGATGCGTTTGCCGCCTGAATTGACCGGTGCTAAACCTCCGGAATGAGAGTGATAATTCCATGAGTGCCAAATCGTTTCATTCGGTTATAGCGGGCCATGCCCGTGAGATTCCCGAGAAGGTTTACGTTCGCTGCATCGACCAGGACAAATCGCTGACCTATGGCGCGCTATACGCGCTGTCGAACCGGTTCGCACATTTTCTGAAAAGCCAGGGGCTCGGCGCCAACGACCGTGTATTGCTGCTGGCCGAAAACTCGGTCGAAAACCTTGCCGTTTTCGTATCGACGCTTCGTTACGGGGCAACCCTTGCCACCGTCCATGTCGAGATGAACCAGGCGCATCTGAAGGAGATCGTTGACGCGATTTCGCCAAAGGTCGTGCTGTACCAGGAAGGGCTCGGGCTCGAGGACATCGTTGCCGGAACGTCCGGTGAGAGTTTTCCGCTTGGAGAATGGCGGGAGGAGGGTGGCTCCACCGGTATTTTTGGCAAGATCGAAAGCCTGTCGGAAGAGGACGATATCGAAAGCTGTGCCGGTCCCGACGATCAGGGCGTTATTTTCTATAC
>Ga0181593_10002334_pt1 | contig 17449 bp, 13 predicted proteins | sample 071ome_19_FD_133756 | JGI IMG/M metagenome (GOLD analysis project Ga0181593, IMG submission 133756) | Coastal salt marsh microbial communities from the Groves Creek Marsh, Skidaway Island, Georgia - 071413AT metaG (megahit assembly) | ecosystem: Environmental > Aquatic > Marine > Intertidal...
GGCTTCACAGGCCAAGAGCCTATTCTTCCTCGACTCGTTGAGACCCTTGTAAAGCAGTTTGCGAATATCTTCCCCGAAATTCAAACACGTGCAGAGGTCGTCAAAGAGACCCTCGCACAGGAAGAAAACTCATTTAACAAAACCCTCGATCGAGGGATGGAAAAGTTCGAAAAATCCGCTCTCGGAAATCACTTTTCCCCTGAAGATGCATTTCAACTCTACGACACCTTTGGTTTCCCTCTCGACCTGACCGCCCTCCTCTGCCGAGAACGAGGGATCGACCTTGACCAGTCCGCAGTTGAGCTCTTAATGGAGCAAGCTCGGGAACTCTCACGCAATTCACAGAAAAAAAATATCGTTCGAGCCCTCGATCTTTCGACTGAAGTTCAAACTCAATTTGTGGGCTTCGATCATCATTGTTGTGAAGCAACCATTCTCGAAATACATGAGCAAGAAGAGACGCTGCTCGTGATCACTGACAAAACAGTGTTCTTTACCGAAATGGGTGGGCAAGAGGGTGACACTGGGACCTTAAATGGAATCGAAGTGATCGGGACTCAAAAAATTGCCGATGCAACCGCACATCTCATTTCCAAACATCAAGACCTAGAGATAGCGCCAGACCAAGAGATTACCCTTGAGATCGATACTCGTCGACGCGCACCAATCCAAGCTCATCATACGGCTACTCACCTCCTTCACTGGGCCCTTCATGAAGTGGTCTCTCAAGATGCTGCTCAACAAGGCTCCTCAGTCTCGCCCGAGCGTCTTCGCTTTGATTTTAATTCAAAAGCGGTGACTGCTGAACAAATCACCGCTCTCGAAAAAATGGTCAACGATGCCATCGAAGCCAAAGACACAGTGTCATGGGTTGAAGTTCCTCATGCTGAAGTCAAAGAGCGAAGCGACGTGATGCAATTCTTTGGAGACAAATATGGGGATCTCGTAAGAGTGGTGCAGATTGGCGGAGGCACTCGAACTCTAGATGGTTACTCTATGGAACTGTGTGGTGGAACTCACGTTTCTAACACCGGAGAAATTGGTTTATTCAAAATCAAATCTGAAGGAGCAATCGCTTCTGGAGTTCGTCGCATTGAGGCTGTCTGTGGCGATGCTGCTTGGAAATACATTCAGGAATTAACTGAAAAAGGAACCGCTGAGGAGAAAGCACTACGCTCTAAGCTCGAAGAAGCAAATGAATTACTCATCCAAGCAGGACACACCGCCGAGCAACATCCTGATTTTCCTCACCTCATGAGTGCGGTGCTTGTCGAGGGAGGTGACTTCACCCAAATCAACGAGACGATTCGGAGCTATCAAGAATACCTTTCTGAGCTTCGCGAAACCTGTGTTGAAGCTGATAAAAAGGTTAAAAAAGCTCAAGCCGCTGGAGCAGCTCGTCTTGCTGACTCCATGCTCGCCGAGCAAGACCTCACCAAAAACCTCGTCCTTGAGACTCAAGGGCCAGCTGCTCTCTTACAAGAACTCTTGAATGGATTGAAAAAGTCACAATTCAGTCATGCCGCCTTCGTCATTGTTGATGACGGAGAGAAACTTCACCTCGGAGCCCTCAGCGGTGAAGATGGACAGCAAGCTGGATACAGTGCTGGCAACCTCATTAAAGATCTCGCTCCGATCGCTGGAGGAAAAGGAGGAGGCAAGCCCAACATGGCAAGGGGAGCGGCGAGCCAACGAGCCAACATCGATGAACTCACCCAACAATCAAAGGCGCTGCTTGGTGTTTCATGAAGAACCCTTAAGACTCCTCAACCTGAAGGAACTCAGAAAGTTGGCCTTCAATCGATCGCGGCACCACAGCGCTCAGAAGAATATCGTTGCCGTCATATTCGGTCGTTAACACTTTTCCTTCTCGGTAGATAAGCCCTGAAATGTCACCTCTGGATTGGGGAATCCGGTAGGTCAATTTTCTAACTCGATGCGCAAGTAAATCGGTAAAGCTCATTTTTAATGTCTCAAGCCCCTTACCGGTCAGTGCAGAGACTTCGACTGCTTCAGGGAACTTTTCTCTCAACTCAATGAGGTCTTGAGAATCTTGCAAGCAATCCGTTTTATTTAAAACGACAACGACTCGTTTTTCATCCGCTCCAAGCTCGGCAAGAACTTTACGAGTGGTATGATAATGATCGACGATTTCTGGAGAAGACGCGTCGAGAACATGGATTAAAAAATCAGCGATAATCGCCTCTTCAAGAGTTGCCTTAAATGATTCAACAAGCCGGTGAGGCAGGTTTCTCACAAATCCCACCGTATCACTGAGCAAAAGATCTTGCCCACTTTCGAGCTCAATTCGTCTCGTCGTGGGATCTAGAGTTGCAAAAAGCATATCTGCTTCAAGAACCTCGGCTCCTGAGAGTTTGTTCAGGAGCGTTGATTTACCAGCATTCGTATAGCCCACAATGGCGGCCGTAGCCGCATCGGATCTCTCCCGCTCTTTGCGCTGGGTCGCACGCTGTTTGCGCACAGTCTCCAGTTCGGCTTGAATAGCCGTGATTTTTTTTCGCGCAAGACGGCGGTCGATTTCAATTTGTTGCTCGCCCATTCCTCGAGACGCGCCCCCGCCTCCCGAGCTACCCCCTCCTCCTTCGCGATCAAGGTGACCCCACATTCTTGCCATTCTAGGCAAGGCATACTGCATCCGAGCAAGTTGCACCTGAAGACGAGCTTCTTTAGTACGAGCACGCTGGGCAAAGATATCAAGGATCACTTCTTCTCTGTCGATGACCGTCATGTCTGCTAAACCTTCCCAATTCCTTTGCTGCATCGGAGAGAGTTCATTATCAAAAACGATACAATCACAACCTCGATCTTGGGCCAGTTTTACAAGTTCGTCAGCTTTGCCTGTTCCACAGATAAAACGCTTATTGCCATCCCGCACCCGAACAAGTTCCATCCCAACCACTCCAATACCCAAGGTGTCAACTAACTCCTCAAGCTCTAGGAGAAGTGCACGAGTTTCAGCTTCCTCAAGTTTATCAAAACAAAACCCGACAAGCATGGCTTTCTCAACCATGTCGGGCTTCTCCCGAACTTCAAACATAGCTTAAATTCCAAATAAAAAAAATGCCGCTGCCTTAAGAAGAGTTCCGAAGGTGCCAATCAACAAAACGATGAGTTCGTGTAATCCGATGGAGCTCATTAACGAATCCTAAACTCCTGCTGATGATCGTCAAACTCCCACACGAAATGATGACCACTCAGCAACGATGAATCAGCCGGATGAACCAAAAACTGACGTCGTTCGCGTTCCTGTAGGAGATTTGGAACTTTTTAAGACTTCGGCCGAATCAGAATCTTCTTGTTCCTGCGATCGGTTTCCTCAGAAACAGTTTCAATCTCTGGATCATCAACAAGTGCATTATGCACAAGGCGGCGATGATACGAATTCATCGGATTCATCCAAAGTTCACGCCCGGTATCTTTTACCTTATCTGCGAGTTTCAGGGCCTTATTGGCAACCCGCTGCTCCTGTTGTGCGCGGTATCCATCACAATCAACTCTCACCCTTGGAGCGTCACGATCTTTGCCTCGGACGATGCGGTTTACCAAGTATTGTAGGTCATCCAAACGGTCACCGTTTTTACCGATTAGGAGAGCCGAAGACTCTGAGACAATATTGAGTGTCTCGTGTCCAGATTCCCCGAGAACCTCAACTTCGAATTTAAAGCCGAGCTTCTCTAGCATGCTCGTCAGAGCCTCCTTCGCATCATCAATTGCGTTTGCCATGCCCCAATCTTAAGCCGAGATCTCGTGTGGTCAACTCATTGCGCACTTGCCTAAGAGCCTCTTGCTACTCTCCCCAATTCTTACCACTGCCCCTTCAAGGACCAAAAAGGACTGCGGGAGCATCAAAGCGTGCTTAAACTCAATCTCATCGAATCATTTTTACGGGATAAACCCTTCCTGAATATGACTTGGTAAAATGAGATGGCTCACCGTATGATCACCGCAGGATGTATTTGGTCCGACTCAGCTTTCTCCTCATTTTGAGCTCTATTGCGGGCGCTGAGCCACGATATCTCCCTCCAGATGACTCTTACCCTCTCTTGCGAAGGGATCTTTTACCTCTCGATACAGCAAGTATTCACCGTCTCGCGACACACCTAACGACACTCGGAGATCGACCATTCCCACAAGAAGCTTCCGAACTCCGCGATCAAGTCCGTTTACTCACATTAAGCTTGAGACTTTCTCCAAGCCAATTGAGGGCTCGCATCATTTTACAATCCCTCTCAGAAGGGAACCAAGGAGCTCCCGCATCCAACAAAAAGATCGTGGAAGCCACCAAAGAGACCTTGGAAATCGCTCGCTACCTCATCAAACGCCCATCGACGAGTGAAGGACATCTTCTGGGACAATTACTACTCGACCTATTAGCGCCACTCATCCCAAACGACCCGATTCTAAATCAAAGAGATCTCGATCATGAGACCACTCGGTGGCAAGGGGTCATTGCCAATCTCAGTGCTTTCAAAGGGATCCCAAAAATCACTTTACCATCGATTCCAGATGATCCCGTTGAAAAGATTCAGCCAATCAAATACCAAAAAACAGAAATCACCGCCCCGCTGCTGATGATGGGAAAAGGAATTACCCAAAGAGCTCCCAACATCCCAATCCTTACCGAATCGAAATTACGAATCAACGAGAAGCAAGCAGAGAACCCCGAGGCCTCCTTTTTGGAGTTTCGGCCCAAAACAGATTTTGATCTCGAACCACTTGGTCTCGCTCTTGCCGATTTTTTTGCCTCACGTGATCGTCCACTTCCTTCTAGCGGGATTTTAAATGTTCATACCGGGGAACAGCAGTATTCCTCAATCAACAGGGAAAATATTGCTGCCCCGCTGACTTTGATGATCGACGCTGCTCTGACAGGTCGACCCCTTCGCTCAAAAACTCTTTTATTTGCCAGGCTCGGATCAAACGGCGAATTAAGCCGACCTCACCAGGCTTGGGAGCTCATGCTTCACCTACTAAAAACTCCAGAATACTTCGGAAGCAGGCTCATCATTGGTCAAGGTCTTGAAGAAGAATTGGAAGCTCTTCTTACCATTCAAAATGCCCAGTTTTTCACGCAATACGAAGTGATCGCAGCACCAAATTTTCAATTTGCACGAGAGTTATTATACGAAGGTGGAAATCCACCAGAAGAGCTGACGAAAGCCTGCCTCACCTTTCAAGAAGTCCGGGACAAAGCGCTCAAGGCAAATTCATTAGATGGATTTCTTAACCTCTCCACGGTTCAGGAACGTTTAAGAAAATCATGTGACCAATCACCCCAGCACCTTTCAGCGCTGATGCTTCTCAAACAGGCAACCGAACCACCCTCATCTCTGACAACTGCGGTGTTGGCCCAAGAGCTCAATCGAAGATTGCAACCAATCTTCTCGCTGGAATTACAAGCCCCCCAAAAAAACAACAAGCAACTCAAAATACTTTACAGAGAAACACGAGATTCACTCAGACTCATCGAGAAAATCCTGCGCTCTGAGCAAACAACTATTTTTAGTGAGGTTCTCTTGTTCGTCCAAAAAATTGACCAACTCAATCATCAAGAAGACATTGAAGCGTTTCACCTTAGCAAACTTGCTCTTAAAGAAAAACTAGAGGGCTTGACGGCGGAGAAACGTTGAAACCATTCAGCTCATTCAAGGTGAATGAAGGGTCCAATGTTTTCGGTCATAATCATCTTCTCTAAGAGCCTTTTGTGAATCATAACATCAATGCTCTCAGAAGAGCGTCCGAGGTTTTGACTTTCTGATTTGAACCCTTTCTAGGATTCATTCATCATCTTGGAATGATCATTTTGCGCGTTCTTTTCCTCTCACTTACTTGCGCGAGCCTCTGCTTGGCGAATTATCGACCTCCAAATTTTGAGAGAAACATCTTTGATGCCGCAAAGATCAAAACCTCTCTGATCACAAAAACTTCTCTGTTTTCTGCGCTTCTCTCCGTTGCCCGAGATTTTGATGAAAGCGAATCTGATGTGGATTTTGAACTCCGTGGACATGCTCTGGCGATCGCGGGAAGATTAGATCCTGAATCTGAAAACTTTAAAGACGTACGCGACAGCCTAGAAAAGCGAGGCAGCACCGTCAGCCGCGAAGAAGTACACCGGTCAAAAGTCGCTTCAAAAATCTATCGGGGTGTCCGCTCTCTTATCCGCGTCAAAGACAATGAAGACAATATCAAGTGCGCGACTTACTGTATCGATATCGCTTTGAGAATCGATCCCGGTGGGCCAGAGGCAGAAAAGCTCAAGGCTCTTCAAAAAGAAACTGGCCAACCAGATTGGCAAGACATGCTCGGCGAAGAAATCGTCAATACCCCTTGGGGGCGAATTGCACGCCAGCAGTCCAACACCTTTAAAGAACGCTCAGAAACCATCCCAGGCGGAAATGCGGCAAAGTTCGCCGCCACGCAACGTTCTATTTATGGCCTTTCGGTTAGGGAACTCCCTAATGGTCGCCACGCCGGAGCCGCTTCCTCGCTGAGCGCTACTGCTCTGCGTGACGAGTCAGTCGAAGGGATTGAATTCCATATCGATCAAAAGGTGGGAAATATGACGGGGAACTCTCTTGAAGAAATTAAAAAACTTCTTCGCGTGCGCCACGAGGAAGCAGGTCGTATCCCCAGCGGCTACAAAGTCGAAATCGCATTTGCAGACAAAGATGGTCTGCTCGATGGTCCCTCGGCTGGCACGGCCATGTCTGTGGTTCTCGATTCTTTATTTTCGGGCAAAGAGTTGGATGATCACTTTGCTGTGACCGGAGCAATCACTGCCGATGGCAAGGTCACAAGAATCGGAGGAGTTGCGGGAAAAATTCGCGGAGCAACCCGCAAAAACTGCAATCTTGTAGGCGTTCCAGCTGAAAACGTCTCTGGGGTTTCTGATATTCTCGTCCTCGATGGCATCGATCCTCTCATCAACATCCAAGTCTTTAGTTTTGGAACCCTGGACGAAGTTCTGGAAGTTGCTCATCAAGAAAAGCCTGAAAACGTCCAAGCCACAATCGATGATTTCAAAGAAATCGCTGATCTCGTAAAAGAGAGAGGTTCAGAGATTTTAAAAAATGAAAAAGTCATCGAGCGCCTTGCGGGTGTCGTTAAGAAAATGCCGAACCACCAATCAGCACAAATCTTACTAGATCTCGCGCAAGGAAAACAAGCGACGATACTCTCTCTAGGGGGCTCGCTTCATGAGGTTGATACCGCCTCATCTTTTAGCGCAAAGAAAATTGCTTATATCGCAATGCTTGGAAATGCTCAGCAATTTAGTGATGCCGACCAAAGCGAAGCCCAAGAGGCTTTGGCAGAACTTCGCCAACTCAAGGGAAAAACCGATGCCCGGATCAATGAGTTTTACGAGAGCATGATGGAAGCCATGAGTATCTTCTCCAAAGGAATGCAAAGCGGCAAAACTCAAAAAGAGTTCATTAGTCAATTGCGAGACCAATGGATGAAAGTCAGCAGTGCCCGTAAAAAACTGATGAGTGATCCTGAAATCATGGAGGAGCTTCAAGGATAGCATCCAACGCGTCGCATCCACTGCAATTCAAAGCTCCAGATGATCACGCCATCAGCCTACCTGCGCGTTCCATTCGCTGGCACTCTTGGGCTTACGGCTTCCCAGCAGGGCCAATATATTCAGAGGCAATCACCACATTATCAAAGTCGACTATATTGACCGGATTCTTAGTCCAACGGTCCGTGACATAGCTCTCTAGGGTTAAGGCATTTGCCCAAAGACTCGGACTCGTACGCCAGCTAATATTGTTCCAGTGACCTAACAGCTCTCCCCCGATCCAAAAAGCCTGCTCACCATTCCTCTGCCCCGGAGTATTATGCTTAAGCATCAATTCCGCACAGATCCATTGCCCTTTTTTAATAGAATCCTGCCCTTTGGGCAAAAACTGGTTCCCCCAAAAACGTTGATCACCAGAGGGCTTCATCTCGTGCCAATAGGAGTAAAAATTCCAATGCCCAGGAGCCTGTATTCTTCCCCAGTCCCCCCATGGTTCTAATGCTGTAGAAAACCTTTCATCTCCCCGAGGTAAAACGCCTGCCCCACCAAATCCACTCCATTTTTCTTTCCCTCTCAGCGCTTGATTCGCTCTCAATGTGACAAAGTGGTGAATATAGTCAGAGCCTTGATCAAAACGCGTGTAAAACCGTACAAAAACTGTCTCTGACGATTGAAACCATTTTGTCAGACCTCCACCATGGTCTTGACCTAGCGTGGCGGTCACCCTGAGACATTGATTGCCGAAAACGCCACCACCAGAGGCCACGAGTGTTAAGGGTTTTGCTTTCTCATCCCAGCGTTCACCTAGAGAGCCACTTTCGAAGTTATCGGCAAAGATGACCGAAGATGCTTTTTGGATTCCATGATCAGCAACAAATCTCGACGCCAAGCCTTTTCCAATAGGAAGCTGGCTCTCTGTAACTCTCTTTGGAAGACCCTCGCTAGCGAAGGTGAACGAAGTTAAAACAGTGAAAACGATCACTTTCATCCGCATCCTTCCTCGCTGTTAGAGGCCAACGCCTATCTTCAAATCAAGAGGAACTTTGACCTCTTTCAGATCAGCCCATCGGATGATGCCAATCTCGAGTTCTGAAACTTTTTTCCTGAGCTCGTAGGTTCTTGAGTAGGTCATTTTCCCTCCAAACCCCCAAGAACCACTTCCTCCCTTGGATGATTCAATTTCTTTGCCAGATTCATCGAAAAACTGAATTTCCTTCAGTTCATCCATATTTTTTTGTGTTTCCAAAGTGAGCGACATCTTTGCATCTCCAAAACGAGGCTGATCGATCTCTTTGATCTTAAAAGAGAAACCACCCACCTCAATCTGAGCCCCCTCTTTCAAAGCAATGGTTCCTGATTGCACTTTCTCTGTCTTTGATCCTGTCGTGACCACAAGATCACCCTGCAGAATCAATGATTGGGATCCTTTCGCAGGGATCGCGTCGGATTCAATTGTTGTCCCAAGCGCTGGCATCCTGACTCACTTCCACCCAACCAAACTTGATGGCCTTACCGGAGAAACGGTTTTTAACTTTTAAAAAATCAGTTCCTTGATCGTCAGTAAATTTCGTGAGTCGACTTTCCTTCTGATTAAGCCCAACGATCGATAAATCATCAGTTCTCACCAAGAGAGAGAGAGAGGTTCCTGAAGTCCAATTAAAGGGGCGAATCTCTTCATTTCCCGACTGATTATTTGAATTCGAAGAATAACCCTTCCCCACAATGCGCAGACCATTGAATTCAATTTCGACCTCACCATAGGCACACCCTATGATCGCGCAGCTCGTTGCAATCAATCGCTTCATCGCAACACCGTATCGCTAGCCATTAAGAACCACCAGCAGGTATTTTCCATTCTGCTAAGATCGGACGATGATCCGAAGCAATCTTCTCCTCGAGAACTCGGCAGCCCAGCAGCTCCCACGAAAGGTCTTTGGTCACAAGATGATCAATGGCCAACGTCGGTAGATCTGCGGGGCAAGTCTTGGCCCCTTTTTTGTCCAAAATAACCCAACCTTTCTGCACGAGAATTCCCATTGAAGCTTCGTGAGGTTCTGCATTGAAATCACCCGCCAAAATCACTGGATGAGCGCGGCCAGAAATTTGGTCTAAAAGAGAGTTAATTTGCCGACACCTCACCTCATCACTCACCCAGTCGTTGTGAATCGAAACAACCGAGACAGGAAAATTGATACTTTGCAATCGAATCTTAACCTCAAGAGCCGCTCTTGGTTCCGACCCACCTGGCAGCCGGTGTTGTTTCATTTCCTCAATGGGCAAGCGAGATAAGACGGCTAACCCATATTGCCCCCCATCATACGGAAATGAAGCAGCGAAGCGGTAGTCCATTTTTAGCTTCTTGGCTAATTGCGCTGCTAGATCGATGTTTCCACTCCGCTGACAATTCTTGTCTACTTCCTGAAGGGTGATCACATCCGCATCTATTTTGGCGAGTGTCGCAGCAATACGGTTGAGATCGATTTTCTGATCCATGCCACAGCCATGCTTAATATTATAGGACCCTACGCGAAAGACACCGCCTTGCACCAAAAGGCTCAAAAAGAAAGCCGCCAAGATTTGAATAATCCCTTTTTTCATGAATTCACTGAGCTCTTTGAAATCTTAGCTCGCGATTTTCTTAGCTTAACAAGCAAGAGAACAGTGACGACAAATGCAATGCTCTGCCACACCCAAAAAGCAGGAGGTATCGAGGACGCAACCTCTTTGGGAAGACCACCATCGACAATAAAAGCGCCCGCCCCAAAAAGAGGCCATAGAGCTGGACAAACCCCAGCAATCCATACGGCTTGAGTCATCAGATCACCACTGACGATCAAAATCACGGCAACCATCGCAGGCACGATTCCTGCAAAAATGGCAACCAAGCCAGCCGCTTTCCGGCCTTTTGTTTCAAGAATTGCTTGTAAGGCCCAACCTCCAGAAAGAAGAGTGAGCAACATCGCCACAATCGTCATGCTAGAGAGTGAGTTCCCAGAAAACCAATGAGAACCAATTAACCCTCTGGCAAATAGATACCAACCTCCAACACCTACGAAGCTCATTAAAGTCACCCAGATGAACGATGTCGATGGATCTGATAAAGAGGGCAGAGAAGTATCTCCTAATTTCCTAGCCCTTCGCCAGCCTCGGAGTTGGGTATCCTGATTAGGAGAGATAATTAAAGCCATCGTCCAAAGAAAAACTAGGGTCACAAGACCATAAAACCCAACCATCAGGGTCGCCTCCCAGATGTAGGGTTTCCATCCATGAAAAACTGGTCCTAAGTGACTATTGAGCCGTTGTTCAATTTCACGAGAAGTAAAGATTTCCCCGTTCTCAATGAGAGGGAGAGCATTTCCTAGCAAGACAATCTGTAGCCAAAGAAACAACCCTAAGGCCCCTAACTTACCTAACAGATGAGACTCCGCTCGGCACCAATGGCGCCACAACATGACGATCATGGTGAGACACAGAACACCCTGAGAGATCAAGGTCACAATAAACTGTTCGAGATCTAATCCAAAGAACTTCGCCTGCGGGGCAATCTCTTGGAATTGCTGCGCAAAACGCCCTATCATTCTGGGCGCAAGGTGAGGCATGACATCCGTAACGACAGGGTAAATCGTTAAGTATTTAAAATAGACTAACCCAAATTGAGCGGCTTGCGGAATGACTGTGTAGAGCAAAAAAACGATCCCCATCGAACTCAAAAAAGCCCACCGCCGGTTTTCCATCACCGTTCCTGTCACGAGACCTGTTAGGTGATACAAAACTCCCGCAACGATAAAGACCGCGTAGAGTTGGATCGCATAGTATGGATCGACGTTGCCTTGAACCAGAGAAATGATGGTAAAAGGCATTGAAGACAAAAAGAGAACCCACTCCCGAACGGGTAATCCAAAAAGATAACCCAATACTTTTGCTAAAGGTTTCATTGGAGCCAAACGCTGATAATCCAACTGCTTTTCTCCAGCTTCACTCGTCATTGCTCCGGCAACCTGACCGGTTCCTAAACCAAACAAAACAATCCCTTGAACGATTAAAAGAGGAATCAGAGGGAGCCGTGCGACATCCTCTTTAACATTTAGGAAATTGACCCCTCCTCCTCGCGCTACAAAAAAAACAAAAGCTGAAACTAAGGTCATTAGCAGGACCGAGATCCCTAACCCGGTAAAACGAAGCCGGCTCCGAGCGTAGCGACGAACGATCGGATTGGTCCAGATCATCCAACTAGAACGAAAGGGCTTCGTTTGGAACTCTTTGGCTTCATCATTCATGAACGTCGATTCTCTCCTGCGATCTCTACTAAAATATCTTCGAATGAGGAGCGACCCTCCTCAAAAGAGCGAATTCCAAAACCCCGACTCACGAGATTTTGGAGCAAAACTCCTTGATCTTCATGGCTCCCAGTAAACTGAAAGCTTACTTGATCTTCGAAAGCAAGCACCTCCCTAACTCCAGGCTGATCTTCAAGCCACTGGGCAAGTATTTGAGGCTGCCCAAGAGTGATCACATTGATTTTTCTTTCGGCGCCTCCAAGAGCCGCTCTTACTTCTCCAACGCTCCCACTTGCAAGAATCTTTCCCTGATTCATGACACACATCGAAGAACACATTTCAGCTAATTCTGTGAGAATATGAGAACTCACGAAAACCGCTCTCCCCTGATTGGCTAAGCCTTGAAGGGTTAATCTCAAATCACGGCGAGAGAGTGGATCTAACCCACTTGCAGGCTCATCCAAAATCAGGACTTGAGGATCGTGCAAGAGAGTCTTCGCTAGAACGAGTCTCTGAGTTTGGCCCCTTGAAAGAGCTTTGGCCCAATCATTTCTTTTTTCTGTGAGATCCACGGCATCCAGACATTGCTCAACACGTTCACGTCGTCTGGCACGCCCGCCGATACGATGAGCTTGTGCATAAAAATCCAAGAACTCCCAGAGCTTTAAATCTGAAGGAACAGGAGCTAAATCTGGCATATAACCAATAACCTCTCTGGCTTCTTGCGCGTGTTCAGAAATATCAAACCCAGCAACTTTGACTTCTCCATATGTCGGCTCCATCAACGTCGTGATGACGCGAAATGTGCTTGTCTTACCCGCTCCATTCGGTCCTACCAGCCCATAAACTTGACCAAAAGGGATCGAAAGACTGATGTCTTTCACCGCGACGAACTCTCCATAATCGACTCGGAGATCTCTAATTTCAATCGCGTGCTCACTCATACCTCAACTCAAGAATACACCACAACAGGGCCAACCCTGTCACCCCCTTGCACTTGCCTTAACTTTCTGACCGCAACCTTGATCTTTTCGACGGCTTCTTGAGTTTCTTCACGGGTTGTCATTCCAGAAAAAGAGATCCTCAAGCTACTGCGAGCCTGCTGTGGGGGAATTCCCATTGCCATTTGCACATGACTTGGTTGCTGCTTACCAGTCATACAGGCACTTCCTGTCGAAACCTGGACACCGGATTCATCAAGAAGAATTAAAAGGCCCGCACCCTCACAACCGTCGAAAGAAATATGAGCACACGTCGGGACTCGGTGCTCCCGGCTTCCATTTAAGGTCACTCCCTCAAGCTCCTGAACAAGTCGATGCTCAAGAAAATCCCGATGAGCCGCAATCGAACGGTGAGCATCTTTTTGGAGAGCTTCACGCATCAAGCTAGCAGCTTTTCCCAATCCAACAATATAGGGCACATTCTCGGTGCCACTTCGACGCCCCGCCTCTTGCCCCCCACCTCTCATCAACGGCTCAAATCTCACTCCTTCCCGGAGGTAAAGAGCACCGATTCCTTTGGGAGCATGAAATTTATGCCCACTTAAACTTAAAAAATCGACGCCCGATTCACGCACATTTATTTCGATTTTTCCGACAGCTTGAATGGCGTCAGTGTGAAAAGCTAAACCGGCAGAGCGAGCGATTTCGCAAGCCTCTACGATGGGTTGAATCACGCCAGTTTCATTGTTAGCCCACATGATACTCGCAAAGCCAGTCTCAGCGGACTGACAAGCCTCTTTAAAACTTTCTAAATCAAGACGACCGTCGGCACGAACACCACACCTGACAACATCAAACCCAACATCCTCCATCGCCTGAATTGGTTTGAGCACTGCACTATGTTCAATTTCACCCGTCACCACTTTGGAGCGTTTTCTTCCGTAGATTCTCGCAAGCGATTTTAAGACCATATTATTGGACTCCGTGCCACACCCGGTAAAAACAATCTCTTCTTCCTTCGCTCCGATTAATTGCGCCACCTCTCCACGAGCATTCTCGATTGCTTTTTTGACAGTTTTCCCCGCTCGGTAACCACTGGATGGATTCTGATAATGCTCCGTGAGAAAGGGCAACATTGCTTCCACGACTTCGGGGTGGACTTTCGTCGTTGCGTGATTGTCCAAATAGATCATTGGTGATACCTTTAGTCGTCACTTAAACTTCGGGCAAGCCGATACCAACTATGTCGCTTCGCAAATACCGCCAGAGCTTTCATTTGATTCTCGTCATTTTTCTCACCCTTGTTGGAAAGCAGGCCTACGATTATTGGAACCAGCAACATCAAACAAGACTCCTTCTCGACGAGATCATCTCGTTATGTCAATTGCCGGAGATCGGCGACGAGTTGATCATCAACCATGCGATCATTGATTACTCTACTGAAAGTGATTGCGCCGATGCTCACTTCATTTTGACAGGCCCAAGCAAGACACTGGATGCTTGGCTCAGTGAGATTGATGAGTGGAAAGCAAAGCAACCCGGGGCGATCCTAAACTACCAAATCCGTGAATCAGAGATGCGCTCACGTGTTGATTTTAGCGCCGAGGTGTATCTCCCCAAAAACCCATGAAAAAAAACCTACTGCTCTTTTTCTCGAGTTGTTTTTTTGCCTATGCCCTTGAGAAACCGAACATCGTCTTTATCGCAATCGATGATCAGAACGATTGGATTGGATGCCTAGGAGGACATCCGAATGCCTTGACCCCTCACATCGACAAACTTGCAAGTAGGGGAACCCTTTTTACCAATGCTCACTGCCAATCACCACTGTGCAATTCCTCTCGCACAAGTCTGATGACGGGGTTGCGTCCAGACTCAACAGGTATTTATGGTCTTGCTCCATGGTTTCGAAATCTTGCGGAGTTTAAGGATCTGACCTCTTTACCTCAACACCTTGAGCAACAGGGCTATGCAACTCTCTCAGCAGGTAAAATCTACCATGGAGGGTATGGAAGAAAACCGAGCGACCGAGAATTCCAAAGCCTTGGCCCCGGAGCAACCGGTGCTCCTTTTCCAGACAAAAAACTCGTCAATACGCCGAGCAAGATGAAACTCGTTGATTGGGGCCTTTTTCCCCATCGCGACGAGGATAAAGGGGATTATAAAATTGCTCAGTGGGCTGTTGAAGCCCTGAACAAAAAACCTCAAGGCCCCTTCTTTTTATCCGCTGGTTTTTTTCTTCCCCACGTTCCCTGCTTTGCCACCGAAAAGTGGTTTGAGTTACATCCACTCGAAAAAACAAGTCTACCGCTGATTCAGCGAGGTGATCGCGAAGACACCCCACGGTTTTCGTGGTATCTGCATTGGTCGCTCCCAGAACCACGCCTTCGCTGGCTAGAAGATCATGATCAGTGGATGAACCTCACACGGAGTTACTTGGCCTGCACAAGCTTTGTAGACCATCAGGTCGGGAAAATCATGGAGGCCATCGATCGAAATGGCTTCCGAGATAATACGATTATCGTGCTTTGGTCCGATCATGGGTGGCATGTTGGAGAAAAAGACATTACCGGGAAGAACTCACTTTGGGATGACGGAACCAGAGTTCCTCTCATCTTTGCGGGACCGCAGATTGACTCGGGAGTTTGCTCCCAACCAGTCGAGCTTCTCGATATCTATCCTACGCTCTGTGACTTGACTCAGAGCAAAAAACCAAAGCACCTCGAAGGACTGAGTCTCGTCGCGCAACTGCAAGATGCCACTGCTAAAAGACAACGCCCGGCCATTACAACCCACAATCATCACAACCACGGCGTTCGCTCTGAAAAATGGCGATTTATCCAATATGCAGATGGCTCACAAGAGCTCTATGACATGGTGAAAGACCCAAACGAATGGAACAATTTAATTGGCCAAAAGGGCTACGAAAAAGTGATTTCTGATCATCAACAGTGGATTCCCAAAATCAGTCGCCCACCCGCGGAGGGAAGTCGCTCAAGGATTCTCACCTATGACATCGATACCGGAGAAACTGTGTGGGAAGGAAAAAGAATTCTGCCTAACGACCCAATTCCCATGGACCTTGATTGAGCAAGGTTTAAAGAGGGTTGCTTTCATGACCTAAAAAGCCCTCCATCATCCAAGAAAGACGCCGAATTCGATGCAATTTGATTGAACAGTTGCCTCACCTTGCCTAACTCCTCTTGCACAACTCATTGAAAGAAATATGGCAATCGTCGCAACTAACCTAAAACGTGGACAGTGCATCAAATATGAAGGAGAACGAGGTGTCGTCCTCGGCCTTGAGCATCGCACACCAGGAAAAGGGAACGCACTCATCGCAGCAACCATTCGCTCGTTCAATACCGGAAAGACCAAGACGATTCGTTTCGCATCAAATGAAAAGGTTGATATTGTAGAAACCGACCGTCAAAAACTGGAGTTTTCCTACGCTGAACCTGGGACCTACCATTTTATGGACATGCAAACTTTTGAAACGACTGGTCTCGACGAAGGCTTTATTGGTGATGCCAAGGACTTCCTTACGGAGGGACAAGAGGTCGAAGTTTTGTTTATCGAAGGGAGCCCTGTCTCTCTTGACCTTCCCTCTTCTGTAGAACTGGAAATCACTGAGTCTTCAGAAGGAATTAAAGGGGACACAGCAAATAACCCAACAAAGCCCGCAACACTCTCGACGGGCCTGGTTGTTCAAGTCCCTCTCTTTGTAAAACAAGGGGACCGAATCAAGATAAGCACGGAGGACGCTTCCTATATTGGGCGCGCCTAAGCTGCGTTTTCATTTTAATCAAAAGCCGCTTTGGAGTTTCTTCCAAGCGGCTTTATTTCGTTAGACGAAAGCATATTGAGCGCGACGGGCGATGAGCAAACTTTGTTTTTGCTTCAGCAAAGCTCCATCGCCGCTTCAGCACATCTGCGCCCATCCAGAGCAGCCGAAACAATCCCTCCAGCATAACCCGCCCCTTCTCCACAGGGAAAGAATCCTCTGACATCTGGATGCTGAAGGTCTCCACCACGGGGTATTCGAACTGGAGAACTTGTTCTCGTTTCAAAACCAATTAATAAGGCATCGGGCCCCGTGTAACCTCGGATCATTTTTCCAAATTTCCGCAAACCTTGGGCCAAACGCCCTCCAATCTGCTCAGGCAGAAGCTGATCTAACCGATTCGATTTTAACCCGGGAAAATAACTGGTCTCAGGAAGTTCTTTAGAAAGGCGTCCCGCCAAAAAGTCGGTCACACGCTGACCAGGGGCAACTTGCCCTCCTCCTCCGGCTTTTTTCGATGTCTGCTCAATAAACTTCTGAAAACGCATCCCACTTAAAACGTCATCACCTTGGAAATTTCGAACATCCTCTGGCTCCACTCCAACGACCATTCCGCTATTTGCAAAGGGCGAATCCCGTCGAGACAAACTCATGCCATTGACCACCACCTCATCGTTTTGAGTTGAAGCTGGAACAACAAAACCTCCCGGGCACATACAAAAGGAGTGGACGCTGCGTCTACGAATTTGTGTCGCTAGCCGATAGCGCGAGGCAGGCAATTCTTTTCCTCGACTCTCTCCCTGACGAAGGTGGTATTGGACTTGATCAATCAACGTCTGAGGGTGCTCGATTCTCACTCCGACAGCAAAAGGTTTGGCTTCCAACGCAATTCCTGACTCGTGAA
>Ga0181593_10002335_pt1 | contig 17446 bp, 15 predicted proteins | sample 071ome_19_FD_133756 | JGI IMG/M metagenome (GOLD analysis project Ga0181593, IMG submission 133756) | Coastal salt marsh microbial communities from the Groves Creek Marsh, Skidaway Island, Georgia - 071413AT metaG (megahit assembly) | ecosystem: Environmental > Aquatic > Marine > Intertidal...
GCACCGGGCACTTCCACTCGCAGTACGGGTTGCCGCAGGCGAGGCAGCGCTCGGACTGGGCCGAGGCGACCTGGGTGTCGAACTGGCCGTAGATCTCGCAGAAGCGCCGGATGCGTTCATCGACCGGCATCTTGTCCGGGTCCTGGCGCGGCACCTCGACGAACTGGAAGACGTTGCTTGCCATGATGTGTATCCCGTCCGTTGCCTCAGGCGGCCTTGCTCAGCGAATCGACCAGGTCTTCGAGGCTGGTCGCCTTCGGCTTCACCAGCCAGAACTTGCCGATCATGTCGGCGAAGTTGTCGAGCACCTCGCGACCCCAGGCGCTGCCGGTCGCTGCCACGTAGGCCTCGATCATGCCCTCGAGGTAGAGGCGGTGCTCCTCCATCGACTCGGTGCGGATGCGGTAGATGTCGATCAGCTCGTGGTTGTAGAAGTCGACGAAGCGGTTGCGCTGGTCGAGCACGTAGGCGAAGCCGCCGGTCATGCCGGCACCGAAGTTGAGCCCGGTATCACCGAGCACCACGACCACGCCACCGGTCATGTACTCGCAGCCGTGGTCGCCGACCCCCTCGACCACCGCGTTGGCGCCGGAGTTGCGCACCGCGAAGCGCTCGCCGGCCTGGCCGGCGGCGTAGAGGATGCCGCCGGTCGCGCCGTACAGGCAGGTGTTGCCGATGATCACGTTGTCGCGGCTCTCGAAGCCGGCCCCGTCCGGTGGGCGCACGACGATCTGGCCCCCGGCCATGCCCTTGCCGACGTAGTCGTTGGCGTCACCCTCGAGGTGCAGGTTCAGGCCGCCGGCGTTCCAGACGCCGAAGCTCTGCCCGGCGTGGCCACGCAGCTTCACCTCCAGCGGCATGGCCTCCATGCCGAGGTTGCCCCAGCGCTTGGCGATCTCGCCGGAGACGCGCGCACCGATGGATCGGTTGTAGTTGCGCACTTCGAACTCGAACGTCCCACCCTCGCGCGCCTCGATCGCCGGCAGCATCTCGGCAACCATGCGCTCGGCGAGTTCGCCCTCGTCGAACGGCACGTTGCGCGGCGCGGTGCAGAGGTGCGAGGCGCTCTCCAGCGCGGTGCCCTTCGACAGGATCGGCGCCAGGTCGAGGTGCTGCTGCTTGTCGGTGCCCCCGGCCCGCGCCTCCAGCAGCTCGGTGTGGCCGATGATTTCGTCGAGGCTGCGGTAGCCGAGCCCCGCGAGCAGCTCGCGCACCTCCTCGGCGATGAAACGGAAGTAGTTCATCACCATCTCGGGCAGGCCGATGAAGTGGTGCTGGCGCAGCACGTTGTTCTGCGTCGCAACGCCGGTCGCGCAGTTGTTCAGGTGGCAGATGCGCAGGTACTTGCAGCCGAGCGCGACCATCGGCCCGGTGCCGAAGCCGAAGCTCTCGGCGCCCAGGATCGCCGCCTTGATGACGTCGAGGCCGGTCTTGAGACCGCCGTCGGTCTGCAGGCGCACCTTGTCGCGCAGGTTGTTGGCGCGCAGCACCTGGTGGGTCTCGGACAGGCCGAGTTCCCACGGGCTGCCGGCGTACTTGACCGAGGTCAGCGGGCTGGCGCCGGTGCCGCCGTCGTAGCCGGCGATGGTGATCAGGTCGGCGTAGGCCTTGGCGACACCTGCCGCGATCGTCCCGACGCCCGCCTCCGCGACCAGCTTGACCGAGACCAGCGCCTCGGGGTTGATCTGCTTGAGGTCGAAGATCAGCTGCGCGAGGTCCTCGATCGAGTAGATGTCGTGGTGCGGTGGCGGCGAGATCAGCGCCACGCCGGGCCGCGCGTAGCGCAGCCGGGCGATCATGTCGTTGACCTTGTGACCGGGCAGCTGGCCGCCCTCGCCGGGCTTGGCCCCCTGCGCGACCTTGATCTGCAGCACCTCGGCGTTGACCAGGTAGTGCGGCGTGACGCCGAAGCGCCCGGACGCGACCTGCTTGATCTTCGAACTCTTCTCGGTGCCGTAGCGGACGATGTCCTCGCCACCCTCGCCCGAGTTGGAGCGCCCGCCGAGGCGGTTCATGGCGATCGCCAGCGCCTCGTGCGCCTCCGGCGACAGCGCACCGAGCGACATCGCCGCGGTGTCGAAGCGTGGGTAGATGGCGCTCGCCGGCTCGACCTCGTCGAGCGGGATCGGCTCGCGCGACTCGACCAGGCCGAGCAGGTCGCGCAGCGAGCAGGCCGGGCGATTGTTCACCAGGTCGGCGTAGACGCGGTAGTCGGCCATGTCGCCGCTGCGCACCGCCTTTTGCAGCGTACCGACCACGTCCGGGTTGTAGGCGTGGTACTCGCTGCCGTGCACGTACTTGAGCAGGCCGCCGGCCTCGACCATCTTGCGTGCGTTCCAGGCGCGCTTGGCCAGCTCGCGGGTGTCGGCCTCGAGATCGGCGAAGCCGATGCCCTGCAGACGGCAGGTGGTGCCGGTGAAGCAGAGGTCGACCACGTCGCGATGCAGTCCGACCGCCTCGAACAGCTGCGCGCCACGGTAGCTGGTGATGGTCGAGATGCCCATCTTCGACAGGATCTTGTACAGCCCCTTGTTGATCCCCTTGCGGTACTGGCGCGCCACCTTGGCGAGGTCGACGCCCGGCAGCTCGCCGGTGTCGACCATGTCCTGCAGCACCTCGTGGGCCAGGTACGGGTAGATCGCGGTGGCGCCGTAACCGATCAGCACCGCAAAGTGGTGCGGGTCGCGCGCGCCGCCGGTCTCGACGACCAGGTTGGCGTCACAGCGCCGCCCCTCGCGCACCAGCCGGTGGTGGACCGCACCGGTGGCCAGCAGTGCATGCACCGGCAGCCGCTCGGCGGAGATGCCGCGGTCGCTCAGCACCAGCACCACCTTGCCGGCCTCGACCGCGGCGACCGCCTGGTCGCAGATCGCCACCAGGGCGTCGCGCAGGTTGCCGTCGGCCGGGTAGCTGAGGTCGATGCGCTCGTGGGCGTAGTCGGGATCGGCGTGGTCGAGCAACGCCTGGAAGCGCCCCTCGGAGAGCACCGGCGACTCGACGACCAGCCGCTTGGCGTGCGCCTCGGTCTCCTCGAACAGGTTCTTCTCGGTGCCGAGCACGGTCTCCAGCGACATCACGATCTGCTCGCGCAGCGGGTCGATCGGCGGGTTGGTGACCTGCGCGAACTGCTGGCGGAACGAGTCGTAGAGCGAGCGCACGCGGCCGGAGAGCACCGGCAGCGGGGTGTCGTCGCCCATCGAGCCGACCGCTTCCTGGCCGTTCTGGGCCAGCACGCGGATCACCTGGTCACGCTCCTCGAAGGTGACCTGGTACTGCTTCTCGTGGGCACGCAGGACCTTCTTGTCGAGCGGCTCGAGCACCGGGCGCTGCTCGTTGTAGGCCGGCTTGAGCATGCGCGCGTGGCTGCTCAGCCACTTCTTGTAGGGGTGGCGCTTGCTGAGCCGGTCGCTGATCTCCTTCGGGTAGATCAGCTCGCCGGTCGAGGTGTCGGCGGCGATCATCTGGCCCGGCTTGAGGCGGCCGTTGACGACGATGTCGGCCGGGTCGTAGTCGTAGACGCCGATTTCCGAGGCCAGCGTGATCACGCGGTCGCGGGTGATCACGTAGCGTGCCGGGCGCAGGCCGTTGCGGTCGAGGATGCAGGCCGCGTGGCGTCCGTCGGTCATCACGATGCCGGCCGGGCCGTCCCACGGCTCCATGTGCATCGAGTGGTACTCGTGGAAGGCACGCACGTCGGCATCCATCAGGTCGACGTTCTGCCAGGCCGGCGGGATCAGCAGGCGCATGGAGCGGAAGATGTCCATGCCGCCGGCGAGCAGCCCCTCGAGCATGTTGTCCAGGCTGTAGGAGTCGGAGCTGGTCATGTCGACCAGCGGCGTGACCGCGGACATGTCGAGCAACGGCGAGGCGAACTTGGCACCGCGCGCCAGCGACCAGTTGCGGTTGCCCTGGATGGTGTTGATCTCGCCGTTGTGGGCGAGGTGGCGGAACGGCTGCGCCAGGCGCCACTGCGGCAGGGTGTTGGTCGAAAAGCGCTGGTGGAACACGCACAGCTTCGCCTCGAGCCGCTCGTCCTGCAGGTCGGGGTAGAAGACCGGCAGGTTGGCCGGCATCACCAGCCCCTTGTACGAGATCACCTGCGCCGACAGGCTGGCGACGTAGAAGGCGTGATCGTCCCCCGCGAGCGCCTTCTCGGCCTGGCGACGGGCGACGAACAGCGCCCGCTCGAAGGCCTCCTCGTCGAGCTCGCCGGGTGCGTTGACGAACACCTGCTCGATGGTCGGCAGCGTCGTCAGCGCCTCCTCGCCGCACGCCGAGGTGTCGAGTGGCACGACGCGCCAGCCGGCCACCGCGAGCTGCTGCGCGGTGAGCGCGGCGTCGAGCTCGGCGCGTTGCGCGGCGACGTCGGCCCCAGGCGCGTGGAACACCACGCCGACCGCGTAGTCGCTGGCAAGCTCGAAGCCGGACTCGGAGGCCACCGCGCGCAGGAAGCGGTCCGGCTTGCTCATCAGCAGACCGCAGCCGTCACCGGACTTGCCGTCGGCGGCCACCGCACCACGGTGGGTCATGCGGGTCAGGGCACGGACCGCGGAGCTGACGATGTGGTGGCTGACCTCGCCGTCCATCTGCGCGATGAGGCCGAAACCGCAGCTGTCGTGCTCGAACGCGGGCCGGTAGAGACCGGGATACTCTTGATGACCTGTCGTTTCGCTCATTCTCGCCTCCCGATCGCGGCCCCGCGTTGCGGCCTCGCCGCCCGCCAGCCGGCGCGCCGTGGCCTGGCACGGCGTCGCGTGATCCCCTGAAATCGTGTTCGCGCCGGGCCGCGCGGCACCCCCGCAGGGGCCCCGCCAGCCACGGGCAAAAGGCCGCACAGTATAGCGTTGCGGGTCGTTGGCCGGCAAACGCCGGCGTGGCGTCAGCCGTCGAGCGGGTTGCGTGGACCGACCGTCACGGTGACCAGGCGGCCTGGGTCGAGGCGCCTCGCCAGGGCATCGTTGACCTGGCCGTGATCGACCGCCTCGACACGCTCGATGAAGCGCTCGAGGTAGTCGAGCGGCAGACCGTAGAAGCCGATCATCGCCAGGTAGCCGATCAGCTTGCCGTTGCTGTCGATGCGCAGCGGATAGCCGCCGGTGACGTTGCGCTTGGAGAAGGCGAGCTCCTCCGGGGTCGGCCCCTCGGCCACGTAGCGCTCGAGGTTGTCGCGCAGGATCGCCAGCGCCTCGCCGGCCTGGTCGCTGCGCGTCTGCAGCGCCATCTGGAACGGCCCGTCACGACGCATCGGCACGAAGTAGCTGTAGACGCTGTACGCCAGACCGCGCTTCTCGCGCACCTCCTCGTTGAGGCGCGAGACCAGGCCGCTGCCGCCGAGGGCGTGGTTGCCGAGGTAGAGGGCGAAGTAATCCGGATCGCCGCGGTGCATGCCGGGCTGGCCGAGCAGCACGTGGGTCTGTGCCGACGGGTGGTCGATGTGGATGTCGATCGGCACCAGCAGCTTCGGCACCGGGGGCAGGTCGGGCGCCGGCTCGCCCGGCACGAGGCCCGCGGTGACCCGCTCGGCGAGCGCCTCGGCCGCGGCCCGGTCGAGGTCACCGACGATCGCCACCAGCGCGTTGCGCGCGACGTAGTGGCGCGCGAAGAACGCCGCCACGGTGTCGCGGGACAATTCCGCGAGGCTCTCCGGGGTGCCGTTGGGCGGGTTTCCGTAAGGGTGGTCGTCGTAGACGGCACGGTAGAACGCCTTGCTCGCGAGGTCGCCCGGCGACTGCTGCTCGGCCTGCAGCGCGATCTGCATCTGGCCGCGCACCCGCTCGAGCGCGACCTCCGGGAAGCTCGGCTCGGCCAGCACGCGGGCGAACAGGTCGAGCGCCGGATCCAGCAGCGCCGGGTCGGTCAGGCTGCGCAGCGAGACCGAGGCCATGTCGCGCTGGGCGCTGCTGGAGAAACGCGCGCCGAGCCCCTCGAAGGTCGCGGCGATGGCGTCGGCGTCGAGCTCGCCGGCCCCCTCGCCGAGCAGCGCGTTGGTGAGCTGGGCCAGGCCGGAGGCGGTACCGTCACGCGCGCTGCCGGCATCGAACACCAGCTCGACATCGACCATCGGCAGCGCGTCGGCGGCGACGAACAGCACCCGGGCGCCACCGCTGGTGGTCCACTCCTGGATCTGGGGGGTGGCCGCCACGGGGGCGGCGAGGAACAGGGCCAGCGCGGCGCACAGCACGCGCGGCAGGCGGAGTGACCTAGCTGGCATCGGGCTTCTCCTCGGCGGTCTCGGTGACGATCGGCAGCGGCTCGAGCTCGGCAACGGTCAGCGTGTCGTCGACCAGGTACTTGCGCGCGACCTCCTGCAGCTGCTCCGGGGTGACCGCGTTGACGCGCTCGACGTACTCGTCGAGCTTGTCCCAGCCGAGTCCGACGGTCTCGAGGATGCCGACCTGCATCGCCTGGTAGAACACCGAGTCGCGCTCGTAGACCTTGCCGGCGACCACCTGCGCCTTGATGCGTGCGAGCTCCTCGACCGTGACCGGCTCCTCCTTGAGGCGCTTCACCTGGGCACGCAGTGCCTGCTCGAGATCGGCGATGGTGTGGCCGTTGGCCGGCGTGCCGTCGAGCAGGAACAGCCCGGGCAGGCGATCATGCAGACCGTAGCCGCTGCCGGCGTGCGCCGCGATGGACTCGCCGCGCACCAGCTCGCGCGCCAGCCGCGCGCTGTTGCCGCCGTCGAGGATCCCGGCCAGCACCTCCAGGGCATAGACCTCGTCGACCCGCTCGGGGCTGTCGGCACCGGTCAGCACCGGGACCTTGTAACCCATGACCAGGTACGGCAGCTCGGCGGGCAGGCGCACCGTCAGGCGCCGGCTGCCCTGCTGGACGATCTCGGGGCGCGGCTTGGGCGGCACGATCTCGCTCGGCGCGAGCGGTCCGAAATGCTTCCGTGCCAGGGCGTGCACCTCCTCCGGGTCGACGTCGCCGACCACCACCAGGGTGGCGTTGTTCGGGGCGTACCACTGGCGGTACCAGGTCTCGAGGTCGGCCAGGCGTAGGTTCTGGAGGTCGTCCATCCAGCCGATCACCGGGTTGCGTACCGGGCTGGTCAGGAACGCCGTGGCGTTGAAACGCTCCCAGGTCAGCGACTGCGGGTTGTCCTCGGTGCGCAGGCGGCGCTCCTCCATGACCACGCGCACCTCCTTGGCGAACTCCTCGGGGTCGAGTACCAGGTGGCGCATGCGCTCGGCCTCGAGCTCGAAGGCGGTCTCGAGCAGCGAGCGCTCGAGGGTCTGGAAATAGGCGGTGTAGTCGCGGCCGGTGAAGGCGTTCTCGCGCCCGCCGAGCTCGGCGATGCGGCGCGAGAACTCGCCCGGGGCGAGCTTCTCGGTGCCCTTGAACATCATGTGCTCGAGCACGTGCGACACCCCGGTGATGCCGTCGTGCTCGTAGCTCGAGCCGACCTTGTACCAGACCTGCGAGACCACCACCGGTGCGCGGTGGTCCTCCTGGACCAGCAGCCGCAGGCCGTTGTCCAGGGTGAACTCGTGGACCTGTGGTGCTGCGGCCAGGGTGATCGGGACGAGCCCGATGGCCAGCAGGAGGATCCTTGCGAACATGCTGCGCGCTCCGTGTCTGCGTGGAGTGCCGTCGCGCTTATCGGGCGTCGACGGGGGATGCTAGGATACCGGCTCCGCGGGCTGCCGGGGCGGCCACACCGCACGCCGGCAGCGCCAGATAAGACACCCTCATCGATGTTTGGTTTCAAGGACAAGCCGTCCGCGCCCGAGACGACCGAGCCCGCACGGCGCGGTCTCATCGCACGCCTGCGCGAGCGCCTGGCCAAGACCCGCGGCGGTCTGACCGGCGGTCTCGCCGCGCTGTTCCGTGGGCGCCAGGTCGACGACGAGCTGCTCGAGGAACTCGAAACCCGCCTGCTGATGGCCGATGTCGGCATCGAGGCGACCACCCAGATCATCGGCGACCTGACCGCGCGGGTGAAGCGCCACCAGCTCGACGACGGCGAGGCGCTGCTCGGCGCGCTGCGCGAGGAGATGGAGGCGATCCTCGCGCCGGTCACCCGGCCGCTGGAGGTCGACGCGCCCCCCGACGGCACCTGCGTGGTGCTGATGGTCGGCGTCAACGGCGCCGGCAAGACCACCACCATCGGCAAGCTGGCCCGGCGCCTGCAGGCCGAGGAGCGCTCGGTGATGCTCGCCGCCGGCGACACCTTCCGCGCCGCCGCGGTCGAGCAGTTGCAGAACTGGGGCGCCCGCCACGACGTGCCCGTGATCGCCCAGCAGAGCGGCGCGGACAGTGCCTCGGTGATCTTCGACGCGCTGCAGGCCGCACGCGCGCGCGGTGCCGACGTGCTGATCGCCGACACCGCCGGGCGCCTGCACACCCAGGCCAACCTGATGGAGGAGCTCAAGAAGGTCGTGCGCGTGATGCGCAAGCTCGACCCGACCGCGCCGCACGAGATCATGCTGGTGGTCGACGCCGGCACCGGGCAGAACGCGCTGGTGCAGGCGCGCCAGTTCCACGCCGCGGTCGGCCTGACCGGCATCACGCTGACCAAGCTCGACGGCACCGCCAAGGGCGGCATCGTGTTCGCCATCGCGCGCGAGCTCGGCGTGCCGATCCGCTTCATCGGCATCGGTGAACAGGCCGAGGACCTGCGCCCCTTCGATGGCGCCGAGTTCGCGGCGGCGCTGCTCGACGACGACGCGGCGTGACCCACGGCCGGCGATGATCCGCTTCGACGAAGTCCAGAAGCGTTACCCCGGGGGCCACGAGGCGCTCAAGGGGGTCACGTTCGCCATCGACAAGGGCGAGCTGGTGTTCCTGACCGGCCACTCCGGGGCCGGCAAGAGCACGCTGCTGAAGCTGATCGCGCTGATCGAGCGTGTCAGCCACGGCCAGGTGGTGGTCGACGGCGAGAACCTCACGCGCATGCGCCGCGCACGCGTGCCCTACCTGCGCCGGCGCCTGGGCATCATCTTCCAGGATCACCACCTGCTCTACGACCGCACGGTGTTCGACAACGTCGCGCTGCCGCTGGTGATCAGCGGCGTGCCGCACGTCGAGATCGGCCGCCGCGTGCGTGCCGCGCTGGACAAGGTCGGCCTGCTCGGCAAGGAGCGGCTCTACCCGATCACCCTTTCCGGTGGCGAGCAGCAGCGCGTCGGCATCGCCCGCGCGGTGGTGCACAAGCCGGTGCTGCTGATCGCGGACGAGCCGACCGGCAACCTCGACCCCGACCTGGCGCGCGAGATCATGCAGCTGTTCCTGCTGTTCAACCAGGTCGGCGTCACGGTGCTGATCGCGACCCACGCGCTCGACCTGGTGCGCGCCCTCGGCGAGCGCGTCCTGCACCTCGAGCACGGCCGCCTGGACGAGCTGCGGGTGGGTGGCCGATGAGCCGTTCGACGCGACACCCGGTTCCACCAAGGCGCCCGGCCACCGCGAAGAGGCTGCGAAGGCTGGGCGCGTGGCCCGACCCGCGCGTCTACCTGCTGCGCCACGCCGAGGTGCTGCTGTCGAGCCTCGGCCGGCTGTGGCGCAACCCGGTCGCGAGCCTGATGACCGTCGCGGTCATCGGCATCGCGCTGGCGCTGCCGACCGGCCTGCACCTGTTGCTCGAGAACGCACGCCTGCTCAGCGGCGGCTGGGACGGCTCGACCCAGGTCTCGCTGTTCCTGCGCCGCGAGGTGCCCGAGGCCGAGTCGCAGCGCCTCGCCCAGGCGCTGGGCGAGCGACCGGAGATCGCCGAGAGCACGCTGATCCCGCGTGCCGAGGCGCTCGAGGAGTTCCGCGCGCTGTCCGGATTCGGCGGCGCGCTCGACGCCCTGCAGGAGAACCCGCTGCCGGACGTCATCGTCGTGCGCCCGGCGCCGGGCCACGCCGCCCCGGAAGAGGTCGAAGCGCTGGTCACCGAGCTGCGCGTGACGCCCGGCGTCGAACATGCACGGCTCGACATGCAGTGGGTCAAGCGACTCTATGCGCTGATGGAGATCGTGCGCCGCGGCGTCGAGGTGGTCGCGGTGCTGCTCGGCCTCGCGGTGCTGCTGGTGGTCGGCAACACCATCCGCCTGGACATCCAGAACCGCCGTCGAGAGATCGAGGTCGCCAAGCTGATCGGCGCGACCGACGCGTTCATCCGCCGACCGTTCCTCTACAGCGGCGCCTGGTACGGGCTGTTCGGCGGCGTCGCCGCCTGGCTGCTGGTGAGCATGGCGCTGTGGGCCACCGGCGGCCCGGTGCAGCAGTTGGCGCTGCTCTACCAGAGCCAGTTCCGGCTGGTCGCCGCCGATGCCCCCACGGTGCTGGCGCTGCTGGTCGGTGGCGCGCTGCTCGGCCTGCTCGGCTCGTGGCTGGCGGTCGGCCGCCACCTGCGCGCCATCGAGCCGAGCTGATCCCACGCAGCGGAACCCCGCACCCGGGACCAGGTCAAACCCTGCGAAAGGCTCTTGGCACTCTCAGGACGAGAGTGCTAAAATACGGTTAACCAAGGAGAAAGTGACCACATGCGCGACCTGATCCCGGTTCAGCTGGCGGGCCCGCAGGGCAGCCTCGACGCCTATTTGGCGACCATCGGCCAGATCTCGGTGCTCGACGCCGACGAGGAGCGTGCGCTCGCCGAACGGCTGCAGCGTGACAACGACCTCGACGCGGCGCGGGCGCTGGTGCTCTCGCACCTGCGCTTCGTGGTGCACGTCGCGCGCGGCTACTCCGGCTACGGCCTGCCGCTCGGCGACCTGATCCAGGAGGGCAACATCGGCCTGATGAAGGCCGTGCGCCGCTTCGACCCGGCGCAGAACGTGCGCCTGATCTCGTTCGCGGTGCACTGGATCCGCGCCGAGATTCACGAATTCATCCTGCGCAACTGGCGCATCGTCAAGGTCGCGACGACCAAGGCGCAGCGCAAGCTCTTCTTCAACCTGCGCAAGGCGAAGAAGCGCCTGGGCTGGCTGAGCCATGCCGAGGTCGAGGCGGTCGCCAGCGACCTCGGCGTGACCCCGGAGAACGTGCTCGAGATGGAGGCGCGGCTCAGCGCCCACGACGCCACGTTCGACCCGGTCGAGAGCGACGACGACGACGCACCCCCGGCCCCCGTCGCCTACCTGGCCGACCAGCGCGCCGACCCGGCCCTGCAGCTGGAGGCGCTCGACAGCGCCGATCACGGCAAGCGCCAGCTCACCGCCGCGCTCGCGACCCTCGATCCCCGCAGCCGCGACATCGTCGAGAAGCGCTGGCTGGTCGAACCCAAGACGACGCTCAAGGACCTCGCCGCGGTGCACGGGGTGTCGCTCGAGCGCATTCGCCAGCTGGAGAAGAATGCGCTGACCCGGCTGCGCGGCGCGATCGCCGCCTGACCCGCGTGCGGTGCGTGAACCTCTAGCCACCGCCCCACCCGCAATCCCCTGAGAGCGTGGACCCCGCGGAACTGATGCTGTTCCTCGCGGTGGTCGCCGCGTGCGCCTGGCTGCAGGCGGTCACCGGCTTCGCGCTGGCGCTCGGGCTGCTCGGCGCCATGACCGAGTTCCACCTGACACCGATCCCGGTCACCGCGGTGGTGGTCAGCCTGCTCGGCCTGGCCGGCAGCCTGGTGGCCCTGGCCGGCGAGCGACGCGCGGTGCAGTGGCGGCGGCTGGCGCCGATCGCGCTGGGCATGCTGCCCAGCGTCGCTCTCGGCGTCTGGCTGATGGACCGGCTCGCCACGCAGGCGACCAGCACGCTGCAGGTGATCCTCGGCGTGTTCATCGTGCTCGGCGGGGTGCTGATGCTGCTGCGCCCGGTCACCCGCGAACGCCCCGCCGCGCAGCACACCGGCTTGCTCGCCGGCCTGTTCGGCGGCCTGTTCGGCGGCCTGTTCGCCGCCGTCGCACCGCCGGTCGTCTACCACCTCTACCGTGAGCCGATGACCATGGCCGCGGTGCGCGCGACGCTGCACGCTCTGATCGTCGTCGGCGTCGCGATGCGCATGAGCTTCGTGGCGCTGTTCTCGGAGGTGCAGCCGCTGGCCCTGGAGCTGGTGCTCTATGCACTGCCGGTGGTGGTGGTCGCGACCCTCGCCGGGCGCCGCTTCACCCCGGAACTCTCGGGGCGCACCCAGCGGCGCATCGCGGTGGTGCTGCTGATGCTGCTCGGCGTGCCGCTGCTGTTCGCCTGAACCCGCGCCCCCCTGGGCGGGACTAACCCTGCAACCCCGCGACCGGCGCCCGCAGTTGCCAGCGACCCGTCCCCTGCCCCTGTCACTCGCGCGGCGCCAGCTGCTGTTCCGCGCGCTGGCGCGCGCCGAGCACGCCGGAATCCCGGTGACGCGCGCGCTCGAGCCGCTGCGCGCCGAGACGCGCGGGCGCCTCGCGCAACGCCTGGAGCTGATGCAGGCCGCGCTCGAGCGCGGCCTGCCACTGGGCCGTGCCGGACGCCAGGCCGGGCTGTTCACGCCGTGGGAGGGTCGGCTGCTGGAAAGCGCGGCCAATGCCGGCACCGTCGAGGCGGTGCTCGCGCGCCTGGCTGACCACCACGCGACCCGGCGGCGCTGGGCGCAGCGCGTACGCAGCCGCCTGGCCCTGCCGCTGCTGCTGCTGGTGGTGATGTCGCTGGTCGCGCCGCTGCCGGCGCTGATCGGCCAGGAGATCGACGCGGCCGGCTACCTGCGCCGTGCGCTGCTGCCACTCGTCTCGCTGGCCGTGCTGGTGCTGGTGCTGACCCGGGTCGCGCGCCGGGCCCAGGGCCAGGACCTGCCGCGCGCGCTGGAACGGCTGCTGTTGTGGATTCCCGGCGTCGGCAAGATGGTGCGCCTGCGCGCGCAGCGCGACCTGCTGCTGAACCTCGCGCTGCTGCTCGCCGCCGGCCGCCCGGCGGTCGAGGCGTTGCGCGAGGCGGTGGCGACGGTGCGCAGCCCGGTGCTGCGCGGCGCGTGGGTGCGAGCGGCAGCGGAGGTGGAACGGGGGGCGACGGTGACCGACGCGCTGCGCGACGCCGGCGGGCTCGATCGCCGTGCCGGGGTGCCGCTGGTCGGTGCGGGGGAGTTCTCAGGCAGCCTCGACCGCATGGTCGAGCACCACGCCGAGCAGCTCAACGAGCGCCTCGACCTGCTCGACGACGCGCTCGCCGAGTGGCTGCCACGACTGCTCTACTTCGGCGTGCTGGGGCTGCTCGCCTGGGCGATTCTCGGCATGGTCATGTGATGTCGCGACGCGGGGTGCGCCGGGTCACCACTTCAGTTCGCGGCCCCGATAGTCGAGCAGCTTGCCGGTCTGCTCCATCGTGAACCCCTCGATGCGCTCGAGCATGCCGCTCACCGCCTCGGCCGGGCTGAGCGCGGCGCTCTCGCCACCGATCTTGGTGCGCACCCAGCCCGGGTGCAGCAGCAACACGCCGACGTTGCGCCGCCGCAGCTCGTGGGACATGCCGTGGAGCATGGCGTTGAGTGCCGCCTTGCTCGCCCGGTAGGCGTAGCTGCCGGGCGAGGTGATGTTGCTGATACAGCCCATCTCGCTGGTGATGCCGACCACCAGGCGCAGGTCGCTGCGCGCGACCTGCTCGAGCAGCGCGTCGGTGACGCGTGCCACGCCGAGCACGTTGACCTGCCAGGTCTCCTCCCAGGCGTCGAACTGCAGCTTGCCGACACGCAGCGTCGGGTCCCAGTCGTGCCACACCCCGGCGTTGTGCAGCAGCACGTCGATGCCCGCGTTGGGCAGCGTGCGCGTCAGGGTCGCGACCTGCGCCGGGTCGGTGACGTCGAGCTTGTGCAGGCTCACGGTGTCGAGCTTCTCGTCGAGGCGGCGCAGCTCGCCGGCCTCGAACGGGTCACGGCAGGTGGCGTAGACCCGCCAGCCTCGCTCACCGCAGTGGCGCGCCCACTCCAGGCCCATGCCACGGCTCGCTCCGGTGACCAGAATGCTCGGCATCGCGTTGTCCCTGACGCTCTCCTCAGTCCGGGTAGGCTACACCAGTCCCACCGAGACCGCAGTAGCCGCCGGGATTCTTGGCCAGGTACTGCTGGTGGTACGCCTCGGCGTAATAGAACGGCGGGGCATCGAGAATCTCGGTGGTGATGCGTCCGCCGCCGCGCGCATCGAGGGCGTGCTGGTAGGCGTCGCGCGAGGCCTCTGCCGCGGCGCGCTGTTCGGCATCGTGACAGTAGACCCCGGAACGGTACTGGGTGCCGACGTCGTTGCCCTGGCGCATTCCCTGGGTCGGGTCGTGCGCCACCCAGAAGGTGCGCAGCAGCTCCGCGTAGCCGATCCGCCCGGGATCGAAGACCACCTGAACCACCTCGTTGTGGCCGGTCTGCCCGCTGCACACCTCCTCGTAGGTCGGGTTGGGGGTGTAGCCACCGGCATAGCCAACCGCGGTCACGTGCACGCCGGGCAGCTCCCAGAAGCGGCGCTCGGCGCCCCAGAAACAGCCGAGGCCGAACAGCGCCAGCTGCGCGCCTTCCGGCCAGGGTGGGCTCATGGCGTGCCCGTTCACGTAGTGCGCATCGGGCACCGCCAGCGCCTCGGTGCGTCCCGGCAGGGCCGCGTTGGCCGCCGGCATCTCCAGCTTGCGTTGCATCCAGCCGAACATTTCAGCTCCCGTAGGTGACCGGTCTGCCGAGGCCATCGCGCGGCGGCAGCTGCAGGTAGTAGCCCTCATCGCACAGCGCGCGCATCACCTCGACCGGGTCGGCACGCGCCAGGCGACGCTCCGCGTGCAGTTCGATCTCGAGTACCGCCTCGAGTTCACCGAGCCGCGCGAGCAGGGCCTCGGGAACGCGCGAGAAGTCGTCGGCACGCTCGACGTAGAGGTAGGCGTCCGCCTCGCGGGCGCTTCGATAGATGATGCAGGAGAGCCGTTCCATGGTCCCAAGTCTAGTCATGCCGGGGCGCGACGCGCCACGCCGGGCTGCCCTGGTCCCCCGTGTATACTCCTCGTCGATCCCCCTGCGGAGAGCGTGATGGGTGACGCCAGCGCCAACCGGACCGCGGCCGAGAGCCAGCAGACCCTCGACAACGAACACCTGGTCCAGCTCGGACTCGCCGATGCCGTGGTCCAGGCGGTCGAGCGCAGCGAACCGGCGGAGCAGGTCGCACAGCTGGTCGCGCAGTTCATCGACTACACCGAACTGCACTTCATGTCCGAGCAGCTGCTGATGCGGCTGCACGCCTATCCCGACTACGCGGAACACGTCGCCGACCACGAGGCGATCGTCGAGCAGTTGCGCGCCCTGGGTCAGAGCACCGACCACGATTCGGCCTCGCCACTGACCGCCGAGCGAGCAGGCAAGCTCAAGGGCCAGATGCTCGGTCACATCCGCAACCGCGACGCCGCGCTGCACGCCTACCTCGCCGAACGCCAGGCCCGGGACTGAACGCAGCAACGACATGAAGCAGGCCGACCACGCCCGGCGCATCGAGGCCCATGCCGAGCTGTTCCGCGAGGGCGAGGCGGGTGACACCGCCTACATCATCGAGAGCGGCAGGGTAGAGATCTCGCTGTTGCGTGACGGTGGCAAGGTGGTGATCGCCGAACTCGGTCCGGGCAGCCTGGTCGGCGAGCTTGCCCTGATCGGCGCCGGCATCCGGTTGGCGACGGCCACCGCGCTCGAGGAGACACGCGTCGCGATCATCCATCGCGACCAGCTCGAAGCGGCGCTCAGCGACGCCGACCCGGTGATCAAGCTGTTCCTGCGCGTGCTGCTCGAACGGTTCCACGAAGCGAGCTCGCGGCTGCACGGCGGCGGTGGCGCACCCCGCGCGACCAAGGCCGCCTATCAACAGGATCTCGACCGCGCGGTCGAGGACCTGCGCCTCCGCGACGAGTTGAATGACGCGCTGGAACGTCGCGAGTTCGTGCTCTACTACCAGCCGATCTTCGAGCTGGTCAGCGGGCGCGTCGCCGGTTTCGAGTCGCTGATCCGCTGGCAGCATCCCGAGCGCGGCCTGATCTTGCCGTTCGAGTTCATCGGGTTCTCCGAGAAGAGCGGCCTGATCGAGGTCATCGGCGCGTGGGTGCTCGAAGAGGCCTGCGCGGCCGCGGCACGCCTCGCCGCATGCTGCGACGCGGAGACCCCGTTCATGACCCTCAACGTCTCGGCTCGCCAGCTCGAGGCCGAGGACTTCATCGATCGCACTCAGGCCTGCCTCGACGCAAGCGGCGTCGACCCGGGGCGGATCAAGTTCGAGATCACCGAAAGCCTGCTGCTAGGCAACCCGGAACACGCCGCTTCACGGCTCGCCGAGCTGAAGATGCTCGGGGTGCGCCTCGCGCTCGACGACTTCGGCACCGGCTACTCGAGCCTCAGCTACCTCCACCGCTTCCCGTTCGACACACTCAAGATCGACCGTTCGTTCGTGATGACGATGATGCGCAGCAGCGACAGCATGGAGATCGTGCGCTGCATCCTCGGCATGGCCCAGGGGCTGATGCTCGACGTGGTCGCCGAGGGAATCGAAAACGAGGACGAACTGTCGCTGCTCGCCGACCTCGGCTGCAGCTACGGCCAGGGCTACCACTTCGCACGGCCGCTGCCCGAGGCCGAGGCGTTCGCGCTGCTGAAAAGCTAGCCCCCGCCGGGTGGGGCGGCGAGCAGTTCGCGGATCAGCCGGTCGGCGGACGCGTCGTCCCAGTCCACGTAGCTGCGCAGGTAGCTCACCACGCGCCCCTGGCGGTCGATGAAAAAGCTCGCCGGCAGCACGTCGTCCGGCAGCACCTCGCCAATGGCACGCGCCGGATCGACGTAGAGCACCAGATTGGCGATTCCCAGCCGCTCGAAGTACGGCGCTGCCTGCAGTGCCCCACCCTTGTCGAGCGCCAGCGTGACCACCGCGAACGCCTCGCCCTCGAAGCGCCCGGCGAGTCGGTCGAGCGCCGGCAGCTCGCGCACGCAGGGAGGGCACCAGGTGGCCCAGAGGTTGAGCAGCACCACCTGGCCGGCGAAGTCGTCGATACGCACCGCCCGGCCCGTGGCGTCGCTGAACTGGACGCCCGTCACCGGGTAGGGCGGCTCGACCGGCTTGAAGCTCGCGACGGTGCCGTCGGACGGTTCGTCGGCCTCGTGGTAGGCGACCGCGGGTAGCGCACAGAGCAGCAGCAGGCCGAGGGCAAGGATGAGAGCGCGCGGACTGGACATGGCGCGCATCCTACCCGATCCTCGTCACCCGACGCGCTGCGCGACCCGACCCTGGACCCGGCATGCACGACCAACCGCCCCTCGACACCACGACCGCTCCCGACGACCCGTCGGAGCTTTTCGCCCACTGGTATCGCGCAGCCCTCGACACGGTCAGCGACGAGCCGACCGCGGTGGCGCTGGCCACGGTCGGAGCCGACGGCCGTCCAGCCGCACGCATGGTGCTGCTCAAGGGCTTCGATAGCGCCGGCTACGTCTTCTACACCAACTTCGCCAGCCGCAAGGGGGCCGAGCTCGTCGCCAACCCCCATGCCGCGCTGCTGTTCTGGTGGCCACCGCTGCTGCGCCAGGTGCGGATCGAGGGCCAGGTGACGC
>Ga0181593_10002339_pt1 | contig 17428 bp, 15 predicted proteins | sample 071ome_19_FD_133756 | JGI IMG/M metagenome (GOLD analysis project Ga0181593, IMG submission 133756) | Coastal salt marsh microbial communities from the Groves Creek Marsh, Skidaway Island, Georgia - 071413AT metaG (megahit assembly) | ecosystem: Environmental > Aquatic > Marine > Intertidal...
GAAAGGTCACGGGATTCCGGCGTCAATATCGTTATCGCCAAACCACTATCGGCCAAGGCGGTCTATGATCGTTTGGCCTGGATCGCGGAGGAACCAAGGGCCTTCGTCCAGACCGCCGGCTATATCGGACCGGACCGGCGGTTCAAGACCGAGGGTCTGCCCAACGGCGTCGGGCGACGGGCGGCTGACGCGGCCATTGATCTCGAGGATGAACCCGAAAAAGTGGTGAGCGACGAGGAAATGGAAAAAATGTTCGAGAAACGGTGACAGATATGAGCGACGAGAATTCAGACGGCGCCGGTGCTCCCAAATCCGACGCGCCCGAAGTCAAGATCATGCACGTGCAAACCCGCTTCACGACCATGGCCAACCGCAAGGGGGGCATGTCCCGCGAGGAAGCCCTCGAGCGCGCCGAGACTTTCGTTGAGAATATCGCCGAAAAGTATCCGGATTGGGTCGACAAGGACATGCGCGCCCTGGTCGAGATCGTCGCCCGGATCAAGGCCGAGGGCGGCTTCACCAAGGAAACCTATGACCTTGCCTATCGAGGGGCATGCCGGGTTCGCGATCTCGGCGGCACTTTCGGGTATGAGCTGACCACCAAGGTCGGCGACAGCCTGTGTGAGCTGATCTTCCCGTTGGCGGAAGGCAAGATGCACCGCCAGGAAGCGCTGGACACCCTCATGAACGCGTTGAAGCTGGTCTGCACGCCGCAATTTCGCGGCACGCCTGTCGCCGCTCTCAAGGACCTGACCGACAGTCTCGCCAAGCTGGTGAACAACTATCCCGACCCTGACGCGGCCTTGAAACGGGCCGAGGCGGAGAAACGGGCGAGCCTCGTTAAGCCCGACTGAGCCAAGGGTCCAAGTTAGCGGAATGCGAAACATCAAATGAACCTGGATCCCACGCGTCTTACGCTCTTCGGCAGCTTTACCTCCAGTTCCAGCTTCAAGCCGATGATGTTCTTGAGCCTATCGGGCTTGCCGTTTTCGTTTCGTACCGTGAACTTGAAATATGGCGCTCAGAAGGAAGACTGGTACCTCGCGATCAATCGCTACAGCCAGGTGCCGGCACTGGCGCACCGCGGCCTGATCGTGGTTCAGTCGAACATCATCCTGGACTATCTCGCCCGCGAGACCGGGTGCTTTCTCCCCACCAGTGAACAGGATCAATGGCGGGCGCGCGAGTGGCTGTCCTGGGAGGCCGACGCGATCACCAATGTCGCCAAGGTCAGGCACTACAATCGGTTCCGCAAGGTCGACCCGGCGGTGATGGACTATTTCACGCCCTTGGCCGAGAGCGCGCTCGATGTCGTTGACGCGGCGCTGGCGGGGCGGGACTGGCTGGTCGGCGATGCATGCTAAATCGCGGATTTAGGGTGTTGGGGGCGCATGGTCTTCATGGCGGAAGGTGGCCTCGAGATCACCCGCTGGCCGAATATCGAGGCCTGGTCAAAGCGGATCGCCGCCATGCCGGGCTATGATCATCCCTATAGCTTGATTCCCAAGAAAGACCGGGAATTCGATCCGGCCGGCGCCTGACCCCGAGAAACAGTCGGGAACAACGCGGCGCGCTATTGCTCCACCATCTCCTCGGCCATGCGGCGTAGCGCGCCTTTCTGGATCTTGGTGCCGTTCGGGCTTGGTGTGCTCGGAAAAGCCTCGATGGCGAAAACCCGGATGGGGACCTTGAACGCCGCGAGCCGGTCCTTGCAATGGGCGATCAAGGAGGCTTCGTCGATTTCGGCTCCGCCCTCGGGAATCACGAAGGCCACGGGTCGATTGCCCCTCTGCGTGGCGAGCGCGATGGTCTGGGCATCGTTGACGCTCGGATGGGCGCAAAGATGGGTCTCGATCTCCAGCGGATTGACCAGAAACCCGCCCAGGCGCAGCACGTCGCCCATGCGTCCCGCGTAGGTGAAGGTCCCGTCCGCCTGGGTGCTACCGAGATCACCGGTCTTGAAGTATCCGTCCTCGGTAAATGCCTTCTCGGTCGCCTCGGCATTGCCGAAATAGCCGACGAAGAGATTGGGCGACCAGATTTCGAGCTCGCCTTGCTCATCATGCCCAAGAATTTCGCCACTCTCTGGGTCCCGCGCCCGCACCCGCGCCTCGTCGCTTGCCAAAACCCCGCCGCCCTTGGTGCGGATCTCTTCGGGATCATCCGGGCGTCGCAAGGAGAAGAACGAAAACACCTCGCTCATACCGAACGGTCCGACAAGCGGGAAGCCGCGCCGATAGGCGGTCTTCGGCAGGTCCGCAAGTGCCGAATTGAAACTTGCGTAGGGACAGAAACGCAGTTTGGGAAACGGTTTCTCGGCACCGCCGGTCAGCCGGTCGCCTTCCTCGATCAACCGCACGAACATATCGTCGCCGCCGGCGATATGCGTCACCTCATGTTCCAGCGCCAGTTCGGCGCACCGGGTCGCCTCGAAAATCATCGGCATCACCGTTCGCGCGCCGGCCCGCAAGGTCGCCAGCAGATAGACATAGCCGAACACCCCACAGAACGGCAGCGACTGCATCACCATCGTGCCCGGCGCCGTCAAATCCAACATGCGCACCACGTCGCCCGCGTGACGCACGACCTGCTCCTGGTTGTGCAGCACGAATTTCGGCAAGCTGGTGGTGCCGGAGGTGGTGAAGATCGCGCAACCACTGTCGGGGCCGCCGAGGACCTCGTCCATCGGCTCATGCGCCACGAGATCAGCGTAGGGAACCACATTCAGGCCTGGCACGCTTACCGGTTCACCATCGCATTGAATGGCGCTTGCCACGCCGGCCAGAAGATCGCGGTCGATCCCGGTGAGGATCTCCATGTGGTCGGCCCGCCCGAGCGCCGGCACGAAGGCGAAGACCTTGGGTTGGGCCCGGCGCAGAACATCCTCGATCTCGGCGCGCCGGAACCGCGTGTTCATCGCGACGACGATCGCGCCGAGCCGCCCGCACGCCCCCAACAGCGCGAGGTAGGCCCGCAGATTCGGCAGCCAGAACCCGACCCGATCCCCCGGCCCTACACCCAGCGTCCGCAAGCCGACGGCAACGCGCCGGATCTCGCTCTCAAGCTCGCGGTAGGTTAGATCACCGTCCGGACAATGAATCACGGTATCCCCCGCGACCCGCGCCGCGTTCTCAAACAGCTCCGAGATCGTTCGCATATACCCAGCCACTCCGTATCTCTCGTTTACTCATAGTCGATGTGATCGACGCGCAGTTCCGCCGCGAGCTTACCCTCGGCGTTGATCGCGCGCAGCAGCCTGGGCGCCGGCGTCCCGGTCTCCGCGTCGCGCCAAAGCGTCACCGTGTCATCCCAATGAATCGGCCGCGCGAAACGCGCGGTAACGTCAAATCGCGTGGGAATGGCCTTCTCCGCCAATGCTCCCATCATCCAAATCATGGTTTGAATGCCTTGGGATATGGGCGCGCGATAACCATAGCGACCAGCGAAATCCGGATCGAAATGGATGAGATTCCCAACATCCTCGGAAAACGCCGTGACATCTCGTGGCTGCATGGTTTTCTCGGCGATTTGGAGCATGTTCGCACGCGGGTCCTCGGCGCCGCGCCGGGTGCCGCGACTGGTTCCCATTTTCTCCGGGTCGGGCTTCAGACGGAACATCTCGGCCCGCGCCGAGAGCGCGCCGTCGCGGCGCGGGAACTCAAAGACCTGGACGATCCGGCGCCCTCGGGGATCAGGTTCGTCCGAGGCGACCCATCCGCGTTGGCCAAGGCGCTCACCCAGCCGCGCGGGAGCCAGCAACTCGAAACGCTGAGCCATATGCACCATGCCGTCGAGCACGACGCCGCCCGCCGTCATCGCCTTGAAGCAATCCTGTCCGAACAGCCCGGTCTCGACGCTGTCGCCATAGAGCGCCGGATCGACCCCACAGGCCTTGAGCTTGCGCTCCTGATAGGCATGGTCGCGGGTCGCCTCTCGCTCCGGAAAGCTCATAAGGCCAGCGATTGGGCTTTGATTCTCATCCATCCGAATAGTGCTCCGCCGCGCGAAACCAAACGCGCCTAACCATCCAACAGCCGCGCCGGACGGTCAAACGAGAGCGACGACGTTTCGATGTTCAACACGGATCTGGAAACAAAACGGCGGCGCATTGCCCAAACCGACGCTAATTCTTCGGCGAGCTACCGCGATTGGTTGCGCAATGACCTATCAATCATCAATCACCGTCGTCCTCGCGAACGCGGGGACCTCGACGACCTCAGTCGCGAAACGCACGGTTTCAGGCTTTTGGAGGTCCCCGCGTGCGCGAGGACGACGTGCAACTTGGCAGCGCTAGGCCTTGGTGACTGATCCAGGATCTCCAAGGGTCTTGAGTGCGCCACCACCTGTCACTAATCCTCGAGCCAGCTCCGCTGCCAGCGCGGCAAAACGAAGGAAGCGCGGTGGATGTCGGGATCATAGTGCCGCGCGAAATAGTCTCGGACCGGCGCGCGCAAGGACACGCCGTCGCGGCCATAAAGAAAGAAGCCGAAATCCGCGCCGGGATAGAACGGGACATTGGCCCGATAAATCTCGATATGCGGCAGCAATCCGGTGCGGCGCATGACCGAGACCAGATTTTCTCCCCCGGCGCTTTCTTCCTGGAGAAAATGCCCACCGCCGACGGACAGGAATATACTGTCGGAATCAAGAATCACGCCGGTCGGCGAGACGAGCTCCACCAGCTCGGTGAAGAATTCCTCGGTGAACAATGCCGCCGACGGTCCGACGGGTTCAGTCAGGTCCAGAACCACGAGATCGAAGAGCCTGCCCTTGGCCCGCGCCTCGGTGACGAAGCCCGCCGCGTTTTCCACCGCCAGGGTCACGCGCGGGTCCGCGTAATCACCTTGCACCCCGAGATAGTGGTTGGAGAGATCGATTACCCGTTGGTCGATCTCCACCATGGTCACCGAGGTGACGAAGTCATGCACCAGGGCTTCTCGCAGGATGCCGCCGTCGCCGCCGCCGATGATAAGGACGGAAACGTCCTCGCGCTCCCGGCCGAGCAAGGGCACATGCACCGCCATCTCGTGATAGATGAACTCATCGGCCTGGCTCGCCTGGATATAGCCGTCCAACACCAGAAACCGCCCGAAGGCGTCATGCTCCAGGATCTCGATTGTCTGGTAGGGGCTATCCTCGCGGTGCAGCACCCGTGCTTCAAGGGACAAGGCGGTGCCGAGTTCGCCGGCCCTCTCCCGCCACCAGTTTTTCACGCCGGCGGCGTCGTTGGGGTCAGTCAATGTCGACCGCCGGCCCCGCGGCGCCATACCCGACATAACCGCCATCGATCGGGATCACCGCGCCGTTGATATAGCTCGCCAGAGGAGAGGCCAGAAACATCATGACATTGCCGATTTCCTCCGGCGTCGCCAGACGACCCATCGGCGTGCGGCGCTGGATCGCCTTTTCGTCGACCAGGCCCTTGGAGATGAAGTCCTTGACCATCGGCGTCGCGACATAACCTGGAGACACCGCGTTCACCCGGACGCCGCGATGCCCCCACTCGCTCGCCAGAGACTTGGTAACCCCGGCGACGCCATGCTTGGAGGCGGTATAGGCATTGCGATACGGCAAGCCGACCAGTCCGGCGATCGAGCTGATATTGACGATCGCGCCCTCGCCGCGCTCCAGCATTTCGCCGGCGACGGCGCGGCAGGTGAGATAGGTGCCCGTCAGGTTGATATCGATGATCCGCTGCCAATGCGCCATCGACTGCTCTAGCGTCGGCGCGAAGGTATCGGACACGCCGGCGCAGTTGATCAGGATATCAATCTTGCCGAGACCGGCGCGCGCCGCCTCGACGATACCCGCGACGGAAGCCTCGTCGGCCACGTCGCCCGGCGCCGCCACGTGCTGGTTACCGAGTTCCAGCGCCGCCTCGCGGGTTTTCTCCTCGTTGATATCGGAGACCGCGACCGAGGCGCCGGAACCGGCGAAGAGCGAGGCGCTGGCCCGTCCGATACCGCTTGCGCCGCCGGTGATCAGCACCGCCTTGCCGCTGAAGTCCATCCCACTCATCCCCTATTCTCCACGTTCCAGGATCACCGGCGGTTGGTGCGCCGTGACTTCCGGTGGTGTCCCTTCATATTTCTCGACCTCCACCAGCGCGGTATGCGCGGTCGGCGCCTGCGCGAGGCTGGACGTGCCGATATCCCGGGTCAGGACATTCGGATTGCCGTGCTTGCAGAGCGAGCCGATCCGGCCCGGCTCCTCCGGGTCGTACCAGGCGCCGGTGGCGAGCTGGATCACGCCCGGCATTACCGCGTCACTCAGGATCACCCCCGCCAGACAGGCGCCCCGGTCATTGTAGATCCGGACCACGTCGCCGTTCTCGATCCCACGCGCGGCGGCATCGCCCGGATTCATGGTCATCGGCTCGCGTCCCTGGATCTTGGAGCCGCGGCTGACCGATCCGCTATCCAACTGGCTGTGCAACCGCGTGCTCGGCTGGTTCGAGATCATGTGCAACGGATAGGTTTCCGTCAGTGCCGAGCCGAGCCACTCGAAAGGTTCACGCCAGACCGGGTGGCCTGGGCAATCCTCGTAGCCGAAACCGGCGATCGTCTCGGAGAAAATCTCGAGCTTGCCCGAGGGCGTCGTGAGGGGGTTGGCCTCGGGATCGGCCCGGAACTTGTCCAGGAAAATCACCGGCTCGTCCGCGTTCAACAACTCCCGCGGCCCCTGCTCCCAAAATGTATCGAAATCCGGAAGCTCGAAGCCCGCGCCGCCGGCCCGCTGACGCGACTGATCCCAGAGGTGGCGCAACCACTCCATCTCGTCGCGACCCTCGGTATAGGTCTCGTGGCAGCCCAAGCGCCGGGATAGTTCAGCGAAAATGTCGTAGTCGTCGCGGCTCTCGCCGACCGGATCGATCGCCTTGTGCATGGGAACCACGGTCGGCTCCCAATGCGCGACCATCATGTCGTTACGCTCCAGCGCAGTGGTCGCCGGAAGCACGATATCCGCGTGCCTCGCCAGCGAGGTCCAATGCACCTCGTTGACAATCACGCATTCGGGACGCCGGAACGCCTCTATCAGACGGTTGATGTCCTGATGATGGTGAAACGGGTTGCCACCGGCCCAATAGACCAGGCGGATATCCGCATAGGTCCGGGTCTCGCCGTCATAGTCGTAGGTCTCGCCAGGGCGCAGAAGCAGGTCGGAGATCCGCGCAACGGGGATGAAATCATCGACGGCGTTGGTGCCTTGGGGAAGCGCCGGCCATTTAAAAAGCTTGGTGGCGTTGCCGATGCCGTTTTCCGAGCCGTAGCCGATCCCGAAGCCGCCGCCGGGTAAGCCGATCTGGCCAAGCAGGGCCGCGAGCACCACGGTCAGCCAGACCGGCTGCTCGCCGTGATGGCCACGCTGAATGCCCCAGGCGGTCATGATCATCGTGCGGCAATCCGCCATCCGTCGCGCGAGATCGAGAATACTCGCGGCGGGTATGCCGGTAATCGCCTCGGCCCAGGCGGCGTCCTTGGGCTGGCCGTCGCTTTCACCCATCAGATAGGGCCGGAACCGCTCCAGCCCGACCGTGTAGCGGGCCACGAAATCCTTGTCATAAAGATCCTCCGCGACCAGCGTATGGGCGAGCGCCATCATCAACGCCGAGTCGGTATTGGGCCGGATCGCGAGCCACTCGGGCTCGAACATCGACGCGACATCGGTACGCAACGGGCTGATATTCACGAACTCGACACCGGCGTCATAACAGGCTTGCAGGCCCTCGTGCAGAGTGTGCCGGCCAACCCCGCCCGAGGTTACCTGGGCGTTCTTGTGCGGCAGCCCGCCGAACAACACCAGCAACTCGGCGTCGGAGGCGATCTGCGGCCACTGGGTCATCTGATCGAGCACATCCTCGCGCATATCGGCGCAGATATGCTTGATCATCACCTCGAAGGCGGCGTGGCTGTAACTGTTCTTGTGCCGGACATAGCCGCCGGCGGCGTTCATGAAGCGATGCACCTGACTTTGCGCGTGATGGAAGCGCCCGGACGACCCCCAGCCATAGGACCCGGCGAAGATCGAGCTGTTGCCATGGTCCTTGCGAACCCTATCGATCTGCCCGGCGGCGAGATCCAGCGCGGTTTCCCAATCCACGGCGACGAAGGGCTCCGCCCCTCGGCCCGCTGGATCGGCGGCGATGCCCTTCTCCAGAAAGCTCTTGCGCACCATGGGACGGCGAACCCGGACCTGATCGTCCACCGCGTCGACAATTCCCGGCCCGATGATCGCCGGCGAGGGATCCCGCTCATAGTCGTGAATCGCCTTGAGCTTTCCGTCCTCGACCTCGGCGTAATACGTGCCCCAATGGGTCGCGGTGGGGATCAAATTCGGCTCGGCTTCAATGGCCATTTCGGGCTCCATTGGTCTCATGAACGACTGGGAGGAGAGTTTTACAGCGCCTTCGACGGCACGTCACCTATTCGACGTGGAATCCGAGACCGGAAGCGTAAGACCCAACCGGTTTAGCCCTTCCGCGCGCTCATAACTCTCAATCGCGCACCATTCCAGGATCATCGGCCAGCCGGCCCCACCCTCCACCCCGGCTTCCACCGCCGAGTCGCGCGACGTGACCGGAATATCCCTTCGGGGATCGAAGGGCGCGCCGGCGTCTTGGACTTGGATTCGCACATGGTCATTGCGAATCTCGATACGCAGACCAATCAGACTGTCGAGAGGAGGCTGTCCGTGTGTCACGGTATTCGCCAGGATTTCCTCGACGATCAGAAGGAGGCGCACCCGCGCGACACGCGGCAAGGCAGCCTGCTCCGCGAGACGTCGCGCCGCGGCCAAGGCCTTGGAAACGGCTTGAACATCCGCCGTGAAGGAGTCCTTTAGGAGCATCGAGGAATCTGGTTTATGCTGCGAGAGCGTTCATCATAGATAATCCATCCACTCTCAATCACCGCCTAAAAGTTTGATCCATGGAAAAACGTCTCCTCGCGCTCGTGGCATTTCTAATCTTCACGCCCTCACTCGCCATGGCGGATATCGGTCGCGTGAAACGATCGAAGGGTGCCGCGACCATCGAACGCGCCGGCGTGGCAATGGACGCCAAGGCGGGATTCGTTCTCGAAGCGACCGATGTCTTGGTCACCGGCCCCAAGAGCCTGATCAGCGTCACCTTCATCGACAACAGCCGCTTCTCCGCCGGTCCGAACAGTCGTGTCTCGCTGGAAACCTTCGAATTCAAGTCTACGACCCATGAAGGCAGCTTCGTTACCAAGCTTGAAAAAGGGTCATTGGCGGTGATCTCGGGGTAGACCGCCAAACAGAAACCGGACGCCATGAAGGTTAGAACCCCGACGTCGATTCTCGGGGTTCGTGGGACCCGTTTCATCGTGGAGGTCGCCCAATGATCCGCCGCCTCTGCATGGTTATCCTTCTCGGACTGCTGGCGAGCGCTTGCGCCCAGCAAGACCGCCTGCTTCTGCTGCCTGGCGAGAACGGCGCCTCATCCGGCGCCGTCGCGGTGCTCGGCAAGGCCGGTAACACCGTCTCGGTCATCGACAAGGCCTATACCGAGGCCCAGGTTTCCGGCGAGACCGTGACCTCGAAAAAGACCGATGCCGATAGCGTGAACAAGCGGCATGGCGACCTGTTGAAAGCGCTGCCCAAGCCGCCCACCGATTACATCCTGTATTTCAAGGAAGGCACGACGACATTCATCCCACCGTCGGTTCCCACAATGTCGGATCTCCTCAAGGACGCGGGCGAGAGACCCGGCGCGGATGTACAGGTGACCGGACATACGGACACCCTGGGATCCGGCGCCGACAACGACGCGCTTTCGCTGCGCCGGGCCCAATCAATACGCGAACTTCTGATTGATCGTGGCCTTAAGCCCGAGCTGGTCCGCGCGGTCGGCCGCGGCGAGCGCGAGTTGCTTGAGGAAACCGGCGACGGGGTCCGTAACGCCAAGAACCGGCGCGTCGAGGTTACGGTTCGCTAGGCGGGGACTGCCATAACCGATCATGCTTCCCACTCGTCGTCCTGGCGAACGGCAGGGCCTCCCCTTCGGCCACGAGATCGCATAGGCCTGACCATGAGCAACCACCGCGAGGTCCTGCCTTGCACCAGGACGACAACTGGCATTACCGCGTCTTAACCCGCCGGATTCCGAAAACCGATCGTCATGACCGTCAGATCATCGGTCGGCTCGGCCTCCGCCTCAAAGGCGCGGACGGCGGCGACCAGGTCATCGATGATCTCGCCGCGCCGTTCGTCGCCAAGTACCACCAACATGCGCTCGCGACCGAACAAATCGTCGTCCGGCGCCTTGGCTTCGGTGACACCGTCGGTGATGATAACCAAGGTCTCGCCCGGCGTCAGGGTCACCGTCTCCACGGGGTAGGGAAACTCCTCGAACACACAGAGTGGCGGCCCGCCATCCATCTCGAAAACCTCGATCGATCCGTCGGCTCGCAAGATCAATGGGTTGTCATGGCCCGCGTTACATAGCTCCACCACGCCGGTAACCGTATCGAGAACGCCGAACAAGGCCGTTACGAAAAACTCCGCCGTGTTTTCCCGCGAGATCTTGGCATTCGCCGCCATGACCGCTTCCTCGAGATCGCTTCCCTCGCGCAGAACCACGCTCTTTGAGAGGGCCTTGGCGAGCGCCATGAACAAGGACGCCGGAACTCCTTTCCCCGTGACATCGCCGACCATGAAATAGAGCCGTCGGTCATCCAGCATGAAAGCGTCATAGAGATCACCGCCTATGCTTCTCGCGGGTTCCAGAAAGGCGCGGAGTTCCACATGCCTCGGCAGCGATGATAGCGCCGTCGTATCCGGCAGCATGCCAAGTTGTATCTCCTTGGCCGCCGCCAATTCGCCATCGATCTTGGCCTCGCGCACCCGCGCTTCGGCGAGGGATTCACGCAGGTCGCGGCGGTGGCGATCGGTCTCGACCAAAAGCGCGCCGAGACAGCCAAGCGCGGTCCCGCCCCCGCCAAGGAGCGGCACCACCAGGTCGAACAGGACTCGCTGCTCGGCGAACCCGACGACACTGGCCCCCACGATCAGGAAGGCGCCGCCGACAACCCACGCGACGCCATGATTGGGTGTTCCTTTCGGCAAAACCCAAATCGCCAGCGCCGCCAGTATCAGCGCGACCGCGAATTCCGCCATCGGCATCGCGGCGGGGCGTTTCAACCAAGCCCCCGACTGAATGATTTCGATCGCCTGGGCATGCAGGTCGGAGCCGTAGGTGGCGCCGATGACAGGCGTGGAAACAAGATCTCGAACCCCGATCGACGCGAGCCCGACGATAACGATCTTTCCCTTAAGAGCATCGGGCGGAACACGGTCGAACAGAACATCGCTCGCCGATATTCTACGCTCTGGGTCCGGTCGGGAAAAATGCGGTCGGAAACGCCCGTCGCTTTCGGTAGCGATGTCGAGCCCGCCGATCGAGATCGAACGTATCTCGTCATTCTTCGCAACAACGGTGATCTCGTCCACGTCTCGCGATAGCCTGAGGAGTTCCACGAACAAGGAGGGCGTCAATTGGCTTCCGATCCGAGTGACCGTCGGCATTCGGCGGATCACCCCATCCTCATCCTTCGGCCCGTTGATCGACGCAACCCCCTCGGCCGCGCTTTCGAGAACGCCGATATTGCCAATGACGCCAGGAAAGGAGAGCACTTTCGAAGGCGTTTCGTCCGAGAACGCGGCGAACACCATCAGATCGTCGGGCTGAACGGTGCTGACATGCTCGTCGGCACCGACGCCGGCGCGGCTCAGAACCACCCGTGAATGGCTAATCGCGTCGGCGAAGATTGCGTCCGGGTCCAACAGGTCGCGGAATTGACCAGCCAATTCGGGTTGCCGGTCCCGAAAAATCCGCGCCAGACGCGCTGGACCATAGCGATCCGCTTCCGGGAAAAGCATGTCAAAGCCAATCACCCGAGGCTCTAGCTTGCGCAGCTTGAGTGTCAATTCCGCGAGAAAGGTCCTTGGCCAGGGCCAAGGCCCGGTCTCGGCCAGCGTTTCGACATCGATTTCCACCACAATGGCCGGCATCGCATCGATCTGGCGTGGCATCAAGCGCTGATAGAAGTCGAAAACCTGTTCGCGCGGACGCGAGAGATCAACCAGGGCGAGAATCAGGAAGATCACGCAAGCGATCCCCGATCCGATGGCGCGAACGCGGCCTTTACCACGCGCATCCAGGCCCGGATCGCCTTGAGGGTCGATGCCTCGGGTTTTCTGGGTCGACACGTCAGAGACGGACTTCCAGCCCGTCGGCGGCGCAAAGAATCTCCAGGGACCGCTCCCCCCGCATCAATTCTTCATAGCGCTGGGTCTCACCGAGCAGTTCGTGCAGGGTCTTGTCGTCGTAGAGCGGCTCATGATGGAACATCGCAAGACGCTTGGCGCCGGCCCGATGACAGAAATCGACCGCGATCAGGCCGCTGGAATGCCCCCAATCCTCCTTCATGGTGATGCTGTCACCAAGCGAATACATCGTATCGAAGATCACCAGATCGGCGTCGCGGAAAAAATCGACAAATCCTTGCTCGGCGGCCAAATCCTCTCCCTTGTGCTCGGAATCGGTGCTGTAGACGAAAGCCTTGCCGTCGCGTTCGACCCGGTAACCGTAGGAATCGTTGTCGTGATACTGCTTGATAACTCCGACGCGGCAGCCGTTGATCTCGTGGGTTTGACCAGGCTCGAGAACCGTGAAGGTCATCTCGGCGTTCATGAAATCGAGTGGCACGGGAAAGGAGATCTTTTCCTGTTGGCGCCGCAACGCATGCTCGATCTGATCATGTCCGCCAAAAAAGTTCAGCTTCACGCCAGGGATGAAGGCCGGCGTGAAGAACGGGAACCCCATGATGTGGTCCCAATGCAAGTGCGACATGAAGATGTTGAAGGTCTTCGCGCGCCCCTCGCCGAAACGCCGTAACGCGTCGATCCCGAGCGGACGCAGGCCCGAGCCCATGTCGAAAACCATGAACTCGCCTTCACCAAGGTCAAGCTCGACGCATGAGCTGTTACCGCCATAGGTGCCGCCTATCGGAAAGTCGAGATCCGTGTCGACGAAGGCCGCGGCTTCTTCCGCGTCGGCGAAACGCCGGCCATCGGCGGCCATAAGCGCGCCGACGACCTTCTCCTTGATTTCAACGGACGTAATCGGCGTTGGGAGTGACCCGCGCGTGCCCCAGAATCGTACAAGCATGAACGTCTGCCCCCAGAACTACCCAGCCAGCGCCGCGTCAACACTCGCGTGAACCGGGAGTATCTTGTCGAAGCGGCTGATCTGAAAAATTTCAAGCATCGTCTCGTTCAGATTCGCGACGGACAATTGCACCGACTTGGTCTTGGCTTCCTTGGAGACCCGCATGAGCGCGCGAAGCCCGACGCTCGACATGTACTCAACACCGCCGAAATCCACCACGAGAGGCCCAGCGGCTTCGGCCAATTGGCCAAGCGCGTCCATCAGGTTTTTCTGGAAAGCCTCGGCGCTATCATGATCGATCGCCCCACTCGGGCTGACCACCAGGGCACTCCCACGCGCCTTGCTCGTCCACTCCATCGCTTCCCCCATCGGCTTGTCATCCATCTGGACACTATCATTCCGAGGCATCGACGCAAGGTCGAGAACCACGCCATTCGCGCGGCAAGGATGTGCTATTTACGCAAGATCTTGGTTCGATGCATGCTTTAATCGCTCCCGTGAACTATGTTCGCCTCCACAGGCTTCCACCAACTGGAAATCAATCATGAACTACGTGGACCGTCAGCGGATCAAACTCGACAGCGACGCCGAGCGCCATGAAATCGTCACCGCGTGGCTGACCCGTTTCGAACAGGCCCTGGCCGGGGGGCGCGCCGCCGACATCGTCGCGCTTTTCGAAACCGATGGAAACTGGCGCGATGTCCTGGCTTTCACCTGGCACCTGACACCGGTCGTCGGGGCCACCGAGATCGCCGATCTCTTCGTCGCCCGCCAACCCTCGGTACAGGCACGCGATTTCGAGATCAGCCCGAACCGCGCCCAACCCCGTTCGGTCAAACGGCTGGGTCGCGACTGCATCGAGGCGATTTTCACTTTCCAGACCGCCGTGGGCCGTGGTGACGGCGTGCTCCGCCTCGTCGAGGCGCCGGACGGCTTTCATAAGGCGTGGGTTTGCTCAACCAACCTGGAGGAACTCAGGGACTTCGAGGAAAAGATCGACGCAAACCGCCCGACCGGGGCCGCCTATTCCCGAAATTTCGGCGGCGACAACTGGGAAGACGTTCGCCGCAAGGCGCAAGCCTTTGACGATCACGATCCGACCGTGCTGATCGTCGGTGGCGCGCAGGCGGGACTGGCCATCGCGGCCCGCCTCAACCAGGTCGGCGTGGATAATCTGGTCGTCGAAAAGTGGCCGCGGATTGGCGACAGCTGGAGAAAGCGATATCACTCGCTGGCCCTGCACAATTCGATTCACGTGAACCACCTGCCCTACATGCCTTTTCCGCCGACCTGGCCGAATTACATACCCAAGGACATGCTGGGGCTCTGGTTCGAGATCTACGCTCAGGCCATGGAGATCAATAACTGGACCAGCACCGAGTTCACCAAGGGGGTCTGGGACGAGAACCAGAAATGCTGGATCGCCACCTTGAAGCGCGAGGACGGCTCGGAGCGTGTCATGCGCCCCCGCCACATCATCTTCGCCAACGGCGTTAGCAGCTATCCGCTGACGCCGGAGATCCCCGGGATCGACAACTTCAAGGGCGACGTCATTCATTCCGAGGGTTTCGATAGTGGCGCGCCCTACGCCGGCAAACGGGCGATCGTGATCGGCACCGGCTCAAGCGCCAACGACATCGCGCTCGACCTGCACAGCTTCAAATGCGACACCACCATCGTCCAACGGGGGTCGACGACTGTTGTTTCCATCGATCCTTCCGCCAAACTGAATTACGCGATGTACGAGGAAGGTCCGCCGATCGAGGATTGCGACCTGCTCGCTTCGGCGGTGACCCCGCCCTTGGTCATCCAGGCCTACAAGGCCTCGGCGGCGCGCATGTTGGAACTCGACAAGGAAATGATCGACGGCCTCAAGGGCATCGGTTTCAAGTTCGATATCGGTGAGGATGATACCGGCCATCAGATGAAGTACCGGCGGCGCGGCGGCGGCTATAACCTGGACGCCGGCAGTTCCGAGCTGATGATCAAGGGTGAGATCGGCCTCATACAGAACGACCGCATTGAGCGGTACTGCCCGGAGGGAGCGCTGTTGACCGACGGCACCATCGTTCCCGCCGACGTCATTGTTCTCGCCACCGGCTACTATCCGCAGGGCGAGTTGGTGCGTCGCGCCCTCGGCGAGGAGGTCGCGGCGGAAATCGGCCCGGTATGGGGCGAAGACGAGGACGGCGAGCTTTCGAACATGTTCAAGCGCACGCCGCGCGACGGCATCTGGTTCATCGCCGGCAGCCTCACCCAAGCACGGATCTACTCGAAGTACATGGCGCTTCAGATCAAGGCGCTCGAGGAAGGCTTGGTCGATACCAGTCCGTATTGATTGGTCTCGCGCGGATCGACTCACCAAAAGCCATCACGGCGTTTCCGCAAAGACCAGGAACGTTCTAGTTGATCGGGCGAAGATCGACGAGTTCCAGTTCGACGCGCAACTCGACAAGGTCGGCATTGCTGAGCAAACGACGCGCCGCCGGCAAGATATAGTCGTTTTCGAAGGCGATATGGCGGCGCATGGACTCGAACAAACCGCGCAACATGTAGCCCGCGGCGTCCGGTGAAATCTCGCGAGAGCCCCGATGGAAGGCGCCGAGAAGGTCAATGACCTCCTCCGCGTGACCTTCGTCTATATCATGCTCTTCGCCCAAGCGGTCGAGACTGCGGATCAAACCGTCGTCCGAAGCGGCCCTGCGCCGGAGCAACGGGAACAGTACTCGGTCCTCGAACCGATGATGCTTTTCGACACGCTCCGACAGGGCGTTGATCACGGCCCGGCAAATCGCCAGATCAACCTTGTCCGGCAATGAGTCGGCGATGCGCTCCATGGAATTGCACAAGGCCAAATGCCCGGCGTGGTGAACCAGGATCATGGTGATCGGATCGTCTTCCACCATCCCGGACAAACCCTCCGTTCCCAGTCCCCACGCAATCCGCCCCGACCTTCGGCGCGACTGGCGGGAGAGCGCTCACCGTCGCACGAGAACGCGTCTCGCGACTTGATCCAGATCAATGTTTCATCGTGCCCGAAGTCATAGTTTCGCCCGGAACCCGCTTCGCCGTCGGAGCGGGATTTTCGGGGGTGTTCAATACGATACGCGATCGGGATCATTCTACTCGGCATCGTCGCCGTCGTGGCGCTCATGCTCACCGCGAAGGGCGCGGACCCGTTGATGCAGGCGCATTCGTGGGTCTTGGCCGTCTGCATGGGTGTCGCGACATTCGTCGCGATCGGTCGTCTTGACTTCTCCACTCAAGGCGCCGGGTCGGGAACGACCGCCGCCTCGCCGCAAGGCTATCTGGACGGTGTCGTCCGCCTCGGCTGTATCGCGACGATGTTCTGGGGCATCGCTGGGCTTCTAGCGGGCGTGGTCATCGCCGCGCAACTGGCCTGGCCGGATCTGAACTTCGAGCCGTGGCTGAGTTTCGGCCGGCTTCGCCCCTTGCACACCTCGGCCGTGGTTTTCGCCTTCGGCGGAAACGCGCTGCTCTGCACGAGTTTCTATGTCGCCCAGCGAACCTGCCGCGCCCGGCTCGCCTTCGGCAACCTCGCCTGGTTCGTCTTCTGGGGCTATCAGCTTTTCATCGTTCTCGCCGCCACCGGCTATCTACTCGGCATCACCCAATCCAAGGAATATGCCGAGCCCGAGTGGTACGTGGATCTTTGGCTCACCGTCGTTTGGCTCGCCTATCTCGCGGTTTTCGTCGGCACATTGGTCAAGCGAAAAGAGCCGCATATCTACGTCGCGAATTGGTTTTACCTCTCCTTCATCGTCACCGTGGCGATGCTGCACGTGGTCAACAACCTGGCGATCCCAGTCTCGTTCATGGGTACCAAGAGCTACTCCCTGTTCGCGGGAGTTCAGGACGCGCTGACCCAATGGTGGTACGGCCACAACGCGGTCGGCTTCTTCCTGACCGCGGGCTTCCTCGGCATGATGTATTACTTCATGCCGAAACAGGCGAATCGGCCGATTTTCTCGTACCGCCTGTCGATCATCCATTTCTGGGCCCTGATCTTTCTCTACATCTGGGCCGGCCCGCATCATCTGCATTACACCGCCCTGCCGGACTGGGCCCAAACCCTGGGCATGGTCTTCTCGGTCATGCTGTGGATGCCGAGCTGGGGCGGCATGATCAACGGCTTGATGACGCTGTCGGGCGCCTGGGACAAGCTCAGGACCGATCCGGTGCTGCGCATGATGGTGCTCGCCATCGGTTTCTACGGCA
>Ga0181593_10002342_pt1 | contig 17410 bp, 17 predicted proteins | sample 071ome_19_FD_133756 | JGI IMG/M metagenome (GOLD analysis project Ga0181593, IMG submission 133756) | Coastal salt marsh microbial communities from the Groves Creek Marsh, Skidaway Island, Georgia - 071413AT metaG (megahit assembly) | ecosystem: Environmental > Aquatic > Marine > Intertidal...
CATCGACCATCACGCTTTACAACAATATCAATATCGCCTGACAGCTCAGGATTCCATAACTCAACTGGCGCAGGCTTCGAACCTTTGGTGTCTTTGATCAGTTCGGACACTTTTTCTTCTAGATCAGCCATTTAATACCTTCAAAATTCATCTATATAAGCTATAGCCGTCTTAACTGAAAACGTTATCGAGGCAGTCGATACGAGGCAAAAACGGATGAAAAGACGGAGCTTATAGATAATAAGTGAGTACTTTGAATCCGTTTTTAACAAAGTAGCGGCAACGCAGATAGTTTTCAGAGTCCTCGCTGCCATTCTTGGCGTAGAGGAATGACCCCCGGTTGATTGATGGCCGTATCCACTTTCTGAAGCAACCTCTCTTTATCGGCACCCAAAGTTCCTTTCAGCACCAGATAATTCGAGGCATGATCCGAGCGGAATACCGTGTTCTCCAACTCAAAATTCGCCAACATGGTACGAATTTCCTGGAATAAATCCGCTTGTTGAAGTGGCTCAAACTCGCCATTGAAGCCTTCGCGGAAACGTTCTTCACCCATTGGGAACGACACAACAAGCGTCGATACAAATTCAGGCTGGGTTTCATTCATTAAACGAGCACTGTTAATAGCGTGCTGCTGTGACAACTTGCGTCCACCCAAGCCATTAAGAATCATCACCGATGATTTAATTCCAGCGCCTTTAAGCTTAAGTAGCGCGTCTTTAGAAGATTCGTAGGACTCCCCTTTCTGAACCTTTTCAAGCACTTCATCGTCACCGGATTCACAACCTACGTAAACCATTGTCAAACCAAGTGCTTTTAGCTCAGCTAAATCTTCTACTGATTTCTTCTTTAGATTGCGAGGTAAGCAATATGCCGTCACTCTTTCCATATGCGGAAAGTGTTCATTAATACAGACAAGGATTTCTTTGAGACGACGAACAGACAAGGTCATCGCATCGCCATCGGCTAGAAAGAAACGGGTTATTCCCGGATGGTGCTTGGCCATTTGTTGGATTTCAGTCTCCAGCTCTTCAAAGGCTTTGGGCTTAAATTTCTTTTGAGGCGCCGTGTACATTTCACAGAAAGTACATTTATTCCAGGAGCACCCATTGGTTACCTGTAAGATCAGTGATCTTGCTTCACTTGGTGGTCTGAAAACTGGTTCAACGTAATCTAAATAAAACAAGGCACTAAGCTCCTACAACGTGGTATTTCTATGGAGAGGTATTTTAGAGGGCCTAGCCTTTTGTTCAAGGATGAAGGAACAAATTTATTCATTAAGAGTAAGCGCCAAACAAACCACACCCTTCACTCGGCTAAACCTTTCTTTATGATGAAAACCTCATTCTCAACAGGTTTCCATCATGACCCGAAGAACCAAAGAACAATGGCTGTCACTGTTCGAACTGCATGAACAAAGCGGCTTGTCTGCTGCTGCGTTTTGCCGACAGCACGCACTCAATCCAAAATACTTCGGCTTGCGTCGAAAGCAATTACAAACAGCTGAAAGTTCGCACAATAGCGTGCCCTTTGTTCGGGTAGCATCATCAAATCCGCTGGATGCGCGACCTACATTAATGCTTCGCGGAGGGTTTGGCGAGCTATCTCTTCCCGGTTCCGTTTCACCAGAGTGGCTCGCCTCGCTGTTGAAGCATCTTTCATGAAGTGGTTTGAAGGCGTTGGTGAAGTTTATTTACATCGCGAACCAGTCGATTTTCGCAAATCCATTAATGGCCTCGTGGTGATTGTCGAAGAGGCAATGCAGCTATCGCCGTACCACGAAGCCGTGTTTGTTTTCAGTAACAAATCGCGCGATAAGCTAAAGATCCTCTGCTGGGATCAAACGGGTTTTGTGCTGTGGTATAAACGCTTGGAGAAAGCTAAATTCAAATGGCCGCGAAAGCATGATAGTGATGTCATTCAAGTGAATGACGAAGTGCTGGACTGGCTATTACGCGGCTTCGACATTCAAACATTAACACCGCATGAAACCTTGTTGTTTAACAGCGCGTTATAGGCCTTGAACCGTTATAATTGCGGCATGAATGCCGCACCAGAATTAGTCGAAGAGAACGCGTTATTGAAAGCGGAACTCGACGCTAAGAACAAACAACTTCAAGATAAAAATCATCGCATCCAGATACTGGAGGAGATGCTACGCCTAGCCAAAATTAAACAGTTTGGTTCATCCAGTGAGAAAAGTGACTCCCCACAACACCCTTTATTCAATGAAGCAGAAGACGAGCTGATTCAGCCAGAAGAGTCGAATGTTGACGAAGCCGAGTCCATTGACGTTCCCGCGCATACGCGCAAAAAAACAAAACGGCTCTCGATTCCAGAAGCGCTCGAACGCGAAGAAATCATTTACGATCTTTCTGACGAAGAAAAAGTGTGTCCACACGATGGCTCTGCCTTAAAACACATCGGCGAAGAAACACATGAGCAACTAGACGTCATTCCCGCGCAAATGAAGGCCATTAAACATACTCGAAAGAAATATGCCTGTCCTTGCTGCGATGGTTATCTCGTTACCGCCAAGAAACCTAAGCAGCCGATTGAAAAGAGTATCGCCTCATCCGGATTACTCGCCTATGTTGCCACGAATAAATACGCCGATGCCTTGCCTCTCTATCGACAAACCGAGATGTTCAAACGTATCGGGATTGCGTTAGATCGAACCAGCCTGGCGAACTGGATGATCAAATGCGGAGAATTAATTCAGCCGCTACTCAATCGCCTGCAAGACCAGCTGTTAGAACAGTGCGTCATCCACATGGATGAAACACCGCTGCAAGTGCTCAATGAACCTGGTAAAGCCGCACAAAGTAAAAGTTATATGTGGGTCATGGCTTCACCAAAAAATGACACGCCGGTCGTGCTGTATCACTACTCATCAAGCCGAAGCCAGGATACCCCCAATATTTTATTGGCAGGCTATCAAGAAGCTCTCATGGTTGATGGCTATTCGGGCTATCAGCCCGTTTGTGATAATGAAGGTATCACGCGTTTAGGTTGCTGGGCTCATGCTCGCCGATACTTTGTCGATGCGCAAAAAGCACAAGGCAGTAAAACGAAGAATAGAAAACCTGGGCGAGCCGAGAAAGCGATAAACGACATCAAAAAGCTCTATCAGGTAGAAGCGCGCTTGCGAAAGACTTACCACCAGAAGAGCGGTATCGACTAAGGCAAGACAAAGCCAAACCGATCATCGATAAACTCAAAATCTGGTTAGAAAAAAGCCTACCTCAGGTACCACCTAAAACAGCGATTGGAAAGGCATTCACGTATCTCGACAATCAGTGGCCAAACCTGATCCAGTACCTGGAGGATGGCGCGTATCCGATCGATAATAATTTAGCTGAGAATAAAATACGGCCCTTCGTGATTGGTCGGAAAAACTGGTTGTTCTCGAACAGTCAGGCGGGGGCAAAAGCCAGTGCCAACCTATATAGCGTGATCGAAACGGCGAAAGCTAATGACCTAGAACCATATGCTTATCTAAGAAAGATCTTTACCGACCTGCCAAATGCCGAGACAATCGACCAAATCGACGCATTGTTACCCTGGAAAATAAAGCATTAGAAGTGGCCAGGAAGACCGACTGCCTTCCATGTAAAAACACCTTCCGTTGTGACCCATCTATCCCTGATGGAGCCTTCCTGGCACTGTGTTCTTTCCTTCGAACACAGAGGGATCTTAAGTGAAGTACCGCTGGCAATCTCGAACTACATCACAGTATGAAGACGAAGAGTAGATGGGGTTGGTTTGGCGCTTACGATTAAACCAATTCAAAGCCCACAAAGGTCCATCTAAATCACGGTCAGGAGAGTTCGCCTCAATCCCAATACTTAAGAATCGATTTGCTTTGATTGAACGAAAGTCATTTATCTTGGTCACTTTTTCCTCTAAAGATTTTCAGTTGTTGATAGCGCCACATTAATACAGCTGTGTAAGAAGAGCTTTGATTTCTTTATAAGAGTCCCTATCGCCTAATTTGTGCGCAAAGCTTAACGCCAGTTCAACTAGCTGAGGATTGCTCTGATACTGATCAATAGATTGCTTAATTTCATCCAGTGCTTGCTGAGTCTTACCCACATTATCCAGTGATAAGAAATATAGGTATGCATATTGAGCATTATTTGAAGAAGACTGTTTCGCTTTAAAGAAATAATCCACGGCTCTGGCACTGTTCCCAGATCGGATCTCGAGCAAACCGAAGCTATAATTTATGGGCCCCGAAATTGGATTGGCAGTAAGGCCCTGTTTTAACGTATCACGCTCTAACTTAGCGTTACCGATCGTGCGATATGTTTCAGCTAGATTAACGTATGCCGCATCAAAATAGGGGTCAATAGCGATTGACCGTTTGAGGGACTCGATGCTCTCTTTTTGTTTTCCTTGTTTTGAGTAAATCAGGCTTTGGTTGAAATTCCCCTCGCCGCGCCAACTATTAACATTATTCGCAGTAAAGAGCTCTTCGACTGCATTTTGAAGCGAGTGAAAATCGCTATGCTTCATCCCCACTAAATGATTCGCGGCCGCCACTCGCACTGCCTTATATTTATCTTTCAGGAGAGTGTTTAGGACCTTCTCACGTTCTGACTCAGGCAGCAGGCTTCCAGCTTGGGCCGCAGCCAAACGCACCAAGGGCTCTTCGGATTGAACCCAAGGCAAGAATTGCTTGCCACTCAACTGCTCTACACTACTAGGAAGTAAGTTAATTACACTCGCTCGTTTTATTTCACTTAGCTCAAGACTATTAGCAAGCTGAAGATGCTCTTCCCTACTTAAATAACCGTCATTCAACAAACGCAAAAACAATGCTTCGTCTTGCGTTATTGGCTTAGGATCCCCATGCCATGACTTAATTGTATTCAATGCCCAAGCGTCTGATTTATCGTCATGACATTGTGTGCAGGCATTCGGCGTTTGATTGCTCTCCGAGATATGCGGCCTTGGGATAACAAAGCTGTGGTCACGTCGAGCGTCGACACCCATATACGTTGTTTCAGGCATATGACAACTAACGCACTGTCCGGCAATAGAGTCTAAATCATGCCGGGTATGTTTGACTTGTTGGTATTCCTGTGGGTTATGGCACTGCAAACATAAGCCATTTCCCTCGGCCTTCAATGCCATCGAGTGGCTATCGTGGCAGTCTAAGCAATTCACCCCCGCCTGGTACATTTTGCTTTGCAAGAAAGAGCCATACACATACACCTCTTCTTTAATTTGTCCATCAGGGTAATACATGAGGCTGTCGATTAGGGTTGGGGTAAACGAATCTAGAAATGGCGTACTCGCCGAGAAACCGTCTGTTAATGGTGATCTTAAGGAGTGGCAAGCGAAGCAGGTTTCCATAAAACGGTTATCACGTTTCTCACCTTGCCAGTGTGCTACCGGCTCATTTTCAGAACGCTGCCAGAAACCAATGTTCTTAGCCTTTGTCTCGGATAGAGGCTTTGAAGAATTAGCCTTCTGTTTTGGCTGACGGCCGTGACCCTCCGCCAATGAGCCATGACAGCTCTCACAGGAAACGCTGATGTGTTCCCACTGGGACTTAAATGAGTTGTCACCTGGCTGGAAATTACGTTTGAAACCATTTGAATGACAATCAGCACACATTCCGTTCCAATTCTGCAAAGGTTGCTTCCAATGGAGGCGGTCATCAGAAGGTATATTCTCATCATAAGTCGCGTACCAACGCTGCCCACCCGACTCTGCATTTCTGCTATCCCAGGCAAAAGGAAACACCTGATACCTACCAGACTCAACTTCAACTAAATACTGCTGAAGTGGGTAAACCCCAAAGGTATACGCCACTTGGTAGCGTGTGAGCTGGTCGTCTTCACGAAAATCGATCTTAAAATAACTTTTCTCACGATAGAAACGAGCAGATTTCGAATAATGTGAAAACCTAACATCAGAGAAATCACCCAGAACGTTCGAATCAGTAGGAAATGCCATGGCTTTCGAATGGTGAGAGCCTTGCCAAAGTTCAGTTTCTTTGGCGTGACAATTCTGACAAGAACGCGCAACAGTTTTTTCATCGGCAGCAGACGTTACTTCGGTACCAGACGCAACGAAGCTCCACGTAAGCAACACACTGATGAATAGATATCTTAAACAATAAAGCATCATATTAGCATAGCGCTCTTGGACGTCGTAACAACATCACGCCCTCATTATATTTGGTTCATTCTGCCAGTTTACTACTTCGATTATTTGAAGCCACAAAACGGGCTTGCTCAACATCGGCCTTCGATCTCTCTGTCCATACAATAGTCTTGCTGAGAAACAAGACCGAGACCTCAATATTCAAGATATCACCGGCACGATGAATGAGCCCTTCAAATTCTTTATCACGCTCTATCGAATAGAGTGTAACAGACCACTGTTCTCCATCTTTCTTAAAGTCACTCAACACCTGCGTACCAATAAGTACCTTTTCTTTATCCGAAAAAAGTACTTTTCCTGCTACAGGCTTACCTAAGGCGTTTGTCTTGATAGACACATAGGTACCTTTGTGCTGAGTTTCCCATATGCCAGCAACATCTAGAGAATTTTCGCTTGCTAAGCTCAATACACTAAATGATGTCAACAGGACCAATACAATATATTTCATTGAATAACCTTTAAATAATAATTCATATAACAAACCAGAAAGGGAGTGGTTCATGATGATTGAGCCCTCAATTCTTTACGTAGAATTTTTCCTACCGGGGTTTTAGGCAATTCATCCCTCAGCTCAAATTCACGCGGGAGTTTGTAGGCAGTCAAGTGCTCTCGACAGTGTTTCATAATTGCATCTCTGTCTAGCTTTCCATCATTGGTTACAAGAAAGAGCTTCACTTTTTCGCCCATCTTTTCGCATGGCACACCTATTGCGGCCACTTCTAATACGGAATCCATCATGGCAACCACTTCTTCAATTTCATTCGGAAATACGTTAAAACCAGACACTAAAATCATGTCTTTTTTCCGATCTACGATATAAATGAATCCATCGCCGTCAACTTTCGCAACGTCTCCGGTCGCCAACCACCCATCCTTGATTACTTCATCGGTTGCTTCAGCGCGATTGTAATAGCCTTCCATCACCTGAGGACCTCTAACCCACATTTCGCCGGGTTCGCCAACGTCCAATTCGTTGCCATCTTCATCAAGGATCTTGACCTCGGTATTACACATTGGCACACCAATCGATCCGTTAAAGGATTTGATGGTAAACGGGTTGGTTGAAACGGCAGGTGAACACTCCGTCAATCCATACCCCTCCAACAGGGGGCCGTTAGTCATTTTTTGCCACTTTTCTGCGACTGGCCTCTGCGTCGCCATACCACCGGCAAATGTCAGCTTCCAAGTGCTGAAGTCAATCTTATGAAACTCGGCTTCTTCCATTAGGCTAACAAACAAGGTATTTACACCAGCAAAGAACGTGACCGGATACTTACTGATTGTCTTTGCAAATAGCTTGGGATCCCTCGGATTTGCAATCAGAAGATTAGTACCGCCTTCTGCCATAAATCCTAAACAGTTACAGCTGAAAGCGAATATGTGATAAAGGGGCAAGGCGGTTACTTAGTTGAAGCTTTCTCAAGGCTTCCTCAGCCGATGAAAAAGTCACTGACCTGGGATAGAGGTATGGAGCTAGCAAAGCACGCCGAGTTTACGAGAGCCACAAACGTACCTGTCTATTTTTGTGATCCGCAGAGTCCATGGCAAAGAGGGACAAACGAGAATACAAACTCATTGATCCGACAATACTTTCCAAAGAAAACTTGCTTAGCCCAGCACTCACAACACAAATTAGATATCGTAGCGACTCAATTAAATGAGAGACCTCGAAAAGTATTGAAATTTAAGAGTCCGAAAGAGATGATGGAGAAGAGTGTTGCGATGACGGGTTGAATCTACAGTCGCCTTTTTTAAAATTTCTTTTTCCATTTCTAGGCGTTTAACCCGCGCCTTGAGTTTTCTAATCTCTTCCTGGTCGGGTGTCAGCTTGCCATTACCCCGAAACGCATTGCCTGAGTCGCTCTGATATTCTTTGACCCAGCGACCCAGTAACTGTGCGCTAACACCAAGGCTTCGAGCTCCTTCTGTTCTCGTATAGCCCTGGTCCAATACCAAGCTAATCGCATCTAATTTAAATTCTTGCGAATACTTCTTTCGTGTGTTCAATTTTCAATCTCCAGTTAGGACTATTATGTCGTAACAGGGCTGGTCACATCTATTAGACCACCTCAACTTGCTATTTTTCATTACTCGTTTCAAATGCATCTTCAAGTGACCAATAGATTCTTTTTTGTATCATCCGTAGAGGGATCGACTTGCCGGCATCTTGTCTTTCAGCTAATAGAAGCAGGTTGTTAAAACTCACATTAATGACACCTTCTTCCCCTTCCCAAACCAAAAGCTTTTGTGGGAACGCATCTAACCCCATCGTTTGTGCATGCATCATGGCTTTTCCACCGGGGGCTGGTGCACCATACATAATCAAATAGGTCGGTTTTAGTGCCATACCTTGATCATTCGCCACGCTTTGGTAATTAATTTGATTAAAAATCGTAATGTCATCGTTACCACTGATCACTTTAATCGCCTGCTTAACCGTATCATCGAAAGAGAGTTCGCTCGTTAACGTAATCACGGCATTCTCTTTCATGCCATTTCGAGAAAAGCTTTTAAACTTAGAAGTGTCGATACCCTCTAGCGCTTGGTTCATGACTTGGTTATAACGTTCAATTTGTTGCTGACTAAATTGAACGTTATAACGCGCTTGTAAATAGTCCGAGTGGTTCCATATCAAGTGCGCCTCTTCTGCGTTAGCTTCTTGATAGGACAATAACTTCATTGGCATATCGAGGGCCATGAGAGGGTTGATTGCGACTAACTCAGCCTCTAGTGGTAAATCATGAAACATCACCACACGAGAAGGAGAAAGGGACTCACCAGCGGCATTCGCCAAACGAGAGTGATCAATCGTGGTGGACATGGATAAGTCTGCCTGGTTTGTAATATTCTCAATCACCGCATCAGCTAAACGATCGGAGTCAATATAATGCTGCTCTTCAACAGGCTTTGCAGCACAGCCAACCAGTAGAGCGGTTAGCCCTAAAGTAAGAAAAGAATACGCCTTCATACATGTTACACCATTCTGTTTAATTGGATAAAAAAGCGCCTAGTTTATGTTCAAGTAAGACTAGACGCTTTAGGGTTAGAATTTAAAGCCAGTCCGAGAAAGTCCGTCTAAAATATCTGCCCAATAGTAAGTCAGGTTAAAACTAAACGTACTCATCTGCGCTTTTCCTGGTCCATCGTCATTAATTGTGGTTTGGTATCCTAATGAAGCGTTTAAATTTCTTGTCAGATCGGTAGCCACAGTAAACCCAACACTTGAAAAGTCTTGCCCGTCAAAACTACCATCGTTAGCGCCGCCACTATTCTCGTAATCACCTGACTTCACATAAGAATAATCAAGAGAAATCCAAACATGCTGGCTCAAGTCATATGTCAGGTGAGCACCCAAACTGTAGCCTAAATCAGTGCTTTGAGTACCCCCGACATACATATCGTCGTTGTCTCCATACCAAGTAACAGCTGGCAATATTTCTAGTGATGCTCGCTTACTCGGTGCCCATACGTCCCCAAGCTGTAACATCATGGGGAACCCAACACGTCCCCAAAATCGGTTTGTCCCCATATTGATTGCTTGACTCGAATCATACTCACCGATAGGCACACTCAGATCGAGTAATAGGTCCATTTGAAAACCGGGTTGGTAGCGAATAGCTTTAGGTAATTCATCCATAGCAGGTGTACCAAATAGCCCAATTGTAAATTCGAAAAACGGGTCCCCAACTCCATTTGTTGAATAGTATTGAATCGGAACATTCGAAATGGTGCTCCTACCACTAGTAACTTGCCCAGTGGCTGTCACATTCATATTACCGATAGGCTGTAGGTAAGCGATGCGAGCAGACCTATCTTGAATAGGGAAACTAATAGAATACCCAGCCAGTGCCATCGTGCCTTCTAGATGAATATCGTCAATACCCGTTTGGGGGATATGTGAGTTTGAATTGTCACCTAAAGTGGGGTCAAACGGGTTAATATTGCCATTGAAGCTGATTCCCAAGATAGGAATCGCTTCGACCCCCAATAACGTGCGCTCATAGAACCTTGGCGGTAGCGTAATTGCACTCGCACTGGTAGAAACGATCAAACCGGTTCCGATCAGGTACTTCATCATGCTTTTTAAAGGTGGTGTTTTCATGTTGAATCCTTTCATAATTACTTCTCCTCAACCTGTTTCGGTTCCGCCATCATCTCTTGAGGTGGCACCCATTGTCTCTTGTACAAGCCTGGTGGGTACTCGTCCCCTTCGTTGTTACCACTTTCAAAGCGTAGAGGGCCATTCCACCAATCACTTTCATGGAACGTACGGTCGCCGAGAATCACATTATTCTTAACCATGTATTCATTTTCATAAATATTGACCAGCTCTTTAAGAATTTCTGGATTTTCTTTTGAAACGTCATAACGCTCAGACAGATCCTTTTCAAGATTGTAAAGCTTCCAAGTACCGTCACCCCAAGGCTTGATGTTATTGGAAATTTTCCAATTGCCTCTACGTAAGGCTCTAGAGTTACCAGACTCCCATCCAAACCAATCATCTGCAGTGCGTACCTTGCTCGAAGGATCATTTAACATGGCTAACCATGACTTTGCTTGCGTATAACCATTTGGGAACTTCTGATTAGTCATCTCGGCTAAAGTCACAAAAATATCTTGCACATGCATGAAATCACTACGGATGCTACCGGGCTTAAATTCAAAGCCTTTTGCTGGTTTCACAACCAAAGCGTTTCGAATCCCGCCTTCAAAAGCAAAGTCTTTGTGGCCAAAGAATGGCGATGCCGACACTTGCGCCCAACCCGGGTCAAGCTCAGTGTAGTTATTCTCTGTACCCTGTAGACGGATATCACCAACATCTGACCAGTTTCTGGCCTTGAAGATGTAATTCTTAGTACCAAAAGTGGTGATTTTTTCGAAAGTGCCATTCCCTTCTGGACCATTATCACCAAAAAAGAGAATCATTGTGTTGTCATACTCTCCCGTTTCTTTAAGGTACTGAATAACTCGGTTTAGGTGATGGTCCATATTAGTCATCAAGCCAGCATAGAGCTCCATTTCTCGTCCTAGTGCAGCTCGAACAATTGGAGCTAACATTTCACTATCAGGGACGTACCAGTACCGCTCAGCGAGTTCTGTAAATTCTGGAATGATGCCCAGTTCTTTCTGTTTCTTATAACGTGCTAACCGAACAGCAGACCAACCTTTGTCATATTGGCCTTGGTACATGCTTCGCCATGGTTCATCAACATGGAGTGGGTCATGAGGGGCTTGATAAGATAGAAAGGCAAAGAATGGTTTATCATCATTTTTCTTGTTATCTTTCATGAACGAGAGCATTTTGTCGGTATAGGTTCGACTTGAATAATAATTATCTGGTAACTCAGTTAAGTATTTGCCGTCTTCAGTAAATTGGAGTTCAGGAGCATGCGCCCACATAGCTAAGGTACTATAGTGACTGCCATGGTCATCCAACATAACAAAATCACGGTCAAATCCGCGAGCACGTGGAATGAGTTCAGGGAAACGCCCTAAATCCCACTTACCGGATACAAATGTTGTATAGCCAGCGTTTTTCATTAGATCCCCAAGTGTTACGAATTCTTCACGAAGAAATCCCTCGTAGCCCTCTTTGCCTTTTTGATTGGGTGCAGTGAATAACGACATCGTACCCGCCCCTGCCCGGTGGTGATCTACGCCAGACATTAATGATGTTCGAGTTGGAGTACACAAGGGATTAGTGTAGAAGTTATTAAAACGCAGCCCATCATTTGCAATTGCATCAATGGTCGGGGTTTGAATCTCGCTCCCGAAAGCGCCAATATCAGAGAACCCCATGTCGTCTGCGGTGATAATGAGAATGTTTGGTTGTTTGACTTCCGCGAATGATGGAGAGGCAGTCAGTAAAGAAGCTCCTACCATCAAACTCGTTAAGATCCAATTTTTTCTTTTATTTATCACGTAAACTCTCCTTGTCACTTTCTGATAACGAGTTTTGATTCACTTGAAAACCCTCGCAGCTGGCAATCCAACTAATCACCATTTCTTGGAATTCCAAATGGCTGTCTTGATAACAAAAATGCCCGCAGTTTTCGAAAACAGTAAGTTTGCTTTTTGGAAGAAGCTCGTGAATTTTTTTGCCTGTCTGGACGAGCAGCAACTGATCGAGGTCTCCCCAGAAAATTTGTATGGGTATTTTGATTTCTGACAGGCGCGGCTGGATTGAGTCAATTATTTCCGGATAGGTGCGAAACCACTCCATGACAGAACCGATCCTGCCTTTATAGGAGGAAACGTAGTCGGCGAGCTCTTCGGGACCTGGGGTGTAATTGACATAGCAAAGCTTGTTTGCTCCCGCCACAAATGTCCCAGCTCCACCAATTCGAAAAATGAGGCGCCACAAAGCTGAATCAACCATGCGATCTATGATGGAACCGTTGAATGTAGGTGATACGCATGGGCCATCTCCGATTACAAGGCTTTTTGCACGGCAGTCACCTCGCAACGCGTAGTGAAGCGCTACCGGCATACCAATATCGGGGCCGACCAGGTGGAAATCAGAGATGTGCATCTGGCTTACAAACTCCGCAAGAATTCGACTTTGAGTTTCCGTATTCATCACTTCGGCGGCGCCTTCACTGCCACCGAACCCAGGGAGATCATAAGCAAAGAGCTGGAAATTCTGGGCAAGTAGCGGCCAGATTTGCTCATAGCACAAGATGCTTTGGGGTAAAGGATTGAGCAGCAAAATGGTTGGCTTGCCTTCCGAGCCGCCTCGTGCGAAACGAATACTCTTACCTTCTATCTGCGTGTACTCAGGTTTGATATGAAAACCAGACTGCTTGTCTTGCATTCGCACCGTTGACTTTAGGCGTGCGTTGCGAACAGCCTTGTATTCAGGCGTTATCAACATCAACGCATTTGCGACAAAGCGATCAAGCGCACTTATTTGATTGTGTTTCTTACTCATCGTATAAAACTCTATTTTGTGTGAAGCGGGTCAGGCATGACTTTGGCGTGAGCTTCGTCCGGCCATTTCTGAACGCCAGGTAATCTTGGGCTGTTTTTCAAAATCAATGCCCTCCCAGAACCAAGGTCTGGACCGGCAGGAGCAGGGCTTGTATGCGCAGAATCATTGCGTGGATCACGCCAATGGTGTCGATGGCATGGAGCCCTAGCCGTTGCAAGGTGCCAATTTCAGGATCCTGCAAAGCCTCATGGTTGCTGGTGTAGGCATTGGCGATGCAGCTTCCACCCTGGGGCAGGTCGTCAAGCTGGCCGGGGTTGAGTGGCTGCATGATGACGGTGACGGAGCCCGGCTTAGCGAAGTTTTGCACATCGAGCAAGGTGTCGGTCGAGCGCACCTGGCCTGCGGCGATTACGTCCTGAACCTCGGTCACCACCACCGGTACGATCTGCCAGGGCTTAGCGATACAGGTGACCTCGCCGATCATACGCACCTTTAACACCTGAGCCCCGATCTGCCCAAAACCGGCTAAGAGGCGAGTCACCTTGAGATCCGGCACTAGCACGCCGGCGGGTCTGAGCATCGGGTTGACCAAATCGCCCGGCTTCACCGCGAATTGCTGTACGACACCGGCTGTCCCTGCCACGATTAAAGTCTTCTCGAGCTCGATCTCGGCCTCTTTCAATGCCGCCTCTGCGCTCGCCTTCTGAGCGGGGAGCTTGAATTCAATCTCCGACTGGGTGGCTTCACGGCTCGCTAGTGCCGAGTCCAGGACGCCCTGCTCTGTGTCAACCCGGATACGCATCCGCTCGACCTCTCGATCCGAGAAAGGCTTGGCGGGACTGAGGTTTGCTTGCGAACGGGCCTCGAACTCCTCTAAGGCCTGCTGCAGACTACCGCGCGCCTGGATAATGCGGCCATCCGCTTCCGCGAGCCTGGACTCGGCCACAACCATGTCGACCTCGATTTCCGCTATACGCCGGCGGGCAGTCTCAACATCGGCTTGCTGCTCGGAACTGTCCAGCCTTAGCAAGGGCTGACCTTTTTCCACCCGTTGGTTGAGCTCGACAAAGGTCTCAGCCACTCGACCCTTGATCTCCGGTAGCACAGCCACCGTCCGGAACACGGACGTGGCGGATTTTGTCGAGGGGTGATAGTAGAAAATCGCCGTTATCAGGCTTACGGTCAGAATCAGGCATAGGGTGATACCCCAGCGCAGCTCGTACCATACCGAAAATAGAGTAATCTCCCGCCCGAACCGTTTGCCCTGCACGTAACGACGAACCAGGTAATCCGGCAGGATGGTAAATATCGAACACAGAAAAAGCTCCAGCATCGCTTAGTCCCCTTTGTGCGGTATAGGCTGATCGTCGTCCAACAACAGCTTATCCCTTGCCGGCGGCGGTGCTGAGCTCTCGAGTTCGGTATTTTTGGCGATTCTATCAAGCGAGGCAACGATTGCGCTCACCGGCGTCTTGATATCCGGCAATGGGGCCAGAGCGAGCAACAGCCCTGCGATCCAAAAAATATGGTTGTGAGTAAACAGCGCCAGCAGTGCCAAAACTGCGACAAGTTCAAACTGAACCTTTTGGCCCCGATGTGCTACCTGCTCCGGTAACGCATGTAGCCTTAAGTAAATGACACCCAGACCGATCACTGCGGCTAGCACCAAGACTGCCATCAGTATGAAAAGAACATCGGTTTCTCCCGGTGCCGTGACGAACACGGGCAGGTAATTTTCCGCTTCCGATTGCAGTGGTTTCGCCATCTACAAATTCCCCGGCACATTTTCAGGGTTTGCGCAAATCTGCGCATTGGATTCCAAGTTAAAGCGCATGTTTGCTCCTCCTGCAAACGCGTTCCACGTTCAACTAAACTTTGTAACTTTTTAAAGGGTCGGCGTCTTGAGTTCTTGGTGGTCCCACCAAACAGGACTCTGCCGCATTTAACTACCTAATAACTTTAGAATCGCAGTATAGTGCTTGGACAGGAAGTCATCTTGGGTTAAAGTAGGAACTATCCGATTTTGGACATTTCGCTCCGCTTGTGATGATAGAACCGGTCTTGCCAATGACAACAACAAAGTCGCCACAACCTTCGCTCATTGTTCATGAATTAACGGATTTCGATCATTTTCGTCATGTGTTCGGCGCCTGGAGTGGGCAGTTTCAGCAAATTTCACGAGGTCGGTTTAGGGGAACTGCAGCGATTTATGCGGGATTGTGCATCCGTGCATTCCGGGCAGAAACCAACCAGGCCATTTACACGCGAGGACTGGATCAAACGGATTTGGTTACTGTCATTCCCATTACTGCAGCCAATGAGAATACCTCCTGGCGAGGCAGAAAACTCGCCAAAGGAAACCTGCTGATTAAAGGCCCTGATATCGAATACTACAATCAGACCGCACGTAATACGGTCATCGATGCTTTGCTGGTGCCACTAGATACGTTCACGACGGTGGCTGGTTCGTTGGCAGATGCCATGGTTGGCCATAAATGTTCTCGCTCGATCGCGTTCCGGCCATCGGTCGAAGCCATGCAAAAGTTTCAAACTTCGCTTGACGCGCTTATGACCTTGCCGGGGGCGATTAATCGCTGCGATGCTGAGGTCATGGAGCAGGCATGTCTCGATACTTTGTCGATGTGCCTGTCGTGCAGCGAATCAGACATCAAGACATTGGGCGTCAATCGTTTAGAGTTGATTAATGCGGCGCTCGATCTAATGATCGAGCGTTTTGAAGGGGGGCTGAAATCCGAGGATTTCTGCGCGGCTCTTCAAGTCAACGACCGGATGTTGCGGCGGGCATTCAAGCAGGCATTTGGCTTGGGGCCCATTGCTATATATAGGCAACTGCGCTTGAACCGGCTTCGGCATGAACTCAAGTCCGCGCGGGGTAGCGGCCAGACGGTAGACGCCCTGGCTAATCGCTGCGGCTTTCGCCGTTTGGGCGCATTGGCCGCGGAATACAAGATACTCTTCGATGAGTTGCCGTCAGAAACACTGGGTGTGCGCGGTCACATTGGAATCCAGCGGGCTATACGACAAGAATCCGCAACATATGAATGATCTGCTTTGGCGTGTAATGCTTTCTTGCCATGTCATGACCCCTCGTTCCCAATGAAAGTTTCTCTCACTGAGATTCAGCTAGCAATCTCCGCTTCTGGCCGAAGGTCGCCCTTGGTGTGAATGACCCCAGCGTCAGCTTTGGGCACGTTGCAGGCATCCATCGGTAGTAGCAAAATATCGCATAACTAATACAGATAGGTTGCGCGCAGCCGCAACTTAATCTGATTGTTGTACGAGCCCGTAGCCTTATTAAGTAATTATCTGTGTGATATTTTCTGGTGTATGGACGTCGGGCTGAAGGTCACTTTTTTCAGCCCGAGCGAAGCCGCAGTCATCCGACTGGTCGTTTATTCGTTGTTTTTTTACTCTGTATTTTTCCTCTTTTTATGTGTGTTTATCCTGCGTGGTGAGTCCCTTTAGCTGATCGTTCGGAGCTTGGCTCTTGGTCTAGTTTTGATGAACGGAATCACGGTCATCGGATGGCCGCAGCACGGACACAGTCGTTCGGTTTTCTTTCTTTGGGCCGTGAGCTCTTCGGGCAGTGTCACTCTTAGAATGAGTTGCAGTCGCTTGAGCGTTCGCCGAGCATTGCCATGCAAAAAGCCATAATCTCGGGTTCGTCGGAAGCCTTTAGGTAAAACGTGTTGTAAGACTCGCCATAAGAACTGAACCGCAGGTTCGGTGATGGTCGCCCACTGTTGAGTCGCGCTGTCTTTGTAGCGGAAGGTAATGTTGCCGTTCTCATGTTTGAGGATGTTCTTCTCACTGATCACGCCGCGGTATAAGTACCTTGCAAGGTAGGTAAGTGCCGCTTCGCCTTTGCCTACGTGTTGGCATTGAACGATCCAGTGTTTCGGGGTTGTGTTGGGCACGCTAAAACCCTGTGCTTTCATGGTTTCGATAAACCTCGCCCGAAAGACTTTGGCCAGTGCTTTGCCATTGAACAGTTACTTGCCGTGCTTTTGTTGCCAGCGCTGCTTGTCTTTGCTGAGCCCGCCATTGGGAACAATCACGTGCAGGTGCGGATGGAACTCTAATCGCCGAGAATGGGTATGAAGAACACCTGTGAGCCCCAACCGTCCTTGCAGTTGTTTATCTCGGTGGCCGAAGCTCATTAGGGTGTTAACAGCACTCTTAAACAGCGCTTGATACGACCAGCGTTGATGGTGCCAGACGAAGCCGCGAAGCTGAGATGGTAAGGTGAAGGTCACCATGTAATAGTCAACGGGCAGTAAC
>Ga0181593_10002346_pt1 | contig 17388 bp, 11 predicted proteins | sample 071ome_19_FD_133756 | JGI IMG/M metagenome (GOLD analysis project Ga0181593, IMG submission 133756) | Coastal salt marsh microbial communities from the Groves Creek Marsh, Skidaway Island, Georgia - 071413AT metaG (megahit assembly) | ecosystem: Environmental > Aquatic > Marine > Intertidal...
CAGAAGATGGCGGACCGGATGTTGCATTTCTATCCTGATTATTGTTTTGGTTTTGATTCTGATTTTGGTTCTGGTGGCGATGGCGATTATTTTGCCGATCGGAGCGCTCGTTGCGCTGGTTATCCTGACGCTGACCATCAAAGCGATGTTCAGACGGCAATAGGCTGGTATCTGCCTCAACCAGAATGGTAATGCCAAACTGGCTTTCCAGCTGGGCAAGCGAGGCGCGTTTCTGGTTCAGAATATAAAGTGCTACCTCTGGATGAACAAAGATGGTGATATCCCTGCCAGCCTGTCTGGCGGCTTCCTCTTCGATAATGCGCAGCATCTGCAAAGCAGAGGAATTGACAGAACGTACCCTGCCTGTGCCCAGACAATGCGGACAGGATTGTGATACCGATTCAACCAGAGACGGGCGCAAACGCTGGCGGGACATTTCCAGCAAGCCAAAATGCGAGATAGAGCCGACCTGAATTCGTGCTCGGTCATGGCGCAAGGCATCTTTCAGGCGTCTTTCCACCGCGTTCTGGTTACGGTTTTCATCCATATCAATGAAATCAATGACAATCAGTCCGGACAGGTCGCGCAATTTTAATTGCCGGCCTACCTCTTCGGCTGCTTCCAGATTTGTCTTTAGCGCCGTTTCCTCGATATTGCGCTCGCGGGTTGCCTTGCCGGAGTTCACATCAATAGCAACCAATGCTTCGGTCTGGTTGATCACCAGATAGCCACCGGATTTCAGGGTAACTTCATTATGATGAATGGTATCCAGCTGCGGCTCGACATTATGTGCCTGAAACAGATGGGTTGATTCTTCATATTTAACGACCCGCTTTGCATGGCTGGGGATCAGCATTTTCATCTGTGCTTTGGCGGTTTTATAGGCTTCCTCGCCTTCTACCAGCACTTCTTCGACATCATTGGTATAGATATCGCGCACCGCACGTTTTACCAGCGAGCCTTCCTCATGAATAGATGCCGGGGCTTCTGATTGCAGGGTGGTGGTTCTGATCTCGTCCCATAATTTGGACAGATAGGCATAATCGCGTTTAATTTCAGTTTTGGTGCGTTTTGACCCGGCGGTTCTGACGATAACCGCCATACCTTCTGCAACATCCAGATCATTGACAATGGTCTTTAGCCGCTTGCGATCCGCAATATTGGTGATTTTGCGCGATACACCGCCACTGCGGCTACTATTTGGCATCAGCACGCAATATCTGCCAGCAAGAGACAGATAGGTGGTCAGGGCTGCCCCTTTATTGCCGCGCTCTTCTTTAACAACCTGCACCAGCAAAATCTGTTTGCGTGAAATCACTTCCTGAATCTTGTAGCGATGCATTACCGCTGCAGAAGGCTTGGGACTGTCATTATCTTCATCATCCCCGCCAAGTGTTTCCGGGGCATTATCCAGGCTATCTGCGGCAGGGGTTTCCTCTGCCTCATCCTGGCTTTCTGCTTGTTCTGTTTGCCTGGTTTCTTCTGCCAGCGCCTCGCGATCCTCAATCGGGATACGATAATAATCTGGGTGGATTTCGCTAAAGGCAAGAAAGCCCTGGCGGTTGCCGCCATATTCGACAAAGGCAGCCTGCAAGGAAGGTTCGACCCGGGTTACCCGTGCCAGATACACATTTCCTTTTAATTGCTTAAAGCTGGTGTTCTCGTAATCGAATTCCTCGATTTTGTTGCCATTGAGCAAGACAACCCGTGTTTCCTCGGGCTGATGCGCATCGATCAGTAATTTCTTGGTCATAAAGATGTCTTTCTGTGATCCGTCGGTGCTGGGCATCTACGCGGATATAGGGTGATAGCTGGCGCATTTGCGCGTCAGACAATATGTGGCTGGCAACAGAATATGGGCGTCCATCAGGCACTGCCTTTTTTGCAATCTGCCCGAGGTCCATTTCGGATGTGTAATCAAGATGGTTTACATACATCATTCTTGCCATAATTCTCCCTTCCCGGTTGCGCGTTTTACAGTGTGTTCAGGCTAAGTGTTTGTTACGTATCACTTGCCTGTTAGCTGCGCCCAGCCGGCGGGTCATTTGTATCGGGCTTTTCAACAGATGCCTCAGCTTTATTATGGCAATTGCCTTGTCTGGCTGATGGCGGCTCCTCGCCCGAATTCAAAATTCTTGTCCCACTATACAGTAAAAATCTGCAATTCAAAATCATTTCAACAATCTATGTTGTTTTTGGGCATAATTCAGGGGTGGTCAGGCGCAGAAGGCTGGTTTATTCTCGCCGAAACAGTGATTAAGTTTGGCAATCAAGGCGATGTCCTATTGCCGTATAACAGGATAATGATGGTCTTTGGCATCTTTACAGCGTCGATGATTAGCTGGCTATGTTTTCCTGCTTTCGCCAGCCGGTCTGCCAAGCAGACAAATATCTGGCTGAATCTGTTTGTGTTTTTCCTGGCAGGGTTTTCCAGCCTTTTTTATAGCCCTGCCGTTATTGCCCAGAACAGCCTGACAGCTCTGCGGCTGGGCAATGTTGAAATAGATGGTCAAACCGCTTTGCGGCTGGTAGTTGAAACCGCTGCCCCGCAACCGGCTAAAATGCTGTTATTATCTGACCCTTATCGTCTGGTACTGGATTATCAGGATATGGAATGGGCGGTAGAGGGACTTGCGCCCTCTGGCCAGCTAGACCATCTGCCTGCCATCGCCTATCGTTTTGGCCATCCACAGCCTGATGCCGGACGGCTGGTGATAGAGCTGGCCAGCCCTGCCTCACCAGAGCGTGCCTTTACCCTGCCGCCAAACCAGACCGGTCATCGTCTGGTCATCGATCTGATGGATAGGGGCGAGATATCCTTTAGCCTTGCCCAGAAAGCCCTTGCCAATGACAGCTTTCAACCAGCCGCACAGACAGCGGCGCAAAACAGGTTGCCACCGCCTGCCAGCGCATCAAATTTGCAATCAAGCGCGCCAGTTCAGGCCAGCCTGTCCGGGCGTCCTGTCACTATTGCCTTGCCCCAGCCCCGTCCGAAACGCTGGGTAGTGGCAATAGATGCAGGCCATGGCGGAAAAGACCCGGGCGCGATTGGCAAGCGCGGCAGCCGGGAAAAGGATATCACGCTGGCAGCGGCAAAACAGCTGGTTAAACATCTGAACGCTTCTGGCAAGATAACGGCACGGCTGGTGCGTTCGGGCGACCGATATTTGAAATTGCGCCAGCGAATTCAAATTGCCCGTGATATGGGCGCGGATGCGTTTATCTCGCTTCATGCAGATTCAGCCTCCCGTTCTTCGGCGCGCGGCATTTCGGTATTTTCTTTATCAGACAAAGCCTCGGATAAGGAAGCAGCGCTTCTGGCACGCAATGAAAATAAAGCCGATTTAATTGGCGGGCCTGACCTGGGTAGCCAGGACCCGCTGGCTGCCAATGCGCTGCTGGGGATGTTCCAGCGCGAGACAATGAACGAATCTGCCTATCTGGCACGCGCTATTCTGGATGAGATTAAGGGCTTTCCGGGTGGGGATAAGCGCGGCCATCGCTTTGCAGGTTTTGCGGTGCTAAAATCGCCTGATGTGCCGTCTGTTTTGGTAGAAATGGGTTTTTTAAGCAATGCAAGTGATGAAAAAAATCTGAATTCCGGCCAATATCGCGATAAGCTAACACGGCAAATTGCCAAAGCAATTTTGGTCTGGCTGGAAAGGTCCGGGCGGTAATTGGCCACAAGTCTGCCGTAATTTCCGCTTATTAGAGTGTCTATGTTAAAAATACTATTCAGATTGTTTCTAGCAACATTTTTACTGGGGGTGGCCGGGCTCACCGCCATCTTATGGGTGTTCTGGAAATGGGGTCAGGATTTGCCGCCCTATCATCAGCTCTCGCGCTATGAGCCGCCTGTGGCCAGCCGCGTTCATGCCGGCAATGGGGCATTGCTGGCAGAATTTGCCACACAAAAGCGGCTTTTTGTCCCTGTCAAAGCCATGCCGCCGCAATTGGTTCATGCGTTTTTATCCGCAGAAGATAAAGCCTTTTATCAACATCCGGGTGTTGACCCCATCGCCCTGACCAGAGCGGTTGTCACCAATATCGCGGCGATGGGAAGCGGGCGCAGACTGATAGGCGCATCCACTATCACCCAGCAGGTTGCCAAGAATTTTTTGCTGACCAACGAGCTGTCTTTTGATCGCAAAATAAAAGAAGCCATTCTGGCTATTCGCATGGAACGCGCTTTTTCCAAAGAACAGATACTTGCTCTCTATCTGAACGAGATTTATCTGGGATATGCCAGTTACGGGGTGGCCGCAGCTGCGCTGAATTATTTTGACAAAGCGCTGGATAAGCTGGATTTGCATGAAATGGCCTATCTGGCAGCACTGCCCAAAGCCCCGTCAAATTATCACCCCCAGCGCAAAACCAAAGCCGCGATAGGGCGGCGAAACTGGGTGCTGCGGCAGATGCAGGAAAATGGCTATATCACTGCTGCAGAGGCAGCAGAAGCCCAGGCTCAGCCTCTTGGCATACGTGCTGCCAGCGGCTTTGATGAGACCAGCGCACCCTATTTTACCGAAGAAATACGCCGCTTGCTGATTGAACGCTATGGATCAGACACGCTCTATGAGGGCGGCTTGTCTGTGCGCTCAACCCTGGACCCGACATTACAGGAAAAAGCCCAGCGCGCTTTACGCGAAGGGCTGGAGGCACTGGACAGGCGGCAAGGCTGGCGCGGGGCTCTTGGACGGCTGGATCAAACAGTCGATTTGGACGCCCAGCTGGCAGAATATACCAAAGCCCTGCCGGATTTACGCTATGCCGCCCTGGTAACAGATGTTCACGATGACCGCGCTGAAATCTATGTGAATGGCCAGATAGCCACCATCCCCTTTGAGATGGCAAAATGGGCCTATCCCCCGCGTCGCCCCGACGGGGTGCGTCCGCCGCCGCTTACCTCGCTAAAAGAAGCGCTGGCCATAGATGATATTATCATTGTTCAACCCCCTGATGAGGCCAAGGATTTGCTAAAAGAGGGATATGAGCCGAAAACAGGGGAATTTGCCCTTGGCCAGCGGCCAGCTGTTGAAGGGGCGATTGTGGCACTTGACCCGCATACCGGGCGAATGCTGGCACTGGTTGGCGGATATGATTATAGGGTATCTGAATTTAATCGAGCCACACAGGCAAGGCGTCAGCCCGGCTCTGCTTTCAAGCCATTTGTCTATTTAGCGGCTCTGGATAAGGGCTATTCCCCGACCACCCTTATTCTGGATGCCCCCTTGGCACTGGATCAGGGGCAGGGCAAGCCAAAATGGAAGCCGGCCAACTATACCAGAAAATTTTATGGCCCGTCGATTATGCGCGTTGGCATTGAAAAATCGCGTAATTTGATGACCGCAAGGCTGGCAATGGCTATTGGTATGCCCACCGTTCAGGAATATGCCGCAAAATTCGGGATTGATGCAGAAATGCCGCCCTATTTATCCATGTCACTTGGTGCTGGCGAGACGACATTGCTGAAACTCACCGCTGCCTATGGCCAGATTGTCAATGGCGGGCGCAAGATTGAAGTCAGCCTAATTGACCGGGTTCAGGATCGTTATGGCCGCACCCTGATGCGCCATGACGGGCGTGATTGTTCGGCCTGTGCGGCGCGCGAAGGCTGGCAAGGCCAGAAGATACCAGAGCTGCCAATATCAGGCGAGCAGCTTACCTCGCCGGCTTCTGCCTATCAGATGGTGTCCATGCTGGAAGGGGTTATCACACGCGGAACAGGCAGGCGTATTGCCGATAGCGGACTGGTGCTGGCAGGGAAAACCGGTACAACAAATGATAATACAAATGCCATGTTTATCGGTTTTTCCCCTGACCTGGTGGTGGGGGTATATGTTGGCTATGATATTCCGCGCCCCTTGGGTAAATCCGAAACAGGCTCTACTGCTGCTGTACCGATTTTTAAGGATTTTATGATGGATGCGCTGGCCAATGCCCCGATAATCCCGTTTCGCCGGCCAGGCGGCATCAGCCTTGTGCCTATCCATGCCGAGACAGGCGAGCGGGTGCGTCATGATGATAAAATGGCTGTATTGGAAGCGTTCAAACCCGGCCAACGCCCAAAATCCGGCATATTGATCGATTTGCCGGATGCCAGCCCTGCTTCTGGTGTTGACGCACCGGCCTTGTATTGATACCCCCTATGACAAGATAGTTTTTCCCCTTTTGATGGTTTGTCAGGATTATTGTCATGCAGACAGAATCGCAGCCCGATATTGATGTTATTCAATCCGCTATAGAATTGCTGCGCCGGCATATTGACTGGGATAAAGCCCTGCAACGCCAGAGCGATTTGGAAGCCCATATTGCCCGGGCAGATTTTTGGGAGGATCAGGCAGAAGCCCAGAAAATCATGCGCGAAAAAAACCATCTGGATCAGCAAATTGACGCTATCAGGATGCTGGAAAATGGCCTTGGCGAACATACTGAATTAATGGAGCTGGCCGAGGAAGAAAATGATGCAGAGATGATTGCCGAAGCGGTCACTGCTTTGCAAAAACTGGCTGAAATCGCCAGCAAAAAACAGCTGGAATCGCTCCTCTCTGGCGAGGCAGATAGCAATAATTGCTTTATTGAAATCCATCCTGGCGCCGGCGGCACAGAAGCTCAGGATTGGGCGTCCATGTTGCTGCGTATGTATTCCAGATGGGCAGAAAGCCGCGGCTTCAAGCTGGAAACCATCGAGGAAAGTGACGGTGAAGAGGCAGGGATTAAATCTGCGACCTTGCGGGTTAGCGGGGTCAATGCCTATGGCTGGATGAAAACAGAATCAGGCGTGCATCGGCTGGTGCGGATATCGCCTTATGACAGTTCTGCCAGACGCCATACCAGCTTTGCCTCTGTCTGGATTTATCCGGAAGTGGATGACAATATCGATATCATTATAGAGGAAAAAGATTTGCGGGTGGATACCTATCGTTCTTCCGGGGCAGGCGGGCAACACGTTAATACCACGGATTCTGCTATTCGCATTACCCATTTGCCGACCAATATTGTGGTGCAATGCCAGTCAGATAGAAGCCAGCATCGTAACCGGGCAACGGCAATGAATATGCTGAAAGCCCGCCTATATGAGCTGGAATTGCAAAAGCGTGAAGAGGCCGCATCCGATGGCAATGCCGGCAAATCTGAAATTGGCTGGGGCAGTCAAATCCGCTCTTATGTCTTGCACCCCTATCAGATGGTCAAGGATTTGCGTACCAATGTCGAGACCGGCAATTCACAAGCGGTTTTGGATGGCGATCTGGACGGGTTTATTGAGGCCAGCCTTGCTGCACGGGTTGGCTCTACGCGAAACTAGCCTTGCGCTTTTCTTTTGCGTTCTTCGCTGGCAAATTCTTCTCTGGCCTGTTCTGCGGCTAGCGGGCCATAAAAGGCAGAGGAAAAGCGTGCAGCGGTGCGCGCCGGAATATTGAAAGGCGGTTTCAGCGCCCCATTAAAATAGTGGCGCACCAGATTTTGCCAGCTGGAAATAGGGTCGCGCCGCTCGCACCCGCAGACATAATCAAACCATCTTTTGCCTGTACCGACATGGCCAATTTCATCATGCATGATGATTTCCAGAATTTCAGCCGATGCGCCATCTTCTACCTCGCGCATCTTGTCTATCAGCTGCGGGGTAACATCCAGGCCTCGTGCTTCGAGAACCAGTGGCGCGATGGCCAGACGCCCGGCCAGATCAGAAGCGGTTTTTACCGCTGCCTCCCACAAGCCATCATGGGCTGGCAGCGCGCCATAAAAACTGCCCAGTTTTTCCAGCCTGTGCTGTAATAGGGTGAAATGACGCGCTTCATCACTGGCAACGGACAGCCAGTCCTCTACAAAAGCAAAGGGCAGGCCATATTTTGCATAGCGCACGGCAATATCCAGCGATAAATCTATCGCATTTAGCTCTATATGGGCGATAGCGTGTAACAGGGCAATGCGCCCTGTCTTGCCCTTGCTGATGCGCCGTCTTGGCACAAAACGCGGTGCAAGCAATTCCGGCTTTTCCGGCCGGCCGGGCCGCAATCCTATATCAATAGGGGCAGCATGGTCAAAATGGCCTTTTTTCAAATCATTATAGGCCTGTGCAGCCAGCTGCGCTTTTTCCAGCGGGTCAGGGCAGTTATAGGCGGCCAGAATAGCCGGGCTGATATCAGGCATTATTCAGCCCCTTTTTCAGCCGCCAGCCTGAACAAGCTCTAGAACTTCTTCTGCATGGCCGGGTATTTTTACCTTTGGCCAGATACGCCCGATACGCCCATCCGCATTGATGATAAAGGTTGCCCGCTGAATGCCCATATATTTGCGGCCATACATTGATTTCTCGACCCAGACGCCAAAAGCTTCACAGGCGGTGCCTTCGGTGTCAGCGCCCAATAGACAGGTTAGACCATATTTGTCCCGGAATTTAGCCTGTTTTTCTGCACTATCTTTGGAAATGCCGATGACAAGCGTATTGGCAGCTTCAAATTCAGCCTGCAATGCCGAAAAGGCCATCGCCTCTTTGGTGCAGCCGGAAGTATCTGCTTTGGGGAAAAAGAAAATAATCACATTTTTGCCAAGATGTTCTGACAGGGTAAAATGGCCCTGGTCGGTCATCAGGGAAAGGGCGGGGGCTGTTTGTCCGGTTTCAACCATAAAAATGTCTCCCAAGCGGCAAGTTATCCTTCATTGTTCTGCGACATAATATAGTATGGAATAAAAAAAAGACATATAGCTCGGAACAGATTATTACAGTTAAGGGTATTTTTGGCATTGACTTTGCCTGATGGGCAATGGTTGGCAAGGCCAGACACAACCAAGAGAGAACTATAAAAAGTTAGGCATTCAACAAGATGGTTATCCGGCAGATATACAGGCTTGCTATCCTGACATTTATTATCGGTGTTGGGCTGTCCGGTGTTGTGGCTGGCGGCGTGGCGGCATGGCTGCATAGCAAAGGCGGGCTGGATGCGGTGCTGACACGCTATCTGCAAGAAAGATTTCCTTCTGTAACTATTGGCATAGAGGAAATTGACTGGCAGATAGAGGCACATCGCCAGGAGCTTGTGCTTTCGGGTAATCAGGTTCGGCTGATGACAGGCGAGCAGACCCTGAATATCCCCAGCATTGACCTTGTCTTCACGCTCTCCTCTCTTGTCAAGCAAATGCCAACAGCGATTGTTATTGATACAGACAGGCTGGAAGTCACCCATAGCGATATTGGCTGGCAATTTTCCGATGCCCTGCATTTACAAGCAGATACAGCTTTAGATACTGGCCTGACAAGCCAGAACTTCCTGAACCGGATAGGCACAATTTGGCCAGATGGGCTGCAAGAGCTGCGGGTGCGTGCAGATGCACTTGCCATCCGCGGGGATTCAGAAAACTGGCAGGATTTGGATTATTATGACCTGCTATTTGTCGCCGCACCGGAAGGCGGGGTATTTGCCGATGGTAATGTTTTTTTAACAGCGCATCTCTCGCAAATCGCCCGGCCAGCCGATGCAGAGGCTCAATTGCAATTCTCTGGTCAGGCCAATTTATTTTCCAAATGGATGGATTTCACCCTCAAGCTGGAAGATTTTGAAACCGCTGCCCTTGCCAGCCATTTAATCGCTTATGCAGATATATTTCCCATTCGTCCGGGCAGAGTATCTGCACAGCTTTCCGGGGCGCTTGATGAAACAGGCTTGCAAATATTAAGCGGGTCTATGGGCGTAGAAAATGGACGTATCGAGCCTGGATTTTTTTCTGAAGCAGGCGATGATTTTATCACCTTTGCTACAAAGCTGGATTATAGCGCTGCTGATAATATTCTGAAAATTACCGATGCCCGGCTGGCACTGGCAGATGGAAAAAACTTTGAGCTGTCTGCGGGGATAAATGGCGTAAAAGACGATAAATTCATGCTGTCCGGGCAAGTGATAGCCGATGATATCGCTATGGGTGATATGCTGAAAAAATGGCCGGAAACACAAGCGCCGGCCTTGCGTAAATGGCTTGCTGAAAACAGTTCCGGCGGGCGGCTTCGTACTATTGCCTTGCAACTTGCCGGCGGGCTGAACTGGCCGGAAAAAAAGCTGGATATCGCCTCTCTCGGCGTATCGGGGGAAGTTTCCAATTTGCGATTATCCTATTCAGACCGCCAATATCAGACCATTGTCGGGACTGTCGGCGGCCAGTTTGAGATGGAAATAGGAACAGGTGGCCATATTCAAAAGGCAACAGGCTCTATCTCCTTGCGGGATGGTTTTTCGCGTCTATCGGGATTTGCCCCAACGGTAAAAATTCCGCGCCTGGATGCGGTAATCCGCCATCAGCCGGAAGAAACCATCTTGCAAAATCTGTTTATTGATTTTGGCCAGCATGGACAGATTCTGGCCAATGGCAGGCGCCTGACAGCGCAGGAAAGCCCGGCAGCAGAAATCAGCCTCAGCCTACCGAAACTGGATGTTGATTTTGCGCGTCATATCTGGCCGGATTTCTTTGCCGAAAAGGTAATTGGCTGGATGGATCGTCATCTGGAAAATGGCATTATCAGCGATGGCCAGCTGGAAATTGGGCTTGTCCAGCGTTCAGAAAAATGGGTTGCGACCCAATTGCAGGGCAGTTTGCCTTTTACCCGGCTCAGCTATCGGCTGCATGACGGGCTGATGCCGCTAGAACAGATTACCGGGCAGATTGATTTTGCAGATAATCAGCTGCAAGGGCGTTTTGAAACAGGCCAGGCAAATAGCCTGGCCATAGAGCAGGCACAGGTTAGCTATGGACCGTTGCTGGATTATCGCGGCGACAGGCAGATGCTATTCAAAACCCTGGCCTTTGGGGATGTTGGCGATATTCTCACCATTTTGGATCACCCTAAAATTAACCAGATAGACAAGCTGGGCTTGCGCCCGCTTACCCTTTCCGGCAAAAGCCGATTTACCCTTTCCCTTACAGGGGTGACCCCGCAAGACAAGGCGATGAAAATAGGTGATATCCGGGTAGATGGAACAGTTTCGGATGCCGATATTGACGGGTTGCCGCTTGACCAGCATTTGCAAGATGGGGCGCTGGTAATATCGGTGGCAGATGGCGAAACCCAGATTTCCGGCTCTGGCCGTTTATCCGGCATTGAGAGCGATTTTAATTATCGCCGACAGCCAGATAGAAACTTTGAACTTCAATTAAAGCTGGCCAATTCAGAATATATTCCGGCATGGGTGTCTGAAAAGATAGGCTGGCCCTTATCCGGGGCAGCCGCCGCGCGGTTGAATGTTACCGGCCGTGCTGGCAGCAGGGATGTCAAAGTGAATGTCCGCTCGGATGTCACTGATTTGGGTGTTCAGCATGACAGTTTTGAATGGGCCAAGCTGCAAGGGGAAAGCGGCTTTATGAATGCCCAGCTTGTTTTTAAAGAGGGCAAGCTGGCTACAATTGAAGCGATTGATATTGAAACAGGCAGCTTGCGGGCAAAAGGCCGGATAGCGATGGATGCACAAGGCAGGCCCAGCTTTGGCGTGCTTGAAGATTTGGTGTTCCCCGGTACAGAGCTGGCTTCGGTGCTGTTTGAGATTAATGCAGGCAAGAGCCTGTCTTTTACCGCAGAAGGCAAGACCTTGAATCTGCAGCCCTTGCGCCGGGATAATAAAATAAAACAGGGTCTGGAAATCGCTTTTGATGTGACCGCAGACAGGATTGTTATTGGGCCAAAACTCAGCTTTTCAGGTGTTCTAAAAGGCCAGACCCGACCAGATGGGAATGGACAGGCCAGCTTGCAAGGCGCGCTCTATGTGAAATCCAAACCTCTGATTAGCGAGGCCAGCCTTGAAACACGTTTTGGCCCGGCAGGGGAATATTTGCAAGGGGTAGGGCTGATAGGCGGGGCAGAGGCCGAGCTGTCCTATATGCCAGAAGACGCAGAGGCAGCAGAGCTGATTATTCTTACAGAAAATGCAGGCCGGGTATTATCGGGGCTAGGCATAACAGATGCCGTGCGGCGTGGCCGGATGCTGATGCGCACCCGGTTTAGCGATGCCACTTTTGAGCGTTATTCCACAACTTTTGATGTGGATGATTTTGTAGTGGTGGAAGCCCCGACAGCTGTGCGGATGTTTTCTGTTTTGTCTCTGGCAGGTCTTTATGGGCTGGTCGAGGGGGAGGGAACCGCCTTTGCCAGGGGCCAGGCCATTATTCATTCGCAAGGCGATCTTCATAATCTGGAACGGGTTCAGGCAGGCGGGGCGGCATTGGGCATCTCACTGGTTGGACAAGTTGATCGCCAGAACCGAACCCTGGATGTAAGCGGCAATCTGGTGCCTGTGAATTTGATTTCCAATATCATCAGCAAAGTGCCGATTGTGGCAGAAATTCTGACAGGGGTGGATAAAACCGGATTATTTGCCACGCAATTTTCCATGCAAGGCAGCATTGATGAGCCGGATGTCGGGGTAAATGCGCTTGCGCTTGCCCCTGGCTTGTTACGGGATCTGTTTAGCCCAGATTGGCTGGGCGCAGAAAGCAAACGCATTTTTGGTTTGGGCGATACCTCTCAATAGGCTTTTAGCCTGGATTTAGCCCAATAAAGGGTCTGGCTAGTTCAGCTGTAAAATCGCCCGGCGCTTTTTACCTGCTGCGATTTGTGCGCGGCCATCTGTATCAAAATCATCTGCGAGTAATAGCCTGTCTTCATCTCTGATGGCCTGACTATTCAGCCGTGCCCCGCCCCCGCGTATCAACCGCCTTACCTCACCCTTTGAGGCAGCAAGGCCGGATTGTACAAAAACATCTATCACAGACAGGCTTGCCATATCTGCCTTATCAATATCCAGTGTTGGCAACCCTTCTGCAATGACCCCTTGTGAAAAGCTTTGCCGGGCGGTTTGCTCTGCCTGCCGGGCGGCATCTGCGCCATGGCACAGGCTGGTTACTTCATTTGCCAGAATGATTTTTGCCTGATTAACTTCTGCCCCTTCCAGCGCTTCAAGTTTTGCAATCTCGCTTTCCGGCAATTCGGTAAACAGGCGTAAAAACCGGCCGACATCCTGATCTTCGGTATTACGCCAAAATTGCCAGAACTCAAAAACAGGCAAGCGATCCTCGTTCAGCCAAATCGCGCCGGCAGCAGTTTTGCCCATCTTTGCCCCTGAGGCGGTGGTGATAAGCGGGCTGGTCAGGCCAAAGATTTCCTGTTGATCCACGCGGCGGGTTAAATCCACACCGCTAACGATATTGCCCCACTGATCCGAGCCGCCCATTTGCAGCGAACAGCCATAGCGGCGGCGCAATTCCAGAAAATCATAGGCCTGAAGAATGGCGTAATTAAATTCCAGGAAAGATAAATTTTGCTCTCTTTCCAGGCGCAATTTTACCGATTCCATCCCCATCATGCGGTTGATAGAAAAATGACTGCCAAAATCGCGCAAAAAACGGATATAGGCCAGCTGGTCAAGCCATTCTGCATTATCGACCATCAGTGCGTCTGTCGGGCCATCGCCAAAAGTAAGATATTTTTCAAAAATCTTTTTAATGCCTTGCTTGTTCTGTTCAATATCCTGATCAGACAATAATGGGCGGGCTTCATCCTTGCCAGACGGGTCGCCCACTTTGGTAGTGCCGCCCCCCATCAGAACGATTGGCTTGTGGCCTGTGCGTTGCAACAGGCGCAGCATCATAATCTGGATAAGCGATCCGACATGAAGGCTGTTAGCGGTACAATCAAAACCGATATAGGCAGAGATGGGCTGCTGTTCTGCCAGCCTGTCCAACCCGTCCAGATTGGTCGCCTGATGCATATAGCCGCGGCTGATCAGGGTCTTTAAAAATTCAGATTTAGGCGAGGTTACGCTATCATCCATCTATTTTACTCTTTTAAATCACTGGGCATATTGCGGCCGTCATCGGTGCGATCCAGATAGCGCGTAACAGACTCCATCGCTTCATCCAGATGGGTGCTAAAGAAATGATTGGCCCCATTAATCAAATCAATATCAATGATAACGCCTTTTTGTTTGGAAATTTTTTCTACCAGAGCCTGAACGCGCTGGGCAGGGACTTGTTCATTCTCGCTACCCTGTACAATAAGCCCGCTGGCAGGACAGGGGGCAAGAAAGGTGAAATCATGGGTGGTCGCTGGCGGAGATAGCGAAATAAAGCCGGTAATTTCCGGCCGGCGCATCATTAATTGCATACCAATCCATGAGCCAAAGGAAAAGCCGGCTATCCAGCAGACATTGGAAGACGGGCATTCTGCCTGTAGCCAGTCCATCGCGGTTGCTGCATCGGCCAATTCGCCTTCGCCCTGTTCAAAACTGCCTTGCGAACGACCCACGCCGCGGAAATTAAACCGCATCACCGAAAAACCACGTGCCTGAAACAGCTTGTAGGTCGCAAAGGTCACACGATTATTCATCGTGCCATTTTTATGCGGCTCGGGATGCAGAACCAGCGCGGTAGGGGCATCGCTTGTCGCCCCTGGCATATACCGGCATTCCAGACGACCGGCAGGGCCGTTTATAATCACTTCAGGCATTTTGGATATTTATCTCCCTTGTGGAAACGCAATTATGGCTTATATCTTAAACATCAAGCTATTCCAAGCCTGTTATGTATGCTTGAGCCAAAGCCATTGAAAGACTGCCTGATTTTTTGGTATCATGCAGGTAAAAGCCATAAGGAAAATGCCATGCTTGAAAAGCTCAGAGCAGATCTGGAAGCCATTATTGAACGCGATCCGGCCGCCGGTCACAAGCTGGCTGCGGTATTTTTATATCCAAGTTTCCATGTCATGGTTGCCCATCGCCTTGCCTATCCTTTATGGCGTATGGGTCTGCGGTTTATCCCGCGCTTTATTATGCAGCTGGCCAGATGGTTTACCGGCATTGAAATACACCCGGCTGCCCGAATTGGGGCGGGCTTTTTTGCTGATCACGGGATGGGGGTTGTCATTGGCGAAACCGCCATTTTGGGCAAGAATGTCACCCTCTATCATGATGTTACACTTGGCGGGGTGATGCCAGCGGTGGATTCGCACGCCCAGAAAACTGTCAAGCGTCACCCCACCATCGAGGATGATGTCATCATTGGCGCCGGGGCGCAGATATTAGGCCCTGTCACAGTGGGAAAATGTGCGCGTATTGGCGGCAATTCAGTGGTAACCAGAGATGTACCGCAAGGTCAGACAGTCGTCGGTATTCCAGCTAAAACCATCAAGCAAAATAGCCGGGATGCCCAGTTCGAAGCCTATGGCGTGAATAATCTGCCAGCAGAAGATGCGCAAAGCCGCACCGTGGCTGCCCTGTTTGCCGAGCTGGAAACCTTGCGGTTACGGCTAAATGCGCTTTCCAGTGGCGAGGCGCAGGTAAAAGCCTCTGCCCCTGCCAGCGAGGAGCTGGCAAAAAAAGGCAAGCAGGATACCGCCGCTAAATAGCTGTTATCGATCGAGCGATGAGAGAGAAGATAAGCGGTATGATGCCTGTCTATCTGGATTATAATGCTACCGCCCCCTTGTTGCCGCAAGCAGCAGAGGCAATGGCGGCTCTGGCCAATATCCCGGCCAATCCTTCTTCTATTCATCATTTTGGCCGGATGGCTCGTGCCAGGCTGGATACAGCCAGAGGCCAGCTGGCAGCCGCGCTGAATATATCGGTACATGATATTATTTTTACCAGTGGCGGAACAGAGGCCAATAATCTGGTTCTGGGCAATTTTCGCCATATCATTACCAGTGCGATAGAGCATGATGCGATATTGGCAGCCTGTCCAGATGCCCAAATCGTTCCGGTAGATGACCAGGGCCGCTTGTGCATGGACAGGCTGGAAGAGATACTCGCAGCACTGGAAGATGCCGATAAGCCAGATATACTGGTTTCTATCATGGCGGCCAATAACGAGACAGGCACGCTTCAGCCGATAGCAGAAATTGCTGCCCTTTGCCGCGAATATCAGGTGGCGTGCCATTCTGATATGATACAATATCTGGGAAAGCAGGCAATTGATCTGGCTGCAGTTGACCTGGATTTTGCCAGTTTTTCGGCTCATAAAATTGGCGGGCCATCAGGAGTGGGCGCGCTATATTGCCGGGCAGGCAGGCAGTTGCAAAGCTTGCTGCGTGGTGGTGGCCAGGAACAGAACAGACGGGCAGGCACAGAAAATTTGCCTGGCATTGCGGGTTTTGGGGCGGCACTGGCTGCCTATGATAATGCGGCTACGCGCTCGCAAACAATCTGGCGCGATAAGGCGGAAAAAGATATCATTACCGCTTGTCCGGAAATTGAAGTGATGGGCGGTAACGCACCGCGCCTTGCCAATACATCTGCTTTATATTTGCCAGATCTGCCGGCTCAAAAGGCGGTGATGATGCTGGATCTGGCAGGATTTTGTGTGAGTGCCGGAGCTGCCTGTTCTTCTGGCAAGGTCAGGGATAGCCATGTAATAGCGGCAATGGGGCGCAACGAGGCCGCCAGCCAGGTGATCAGAATATCGGGGGGCTGGCAAAGCAGCGAAGCCGACTGGACAGGGGTTGCGAAGGCGGTCATTGAGATATATAAGCGCAACACATAAAAACCCTTAAATCGCCTCAAAAAAATAATTAAAATTCGATTAACCATAAGAAGAGAATCCAATGCCAACAGTCAATTTCATAAAGCCGGATGGTTCTGCGCATACAATCAGCATTGATGAGGGGACAACCCTGATGGAAGCCGGGCGCGATAATAATATTGGCATAGAAGGCACCTGCGGGGGCAGCCTGTCCTGTGCGACCTGTCATGTCATTTTCAGTGATGAAGATTATGCAAAGGTTGGTGCGCCATCTGATGACGAAATGGATATGCTAGAACTGGCTTTTGGGGTAACACCAACCTCGCGGCTGGGCTGCCAGATCAGAATGAGCGATGCGCTGGACGGGCTGACAGTCCAGGTGCCAGACGATCTGTAAAAGAGACGATCTGTAAAAGAAGGGCGATGCCACGATGGCAGATATAGCCACACCGCTAAATAGTATGGGATTTGCCAAACCGCCCGGCGAAACGCGGGTGGTGGTTGCCATGTCCGGCGGGGTGGATAGCTCGGTAACGGCCGCGATGCTGGTCGAGCAGGGCTACGAGGTTATCGGCATGACCATGCAGCTCTATGATCATGGGGTGGCGATAGCGGCCAAGGGCGCCTGTTGTGCGGGCGCAGATATCCATGATGCGCGCCAGGTGGCAGGCAGGCTGGATATTCCCCATTATGTGCTGGATTATGAAAGCCTGTTCCAGCAACAGGTTATGGATGATTTTGCCGATAGCTATATGGCAGGTCATACCCCTATCCCGTGTGTGCGCTGTAACCAGACAGTAAAGTTCAAGGATTTGCTGGGCATGGCACGCGATCTGGGTGCCGATTGTCTGGCAACCGGCCATTATGTACGCCGCGATATGCTGGATGGCCAGC
>Ga0181593_10002347_pt1 | contig 17385 bp, 20 predicted proteins | sample 071ome_19_FD_133756 | JGI IMG/M metagenome (GOLD analysis project Ga0181593, IMG submission 133756) | Coastal salt marsh microbial communities from the Groves Creek Marsh, Skidaway Island, Georgia - 071413AT metaG (megahit assembly) | ecosystem: Environmental > Aquatic > Marine > Intertidal...
TCTGGTTGTTCATGAATGTCCAATTCCCAATCTAGTCAGTCAGTTTTTTGGCAGATGAAGGCTTCAGAATTACAAGATCATCTGCATGTACCAACTCGTCTCGATGCTCATAGCCCAGAACAGCTGTTATATCTGTGCTTTTCTGGCCAGCCAGCTTGCGGGCTTCCTGATTTGAATAGGCAGTTAGCCCATAGCCTATTTCATCTCCGTCAGGTGATATTAGCTGGACAAGGTCACCTCGGTCAAATATGCCGCTTACGCTGGTTACCCCTACCGGCAATAATGATTTTCCGGCCTGCAGGGCAGTATAGGCACCTGTATCTATCTGAATCTGGCCTTGCGGTGCCAGTGCGCCGGCTATCCAGTTTTTACGAGCTGTAATAGAAGAGGTAGAGGCAGCAAACAAGCTAGCTTTCCCGCCTTCTCTGAGATGTGATAGCGGTCTGTCAATCACCCCTGAACATATCCCCATCGTGACCCCTGCTTTGCTCGCTATCTGGGCGGCAGCCAGTTTTGTTGTCATGCCGCCAGAGGCAATTTCAGTATCTGAATCGCCACCCATCGCCATTATTTCATCTGTTATCTCGCTGATATAAGGAATATGTCTGGCGGTGTTATCCTGTTTTGGATTTGCGCTATACAGACCATCTATATCAGATAGCAGAATCAGCAAATCAGCAGACATCATTGCCGCCACGCGGGCAGCTAGCCTGTCATTATCACCAAAGCGTATCTCGTAGGTAGTGATGGTATCATTTTCATTTACGACAGGCACAACCCCTAATTCCAGCAAGGTAGAAATAGTATCTCTGGCATTAATATGACGTTTGCGTGTTTCAGTATCATCAGGGGCAAGCAGAATTTGTGCAGCTGTCAGATGATGCGCCGCAAGCGCATCTGCCCATAGCTGGACAAGCGCTACCTGTCCGGTTGCGGCGGCGGCCTGTTTGGCCTCCAGCTTGAGCGTCTTTTTCAGCCCTAATATCTGTCTGCATAGCGCGATTGATCCCGAAGATACAATGATGACTTCTTTGCCTTGTGCGCATAATTCGGCAATATCATCGCCTAGCCTGTCCATCCAGTGACGGCGCGGCATGCCTTTTTTGCTGTCAAATAGCAGGGCTGACCCAATTTTGATCACAATTCGGCGTGCAGAATCAATCTTGCTGGCCAGACTGATATCTGGCGTATCTATGGCATTTTTATCTGTCTGACTAGCCATTATGTGGGTCCCAGCTCTGCTGTTCTTGCTGAGCACGTATTTCTTCTGCCTGACTATCTGTAATGATCTGATAGAGCCTTCTTAAAACCTCTGGAACGCCAGCCCCGCTTACAGATGACATCACCAGAATTTCGCCTGCACCTTGTGAGCGTAATTCGTCTCTGAGCTCTTCAATATAATCTGCTGGTGCGGCATCTGCTTTTGACAGTACTAGAATTTCCGGCTTTTCTGCAAGCCCCTGATCATAGGCAGCAAGCTCGTTTCTGATAGTATGCCATCCATGTAATGGGTCTGAGGACGTCGCATCAAGCAGATGCATCAGCACCCGACATCTCTCAACATGGCCAAGAAATCTATGCCCGATCCCAGCCCCTTCATGCGCACCTTCGATCAGGCCGGGAATATCTGCCATCACAAATTCATGTTGGTCAATGCCGACAACCCCCAGATTAGGATGCAGGGTGGTGAACGGATAATCTGCAATTTTGGGTCTGGCGGCTGATACAACAGATAAAAAGGTTGATTTTCCGGCATTGGGAAGCCCTACCAGCCCTGCATCTGCAATCAGCTTTAATCTCAGCCATACCCATAATTCAACACCTTTTTCGCCAGGCTGTGCGCGTCGTGGTGCCTGATTGGTAGAAGAGGCAAAAAACGCATTTCCCTTGCCGCCAATCCCGCCTTTCAGCAAGGTAACTTCCTGACCTTCTTTGGTTAAATCTGCCAATATGGTAGTCTGGTCATCTGACAGAATTTGTGTGCCTTCTGGCAGGCGCAAAATTGCATGCTCGCCCTTGCCGCCAGATCTGTCTCTGCCTGCGCCCGGCGTACCAGACGCCGCCTTGAAATGTTGTTGATAGCGATAGTCAATCAGCGTATTAAGCCCGCCAACACATTTGGCAATCACATCACCGCCCTTGCCGCCATCGCCGCCATCAGGCCCGCCTCTGGGCACATTGGCTTCACGTCTGAAGCTCACAGCGCCGGGCCCGCCATTGCCAGATTTGATAAAAATTTTGGCCTGATCCAGAAATTTCATGAATATGTCTCTATTTACCCTGTAAGCGATAACGCCACATAAAAAAGGTGCCCCGAACGATATGTGTGGGACACCTGTGCCAATCTGTAACGTCAATCTAGGGTGTTAAGTAGCGTGTCTAGCCAGTTATCTGGCGATGCTCTTAAATTGGGTGACTGCTATTCGGCAGCTTCACTACCCATGACTGAGACGAACATTTTACCGCCGCTTTTCTGGCGGAATGTAACCTGACCGCCTGTCAATGCGAACAATGTATGGTCTTTGCCCATGCCAACATTATCGCCCGGATGAAATTTTGTTCCGCGCTGGCGCACAATGATGTTGCCAGGCACAACTGCCTCGCCACCGAATTTTTTTACGCCTAGACGACGACCAGCTGAATCGCGGCCATTTCGTGAGCTACCGCCTGCCTTTTTATGTGCCATAGCTTAAACTCCTCTTTACTTTGCTTTTTTCTTTGCAGCCGGCTTTTTCGCGGCTGTTTTCTTAGCGGCCGCCTTTTTTGCGGCTGGTGCTTTTGCTTCCGCTTTTGGGGCTGCTGCTTTTTTTGCGGCTGGTGCTTTTGCTTCAGCTTTTGGGGCTGCTGCTTTTTTGCCAGCGCTTGAAATATCTGTAATTTTCAGCAAGGTCAGGTCTTGACGATGACCTTGAATTCTGCGGTGATTTTTTCTCCGCTTGCGTCTGAAAACAATAATTTTAGGGCCGCGAGTCTGGCTAAGCACTTCTGCTTCAACGCTCGCATTTTCAACGATTGGCGAGCCAATGGTTACCTTGTCTCCATCACCAAGCATCATCACCTTGTCTAAGGTAACTTTCTGGCCTTCTTCAGCATCAATATGTTCCACCAGGATTTTATCATCTTTGGCTACACGATATTGTTTTCCGCCTGTTTTCACCACAGCATACATGGCGACACCCTCAAAATTAAGTTAAATTCACCTGCCAGCAACACCAATCAATTCTAGCCGTAAGACAATCAGAATATTCAGTGAGTATAGCTGAGCGTTCCGAAATATACATCTGCGCTTGCACATGTCAAGCTAAAACCGCCTGTTAACACGCTTTTCGGCATGGCAGCGCGTCTGGCATTCATTAAAATCGCACCCAACGCGCCTGAAATGATACATAAAAGCAGGCTAGTCAGGCTCAGAACCGCCCAACCCTCTCGCAGATCGGCAGTTTTAGATAGCATTTTGCGTGAATTATGAATCAGTTTAAGATTGCACCGAGATAGCTATTGAAAACTGCATAAATCTAGGAGGATTTCACATGCCAATGTTCCGTTCAGGTTATTTCGGGTTTTTGGCCTGCACGATATGTCTGTGTCTTGGCTTTGGCGCAGGATTTGGGGCAGGGGTATATGCACTGCCTATTTTGACCGCCGAACAGGGGCTGTCCAAATCACAGCTTTTGGAGCTGGCCAATCAGCAGAATAACAGCATGCGTTCTGGCATGTTTGTGCGTGAGCTGGCTGATTCTGACGCATTTCACTGGGGTGAAGGTAAAATTACAGTCACACAAGAACGTATCTGGCTAGATGGGCAGGTTTCACCCGGCCCAGATTACCGGCTATATCTTGTGCCTGAATTTGTTGAAACAGAAGCTGGCTTTCTGGCAATAAAAGATAGTGCATTGCAAATTGCCCCGATTAAAGCCTTTTCCAATTTCAGTGTCGATGTGCCCGCAGGTCTGGATATATCTGGTTATAATGCGGTGCTTATTTGGTGCGAGGCTTTTAGCCAGTTCATTACTGCAGCTGAAATCAACTAACGCCCCTCGCTTATTAAAGGGCGGATAGTAGCGATTCTGCTAGCCTATTGCCTGAAAGAAAGGCTTCTTCGGCACGCTGTCCTGTTGCAGGTCGGCTATCTGGTGATACAGGATGCCAGTCACCGGCAATGCCCAGATAGCCAGATGCTGACGCTACCGAAAATAGCCGCTTGGCAGATGGGTCTGCGGGCTGTTCGACTTTTGCGTATCTCCAGCGATGTGCCGCTACATATGCTGGATTAGGCAGCTTCAGGCCGCTTAACGCGCTAAATTGTTCCAGAAGCAGGCTGATAATGCGCCCTTTATCCTGTTCTTCGAGCCATTTTAGTGAAAATGCTTCATCAGCCTGAATGGTCAATGCCTGCGCAATGGCAGACGCGCCGGGGCGCGAGCGTTCGGCTGTGGCACTGGAAATATCTCTGCCTGATAGGCCGGCAATCATGCTTAGCCTGTCACCGGGTTCTGCAAAGCCTGCCATCACCGTCCAGCATGGATAATAGCGCGCTGTTCCTGCAATAAGTGCGGCTTCTTCTGATAGCGGCCGGACAAGACGCTCAGTCTGTATCGCAGGGCTGGTGACCAGAAGATGGCGTGCCAGATAATGCTGTTCTGTGGTGTCTGTAAGCTGATAAAGGCCATCTTTGAGGCTGATCTCTGAAATTTCGCATTGCTGTGTGATGTTCAGATTTTCGCCTAGCATTTCTGCTAGCCCGCGCATTGCAGGAGTGCCACTAAAACAGGGGGCCTTTCTGCCAATCTCCCATAATGCCATTTTTCCCATATGCTCGGCGCGTAGACAGATTTCGGAAAATTCGGCTGAACGTGCGGTTACAAATTGTGCCCCATGATTAAAAAGATATCCCTCTGCCCTGCGTGTTGAGATTCGCCCGCCGATTCGTCTTCCCTTATCCAGTATCTGTACATCATGGCCTGCCAGTGCCAATCTGCGTGCGGCCGCCAGCCCAGCCAGCCCTGCCCCGATTATTATGATATTATTCATCTATGGTCTGCCCTCTCTGGCTCTTGCCAGAATATCTGCTACATGGTCTAACTATTACAAGAAGATTGCTAGCCTTTATCCTCTGGTTAGATAGCAGGATATGACAAGATAGCAAGATATGACCAAATCCAAGACTGGCACGTTAAATCGATGAATGACACTGGCGTTACCATATCTGCCCCGTTACCATACCCTGACCAGCTTGATGCAGATAGCTGTATCAGGATTTACGAGATGTTGCGGCCATTACTGCCTAAATATCGTCCTGTTGCTAGCCAATCCTATGAACGTCTTATTGATATTCTTGACCATTGCGATGCGCTGATTCTTGATGGGTTCGGGGTGATTAATGTAGGGAATCAGAAAATAGAGGCAATTGATGAGCTGCTTGATAAATGTGCAAGAGATGGAAAAATTGTAGTTGTGCTCACAAATGGGGCAAGCCATCCATCAGTTAATACTGCGCAGAAATATCAAGCATGGGGGCTGGCTATCAGCGCAGAACAGGTTGTTTCCAGCCGTGATGCGTTTATCGCCGCCATGATGCAAAAATCATCTCGTCCGATCATTTCATTATGTGGGGCGACCACACCGATTGGCTGGCAGTCCGAGATCAGATTTGAAGAAGATGATCAGAGTTGGGCAGGCGCAGATGGTGCAGTGTTACTAGGCACGACAAGCTGGAATGAAGATGCCCATAGCCGGCTTGAGCGGTTTTTACGGATTGGCAAGCGGACATTATATATTGCCAATCCTGATATTTCAGCACCCCATATGGATGGCTTTTCTCATGAGCCCGGCTATTGGGCCGCCCGCCTGATACAGGCAGGGCTGACAACCCCTCACTGGTTTGGCAAGCCGCATGCACCTGCTTTTAAGCTTGCGATTGCAAGAATTAACCAGATAGCTGGCAGAACTATTCAGCCTGACAGAATAGTGATGGTTGGCGACTCGCCCCATACAGATATTCTTGGCGGGAATGCCGCTGGCTTGCGCACAGCATTAATCACCAGCTATGGGCTGTTACGCGAGCATCATGCAGAACAGCTTGTTGCTGATATCAATATCATGCCAGATTTTATGGTGCGCCGGATTTAGCCTAAATCAATACCAATCCATCTAGGTGATACTGGCTGTATAACCATTAGGCACAATATTGTTAGGATAGCGATTATGGATCAACAGGAAAAGGCGATGCCGGGCATTATGCTTGTCACTGGTGCGGCTGTGCGTATTGGTGCAGAAATTGCCAGCCATTTTGCAGAGCTAGGCTGGCACATCATCTTGCATTATCACCGCTCTGAGGCGCAGGCAGTAGCCCAATCCAGGAAAATTACAGCAAAATCAGGCAAGGTAACGCTTGTGGCCGCCGATTTATCCTCAGAAGCAGATGTCATTGCGTTGCTAGATGCGGCTAAGGGGGAAGGCATAGCCACAGCGCTGGTGAAGAACGCATCGCTTTTTCGCTATGATGATGCACATACAGTCGATTTTGCATCTATTGCCGCACATATGACAGTGAATCTGTCTGCCCCCGCTTTGCTTACTAAGCTATTTTACCAGCAGCTTGGTGATACTGATAAAGGCTGTGTAATTAATATGCTTGATGCAAAATTATTCGGAATCAATCCAGATTATTTCAGCTATACCCTGTCAAAATCTGCATTATATTGTCTGAACCAGATTTCAGCACAGGCCTATGCGCCAAAAATGCGTGTTAATGGCATCGCACCTGGCATCACCCTACCCTCAGGGGGCCAGACAGAAACAGAATTCAAACAGTCTCACAAACGGAATCTGCTTGGGCAGGGCGCTGAAATATCAGAAATTGTCGCTGCGATGCAGTTGATTCTGTCTAGCAGGTCTATGACTGGTGAAGTAATCGTGCTGGATGGGGGCGCGCATCTGCAACCACCGGCTCGTGATGTAGCCTTTTACAAGGAAGTCCAGACATGACACCCAGATTAACAAGACGTTTTGTGCTGACAGGCATTGAAACACACTGTTCGATTGGCATTCATGAATTTGAACGTAAGACACCTCAGCGGATACTGGTTGATCTGGAAATTCTTCTTGATCCCGACCAAGAACCACAGGCAGATAATATTGATGATGCACTAAATTATGACGAGATCAGACAGACAGTGATCTCGATTGCTACCAGCCAGCATTTTGATCTTCAGGAAACGCTTGCCAGACGAATTTTTGATAATGTGTTCAAGATGAAATCTGTCATGGGCCTGTCGGTACAAACCTCAAAACCTGACATCTATCAAGATGTGGATTGCGCCAGCTACCGGCTGTCCAGCCTAGACTAGACTGGTTTTGTCGGCGATGGGCTAAAGCTGGTTGATCCGCTTGCTTAACGCGATCATTTCATCACGAAGCTGTTCTAGCAATTCACGTTTTGTGTCTGCAAGCGTGTCTGGTTGCGATCTCTGACTTAGCCCAGAGATATTGGCAGGTTTATCGGCATCAACGCCAGCATCAGCCATGTAATTTTTATCCAGATGATGATGGGCAAAAGATGAGGTGGCATGCTCAAGATGCTGGCCTAGCAACCTGCCTGACTGGCTGGCATAGGCTTTGATAATGTGCCGCAGCGCATCAACAGGCAGAATCGGGGATTGTTGCTCACATTCCATAATAATCTGGATCATCACAATCGCTGTAATATCCTGTTTTGTCTTGGCATCAATGATCTGTACCTGTTTTCCTGTGCGGATGATATCAGCACATTCTGGCAAGGTGATATAAGACGAATTTGAGGTATCATAAAGACGCCGGTTCGCATATTTTTTAATCAAGATCATGTTGCTGAATTCTGTTTGTAAGGCTCAGGATATGTAGGCAGTTTTCTAAAATTCTGATACAGGCTTACAGGCCAATATGTTGCATTGCAACATAAAAATCAGGCGCGCTGGCTGTTGAGGTGTTTTTTCAGGGCTAGTCTTTCACATATCAGGCTATTATGATGAGATTACATATAAAGGGGGGATTGGCAGAGTTTCATGGGAATCTGGCAAAGATCCATGCTTTCTGACATAATAGGAAAGGATGACATTTTTGTTTACTGCTGAAAAACAGCCTATCGATGATGCTGGCATATCGCGGCAAAATTTGCCACTAAAGGCACTGGCCAGATTATGCCCTGAATGGATACCGGAAAACCGGAATCCGCAATCAAGATATCTGGCTTGTGGCCAGCTTTTTGGCAATATTGACTGGCTAGATGAAATATTGTTTCTTGCAACAGATGAACCCGCCCCGTCTGGCAAACAGCAGATAGCTGTCATTGATAGCGGTTTCTGGCCCATTGCCCATGAATCTATTCATTATTTGCTGGTCCATCATTCATTTGCCAGCCTGGACAGGCCGGAAATATTTTTAGAAGAGGCGGTGCGGGTGCTAGACCCTGCTGGCACTATCCTGTTTATCTGCCCCTATCGGCGCTGGTTCTGGACACAGAAAATGCGAAAACTGCCAGTTACCAGCCCTGACCATAGCCTGCTGATGAAATCAGAGATTATCAAGATGATAGCTGGTTCAGGGCTAGATATTGTGCAGGTGCGTCATAGCCGCTATCGGCCTGCGGGCTCTCGGGCTGGCACAAGCAAGCTGTCCAGATTTGTCGGCACAGGCAGATATGGGCAGAATTCACTTCTGCTGGTACAGGCAAGAAAAAGACTATACGCCCCGCTTAAGGCAAATTATGCTTACTCTCGACGCCGATTTAGTCTAGGCAAGATGGTACCTGCCGGACTGGCAGCACATGGGTATAAAAAATAGGAAAGTATCAGTGATGCAGGATGAACAGCTTGCAGCAATCCGTCAGAAAATAGATCATATTGATGCTGAATTGCTCGCCTTAATAAAAGACCGGATGGCACTATCTGCTGAAGTCAGCCGGACAAAAGGTGCAGATAAAGCAATATTTCGTCCGGGCAGAGAAGCTGAAATGTTTGCCAGACTAGCAGATAGAAAAGGCGAGCTTCCATTTGAATTTGTTGGCGGATTATGGCGAGTTATCATTTCTGCAAGTATCGCCTTGCAAAAGCCTGACTTTTCAGTTGCCAGCACGCAAAGCTGTTTTGCAGATGCGCTAGGGCTGGCTGCCGGACAGTTTATTGTGCATCCCCCATATCAAACGCCGGCAGAGCTATATTCATCTCTGCTGGCAGGAACATCTGATATTGCGCTGGTAAGCAGGGATGAGCTTTTGCAGATAATCCCAGATATACTGGCAGACCCGCATGCACAAATCATCGCCAGCATTTCTTCAAATAGTCAGGATTTAGGGGTAATTTCCTGCTTTGTGCTAGCCTGTACGCCAACAGATGATACTGTTCATGATGTCGTGGTCCTGTATGAAAAAAGTACAGACCAGCTGATGTTCAAACCGTTAGAAGAATATCAAAACCAGCTATCAGAAAATGGCGAAAACTGGCAGTATCTTGGCCGGTTTGCGCGTGTTCAGCACGCTACAGAATAATTCTGACAAATGCTGGCCAGATATATGGTATTGACGGAACTAAGCCAGAAATAATAGTAGTGATGAGCCATAGGCCAAACATATTTTTCAGAGGATAACGCATGACGCATGTGAGACGACCGCAACCAAAACAATCGGTGCAATCGCTGCTGACCTATCGCCCATCTTTTGGCGAGACAGAACAGGCAGACCTGATAAGATTATCGGCAAATGAGGGCGCGCTTGGGCCATCGCCAAAGGTATTGTCATTTCTGGATAGTGCAGGGTTTCAACCGCACCGCTATCCCGAAATTCAAAGTAATGAATTAAATCAGGCAATTGCCGCCAGATATCACCTAGATGCAGACAGGATCATTACATCAAACGGGTCTGACGAGCTGATCGCATTGCTGACAATGGGATATCTTGAACAGGGTGATGAGGTGGTGCATAGCCAATATGCGTTTTTAGTGATCCCGCAGGCAGTGCATATTGCTGGCGGTGTTCCGGTTGCGGCGGCTGATGATGGCATGACAGTGAGTGTGGATAATATGCTAGCCGCAGTTACCCCGCGCACAAAAATGGTGTTTTTAGTTAATCCGAACAATCCCACTGGCACTGTGATTTCGATGGATGAGGTCAGGCGTCTACATGCTGGCCTGCCTGAAAATGTCATGCTGGTGCTGGACTGGGCCTATGCAGAATATCTAGAGGATGCTTTCTCGGACGAGGCAGCACATATGGTTGAACAATTTGACAATGTTGTAATGACACGTACCTTCTCCAAACTGCATGGGCTAGCGGCATTTCGTCTGGGGTGGGCCTATTGTCCTGAACATATCCTGACTACCATCGGGTCTATCAGAGGGCCATTTTCGGTTAATAGTGCCGCCCAACAGGCAGGCATTATTGCGGTCAAAGATACAGAATTTCAGACATTATCTATTGCGCATAATGCAAAATGGATTGCCGAGATGACTGATTTCTTGCGCCAGCTTGGTCTTGAAATTATACCTTCTGTAACAAATTTTGTGCTTATCGGATTTGATAATATGGCTCATCTGACAGCAGATGAAGCTGCAAAAAGACTAGCAAAAGAAGGTATCTTGCTTCGCACGATGAACCCATATGGGCTAGGAAATTATCTTCGCATGAGCATGGGAACAGATGCAGAAATGCAGAAAGTTAAAGCCAGCTTCGCCAGCCTATGTCTGGAAACTGAATAATTTTTGGGAAAGTAGCACCAAGCGCAATGACACAGCCTTATCATCATATCGCCATTATTGGCATTGGCCTGATCGGTAGCTCTCTGGCATTGGCCACCAAGCGCATTTTGCCTGACACCCATATCAGCCTGTATGATCATGACCCGAATGTCAGAAAAGAAGCAAAAGAACTTGGGCTTGGTTCTGAGATTCATGACAAGATAGCAGATGCGGTTAGCCAGGCTGAGCTGGTTGTGCTGGCCGTGCCAGTAGGCGCAATGGCTGAAGTGATGACCCAGCTGGCTGACAGGCTAAGGCCAGACACGGTCATAACAGATACTGGCTCAACAAAGCGTTCGGTGATTGCAGATATTTCGCCACTTGTGCCATCTAACTGTCATTTTATCCCAAGCCATCCGCTTGCCGGCACAGAATTTTCAGGCCCTGCATCTGGTTTTGCGACCCTGTTTGAAAAACGTTACTGGCTGGTTTTACCAAATGGGAACGCACAGGAAAAAGTTGACAGGCTAGCTGGCTATCTTGGCAGGCTTGGCGCAATGGTTGAATTTATGGATACAGAATATCATGACAGGGTGTTGGCGATAACCTCGCATCTACCCCATCTGATAGCCTATACCATTGTGGGCACAGCGGTTGATCTTGAAACCCATCTTAAAGAAGATGTGATTAAATATTCTGCCTCTGGTTTTAGAGATTTTACGCGCATTGCAGCTTCAGACCCGACCATGTGGCGTGATGTGTTTATCAATAATGATGAAGCAGTGCTTGAGATGCTGCAGCGCTTTACCGAAGATTTAAGTTATCTGCAACGCGCAATCCGATGGAAAGAAAAAGATAAATTATTTGATTTATTCACGCGGACGCGGGCCATCAGGCGGTCAATTATCGATTTGGGCCAGGATAGCTAGCAACAGATTGTCCAGTCCGGCTATCGGCTAGATAAGATGAAGCCATGCCAGCGTGTATTTTGCGAATTCCCGTCCCAACAGCCTTATCTGTGCCCAGCTTGTATACCAGTTACCCTGATTCAGATCCTCTGGAATAACAGGCCAGTAAGATAGCTGAATGCCGGCATTCTTAGAAGTAAAGGAAGGGTGGCGTAAAAAGGCCAGCTTTGCGCGTGGCATGTGATAATTGGCGGTCACAAGCAACAGATGCTCCAGATTATTATCTGCTGCCCATCTAGCCGCCGCTGCTGCATTGCCAGACGTATCCTGTGCGGTGATGTCCAGCTCTACACAGCAGGTAAACTGGGTAAGATCATCACCAAATAAAGACAGGGCAGTGGCTAGTGCCCCTTTGCTGGCATCTGTGCCTACGCCGGTGATCAGCATGGTATCTGCTCTGGTTTCACCTAACAGCCTCAGCCCTTCATTTATTCGGCCTTGCCCGCCTGTTGCCACCACAATGCCATCAATCTGGTGAGGCGGCATTTTGGGCGGAATGGGCAGCGTCAGCACAAAATGCTGAAACAATCCGGCGATAACACCAATTGCTATCAGCACACAAAGTACAGGATTGATAAATTTCTGTTGAGATGAGAAGACTTTCATGTGACCAAATATACCGGCTTAAACAGCTTTAATTCTGGCAATCATCATGCTGATGGATTATGCATATTCATACATAGACAGTAACCAAGATATGATAAATGCTCAAGTAATGCTGAATAGAATAGACATTAAAAATTTAGGAAAAATGTGATGTTGCTGACATGTGGACAGTGCCAGACAATATTCAGGATAGAAGATCACGCAATCGCGCCAACAGGCCAGCAGGTGCGATGCTCGGTTTGCCAGCATGTCTGGCATGTAGACCCCCATACCAAACTTAGCGATGATAATAACAGATTGCTTGGCGATGTATTAAAGCGGCTTCGGCTACCAGCACTAACATTAATTTTGATAGCAGGGTTCTGTACTGTTCTATATGCGTTCAGAGGCCCGCTTACCGCCGCCCATCCACAGCTTATCTCAGCCTATCAGCTTGCCGGTCTGCCAATTTCGCCAAATTTGTCGGTGCTTCAGGTTGAAGATTTGTCCGCAGATTATCAGAGCAATATCTTGCGGATCAGAGGCAAGTTGAAAAATACCTATCATCTCACCTCTCATGCGTCTTCGCTTGAGGTTAAAATTCTGTCTGAATCTGGAGAATTGCTAGGTGTCGAGCGTATTTTACCTGAAGATAAGGTGATTGAGGCAGGCCAGGTAACTGCTTTTTTTCTGCAAGTTGAACTACAAGCGGCAGAAAATGCCCAAGTGGTGGTCACCCCCGTATCCCATGACATCATTAATCGCTAAAGCGGCTAATGGCCAATAGCAAACAAAGATTAGTCTGCTAGCTGTTCGAGTGCCAGTAGCTGGTCTATGCTCCGTCGTGGCCGCAACAGATGCACTTTCCCCCCTTTAAGCAGGATTTCAGCAGCTTCAGGACGGGTATTATAGTTAGACATCATCACCGCGCCATAGGCACCTGTTGAGCGCACCACCAAAATATCCCCTTCCTGAACATCAGGAAGCATGCGGCCAAGCCCCAGATAGTCCCCTGTCTCGCAGACAGGTCCGACAATATCAGCCACAAGCGGATGCGGCCCGCGCGGATTAAGACAGTCTATGTCATGATAGGCTTCATATAGGGTCGGCCTCAGCAAATCATTCATCGCCGCATCAACGATTACAAACCGCTTATCCCCGCCATCTTTCACATAAATGGTTTTAGTCAACAGCACACCATTATCGGCGGCAATTGATCTGCCAGGCTCAAAACCAAGCCGATAGCCGCGATTACCGAATATCCGCGTTACCAGCGCGCCATAACGGGCAAAATCAACAGCCGTGTGATGTGTATAGTCAATCCCAAGCCCGCCCCCTAGATCAAGACCCGGCACATCATATCCGGCTTCTCTTAGCCTGTCTGCAAGAGCAAGCAATTCTTTATAGGCAGTCTCAAACGGTTCAAGGTCTGTAAGCTGTGAGCCAATATGCACCGCCAGCCCCATTGGTGTTATTCGCGGATGCTGGCAGATTTTCTGATATAATGCTTCTGCCTGACCATCATCAACAGGAATCCCGAATTTTGTAGAACGTTGGCCAGTCGATATTTTGGCATGGCTTTTCGGGTCAACATTCACATTCACCCTCAGACATACAGGGGCAAGCACCCCCATCTGTTCTGCGATGGCAATAATATGGTCGATTTCTGCAGGCGATTCGGCATTGATCTGGCCGATACCATCTGATAATGCGCTCCTAAGTTCGGCATCTGTTTTTCCAACGCCTGAAAATACAATTTTTTCAGGCGCAATGCCTGCTATCATGGCACGCTTCATCTCGCCATAAGACACGATATCTGCGCCTGCACCCTGTTCTGCCAGAACCTGCAAGACACCAAGCGCGCTATTGGCTTTAACCGCAAAATGAATATGGCTATCTAGTTCTGACAGGCTGGTGGCAAAGCCGCGATATGAAGCAACAAACCCTTCAGCCGAATAGACATAAAGAGGTGTGCCATATTGTTCGGCCAGGCTGTTCAGATCAATGGCAGATGCCTGCGCGCCGTCAAAAGGGTTCATTGTCATCTGTCTCACCCTTCTGTTTATGAAGTCTGTTCAACTTCCGATGGCCGTACAGGATCACCACGTTTGCCACAACTGGTCAAACCGCCAAGACCAAGCAGGCATATCAGGGCAAAAACACCCGCTATTTTCAGACGTGATAAAGTCATTTTTTTTGCCCTTTTTTCTTATTGCTAAGCTATGAAAGATATTGTTTGCGTGCATCAGCAATGCGTTTTCTAACCTCGTCAGGGGCTGTGCCGCCAAAGCTAGTGCGTGCGGCTACTGCATGTTCAAGACGCAATATATCAAGCACCTCTGCTGTTAATGCAGGTTCAATTATCTGCATTTCTTCAAGTTCAAGCTGTTCTAGCGCACAATCTTTTTTATCTGCCATTGCAACAAGCTGGCCGGTGATATGATGCGCATCTCTGAACGGAATATTTAATGCAGATACCAGATAATCTGCCAGATCAGTAGCGTTTGGATGGCCTTTTTCAAGCGCGCGGCGCATTGGTTCGGGCTGGGCGGTCATATCTTCAATCATGCCCGTCATGGCCGCAATTGCGATAGATAAAGAGGCTTCTGCATCAAAAACAGGTTCTTTATCTTCCTGCATATCCTTGCCATAGGCTAGCGGTAGCCCCTTTATAACAGTAAGCAGACTAACCAGATCGCCAATGATTCTGCCAGGCTTTGCGCGTACAAGTTCTGCAGCATCCGGATTACGTTTCTGCGGCATAATTGACGAGCCTGTGGTAAAGGCATCAGACAGGGAAATGAACCTGAATCTGTCAGTTGACCAGATTACAATTTCTTCAGCCAGCCGCGATAGGTGGGTGGCACAAATCGACGCATCTGCCAGAAATTCAATCGCAAAATCGCGTGAAGATACAGCATCCATTGCATTTGCCATCGGCCTGTCAAACCCCATCAGTTTGGCAGAAAGATGCCTGTCAATCGGATAGCTTGTACCGGCAAGGGCAGCCGCACCAAGTGGTGATTCATTCATCCGTCTGCAACAATCAACAAAACGTGACCTGTCTCTTGCCAGCATTTCAACATAGGCCATAAGGTGAAAGCCAAAGGTGATAGGCTGTGCTGTCTGAAGATGGGTAAATCCGGGCATCAGCACATCTGCATAGGCCTCTGCCTTGTCTAGCAGGGCAGATTGCAGGGCCGCTAGCATCGCATCCAGATTATGCAAGCTATCTCTTAGCCAAAGGCGCAAATCTGTTGCAACCTGATCATTGCGTGAACGCCCCGTATGAAGCCGCTTTGCAGGCTCGCCAATCAGTTCAACCAGTCTGGTTTCGATATTCATATGAATATCTTCTAATTCTGTTGAAAAGGTAAAATTGCCTGATTCGATTTCAGCTTCAATCTGTTTTAGCCCTGAAATGATGGCTTCTTTATCTGTCTGGCTAATAATATGTTGTGTCGCCAGCATGGTGGCATGTGCGATTGATCCGGCAATATCCTGACGATAGAAGGTTTTGTCATATCCAATAGATGCATTAATATCCTGCATCAGCTGTGATGGGCCGCCTGAAAACCGCCCGCCCCAGATGGGCGAAGCTGATTTTTTATCTTTTTGTTCGTTTCTGCGTGTCATACTCTGTTTATCCGACTATATCTTGAACATGTGGGCCTAAATGGCCAGAAATGCAAATCAATCACCACCCATATACTATGAATTTTATTGCCTATACACAAATATCTATCCAGATAGGACGCCTGTTATATCAGGTTTCTGCCATATTGGCGTCGTTTTTTCTGTTTGGTAGCCCTATCCTGTCCTCTGCTCAGGCAGCAACATCCGAAATCACCTTCAGACAGGGTATGACAGACCTGCCTAGCGGTGTCATTCATAGCCAGTCAGGCGAAAAATACAGGCTTTCAGATTTTAAAGGAACGCCACTGGTAATAAATTTCTGGGCAAGCTGGTGTGCGCCCTGCATTTCTGAATTGCCAGAGCTGGAAATATTATCAACCTCGTTGGAAGAAGATAATATTCAGGTTATGCTGGTCAATCTGGACAGGGCTGGGCCAAAAGCGGGCCTGCCATTATTGCGTGCCAAACAGATCACCTCCCCATTATCATTATTTGATCCCAAAACTTCATGGGCGAAACATCTACAAATCAGAGGCCTGCCTTTTACGATATTCATTCCAGCTGACCAGCGGGACTATAGCTATCATCTAGGACCTGTTAGATGGAGCGCGCCAGAAGTAAAAAGCCAGCTTCTGGCGAAGCTGGCTTCAAACTGAGACGTGAGTTCAGATGCTGTTAAATTTACAGCTCTTTTTCCAGTTCAGGCACAGCATCAAATAAATCTGCTACCAGACCATAATCTGCTACCTGAAAAATAGGCGCTTCTTCATCTTTGTTAATCGCAACGATGACTTTGCTATCTTTCATGCCTGCCAGATGCTGGATAGCACCAGAAATGCCAACCGCCATATATAAATCAGGCGCTACAACCTTGCCTGTCTGGCCAACCTGATAATCATTTGGAACAAATCCGGCATCAACCGCCGCGCGTGATGCGCCAACCGCCGCGCCTAATTTATCAGCTACCTTTTCAAGCATGGCGAAGTTAGAGCCATCCTGCATGCCGCGACCGCCTGAAACAACGATAGATGCAGAGGTTAGCTCAGGACGTTCTGAAGAAGATAACTCTGATTTTTCATAGCTAGACAAGCCTGCATCACCTGTTGCAGAAACAGATTCGATGCTGGCAGACCCGCCATCTTCAGAAACAGCCTCAAATGCGGTGCTTCTGACGGTAATCATCTTCACAGCTTCGGCAGATTTTACGGTAGCCAGCGCATTGCCTGCATAGATAGGACGCTGGAAGGTATCTGCATCAATAACCGCGATGATGTCGGAAATTTGTACGGTGTCACATAAAGCGGCGGCACGTGGAAGTATATTTTTGCCATAGGTCGTAGCAGGTGCCAAAACATGGCTGTAATCTGATACCATGCCTGCAATAAGAGGTGCTGTATTTTCTGCCAGCCCATGAGCATATTCAGCGCTATCTGCTAGCAGAACACGGCGTGCGCCTGATATTTTGGCAGCCGCATCTGCCGCCCCGCCA
>Ga0181593_10002349_pt1 | contig 17383 bp, 16 predicted proteins | sample 071ome_19_FD_133756 | JGI IMG/M metagenome (GOLD analysis project Ga0181593, IMG submission 133756) | Coastal salt marsh microbial communities from the Groves Creek Marsh, Skidaway Island, Georgia - 071413AT metaG (megahit assembly) | ecosystem: Environmental > Aquatic > Marine > Intertidal...
GGGTAACGACCCTTTCACTGCTCTGTTGGACAGCGCCAATAGCCATGGCAGGCGTTCCAGACCAATCGAGACCATCAAGAGCAGTAACAACGTCACCAAGCCCTCGTTGGTCGCCTTGCTCATCACCGTTTGCATATCGATCGTACCGACAAGCACACAGGCGGCCATCGCCGCTGTGAACAGCAGTGCCGGCGACAAGCGACTGAAGATCAACATAACAATCAGCGTCGCTAAAATCAGCGCAATGAGCGTGGGCTCCATACTCGGCCTGATATTGGGTCTAACCCCCAGAATACGCGCTCTTTAGGTGACACAAAAAGCCCGAAATCTGGTTATCCTGCCGCTTCGCCGATAAGCTTTGGCACGCGACAAGCGGATACTATCCGCTTTGCGGCACTGGCCGCGCAGCCGTTATTTAACCCGACCAAGGAGTGAACCATGCTTGCCTATACGACTCTGGGCGTCTCAGATTTTGAACGCGCCAAATCTTTTTACGAGGCGCTGCTCGGTGTTATTGGCGCGCAGTATGTGCTGGGCAATGAGCGGATCGCGTTGTACGGCCATGACGTGACCAACCCCATGCTGGCGGTATGCATTCCTTACGACGAGGGTGCACCCAGCGCGGGTAACGGTACGATGGTTGCGATTCGTGCGGGTGGCCCCGCAGAGTGTGACGCCATGTATGAGAAAGCCATCGAGCTGGGTGCGACCTGCGATGGCCCGCCCGGGGAGCGCATGCCGGGCTTTTTCTATGGTGCTTATGTGCGCGACCCCGACGGCAACAAGCTGTGCTTCTGCCAGATTGGTCCGCAGTAATTCCCAAACCAACCCTTTTCTTACTTTGATTCATTTCCATCACTGGAGGCTGGTAATGCGTCTCTCACCCCTACTGACAAAATTGGCTGTGCTCTGCATCAGTTTCAGCAGCGCGGAAGTTTGGTCCCACGCCAAGACGGACATCGTCACGGTGGCTAATGGCGATCAAATTACGGGGGCCGTAAACGCCATGACGTCAGGAAAACTATCCTTGAGCACCGACTACGCAGGCACCGTTAAGATCAAATGGCGCGAGGTTAAGCAGATCGAGAGTCGGTATGTTTACGAGGTGAGACTCGATGATGGTGAGCGGATTTACGGGCGCTTTGTCCCTAGCGGCGTGCCTGAACAGTTGGCGTTTCGGTCTGGCAGAGTCAATCGACAGTTCGACATTGATGACATCGTCGAGGTGCGATCGATTGAAGAGGAACTGTCAGATAAACTCGATTTTTCAATTGGCGCCACTGTTTACGCTGACCCCAATACCCAAACGCTGGTGCTGAATGCGCGGGGGCAATACGACGTGCGCGGTGGTCGAACCACCTTTCAGGCCAGCATCAACGATACCCGCACCAGCATAAAAAGCAGTGCCGAAGAGACCCCCTGTGATTGCTCCGATAATCCGGACGGAGGCACTGTCGACGAGCCTGAAGCCCTTGTGAATAAGGATACCGAGAGCAGTAATGCCTCGAGCTTCGAAATTTCGAGAGAATTTTGGCGGGAGCGCGGCACTGCCCAGTCTTATCGTGTTTTGAACGCTCGCTACGAAACAAACGACGAACTCGGCATTGCACATCGCGGCTCACTGGGCTTCGGTTTAGGGCGCTATCTGATCAACGATCTGGGCCATGAATTGGCAATTTCGGGGGGCGTCCAGGGCGTTCAGGAACGTAGAAAAACCTGCGACGATCAAACGGGAAAGCAGCGAGGCACGCTCTACGAAGCCGATGACGAACGGCAAACGTGCAACGACGCCGAACTATTTCTGAATGTTAAGTGGCATCTGTACAGCTTTCAAAATCTCGACATGGACATCTCGCTCAATGGCAATACCTATCCGTCATTATCTGACTGGGGGCGCGTGCGCGGCGATCTGAAGCTATTGATCAACTGGGAGCTGTTCGACAGTTTTTACTGGACGGTCGATGCGCAAACCATCATCGACAGTGCGGGCGACCGGGACGATACCTCGTTGAGCAACAGTGACTACACGATCTCGACGGGAGTGACCTGGCGGTATTGAGTTGGCGGTATCAAGAAGAGATAGCAGTACCCCACCAGTCCGCTCACCTCATTCTTGCGCAGGCGTCGACCCGGACTGCGGTGCCATGTGTACATCGCGCTGGGGGAACGGAATGGTAATGCCCTCGGCGTCGAAGCGCTGTTTAACCGCTTTATTGAGCGCCCAAAGGGTCTCCCAGTACTCCCCGGTTTTCGCATAGGCGCGGACCAGGAAGTCGATTGAGGAATCACTGAACTGCTTGACCCGCACAATGGGCGGTGGCTCGGTCAAGAAACGCTCATCTGAAGCAATGAGTTCTTCCAGCACCCGCTGCACATGATCAAGATCGTCGCTGTAGCTTACGCTGTAAATCACATCGGTGCGCCGCAGATGCTGCCCTGTGAAATTCATGATCACACCGCCCCAGATCTTGCTATTGGGGATGATCAACACGCGGTTATCAATGGTGACGATCGTGGTGTTGACCAAATTCATCTTGCGGACTTCACCCTCCACACCGGCCGCAGAGATGAAATCACCGGTATCAAAAGGTCGATAGGCAAGAATCATGGCGCCTGCCGCAAAGTTACTCAGGGTATCCTGCAGCGCAAAGCCGACAATAAAGCCCACCACGCCCAAACCGGCGATCATTGGCGTGACCGACACACCCACCTGCGACAAAGCGACCAATGCCCCCACCAGGAACACGATGGTGCCGGAAATGGAGATCAGCATTTCTCTCAACAGCTGCGAAACGGACTGGTCGGAGTGCCGCAGCGCCCGCTCGGTCACACGTCGTGCTATGCGCGCGAGCCAGCGTGCCGCGATCAGAATGGCGATGAAGAGCAACGCTGAAAGCAATGTGTTGACGCCACGATTGGCAAGCCAATCTTTGAACTTAGCGGTCGCCTCAGCATAGAGTACGCTGGCGATGTCCGTGTCCACCAACGACAAGGCGAGACTACCCCGCTCCTCAATGAGCGTACGCCGCATTTCCAGGGTGTCGCCCCCCAAGCGGTCGAGCTGTGCCACCACGCCTCTGAGCCGCGTTACTGACAGCTGCAACCGCTCAGCCTCAAAGCGTGCCGCCTGAATCAGATCCGAGTCGGTGCCATCCGACGCCTGTCGCGCCGCGAGCATTTGCAAGCCATGCTGGTGAAGGTGAACCAGACCCATCATCTCTTCGCCAAAATAAGTCAGGGTGCGGACGGCTCTCTCTCTCAGGCTGGTATCGTCAATTCCCAGTGTTTTAAGCAGCAACACCTGCTCAGTCGATAACTCGAGGTACTGCAAGCGCTGTCCATCTACCAACTCGGCAAAGGATTCTTCAGTCAACAGAGCGGGTCCAGAAAGACTGGCCTGACGCTCCAATGATTCATTCAGGCGCTCAGTCAGACTGACAAAACGATCGACCAGTGTCTGTTCAATGATGCTGCCTCGAGCGCGCATCAGCTGGTCCAAAGTCTCGCGCTCCGGCGCGTCTTCGGGGAGCGCCAGCACGCGCTCCGCCAGCGATAGGATGCGTTTCAACACATGAATAGTCTTTTCATCGCGGCGAATCTCGAGCGTGCGCTGTCGCTCAAAAGATTCAGGCTTGGGGTAGGTCTCAAAAGTGCGCAATGAGGCGAGCTCACCTGCGACGCGCTCCGACAGCTGGGCAATGGTCATCTCGCTAGCAACCGGAGGCGCCTCAAAAGCGGCGTCCTGAGTAGCTCCTGTGACAGCCCACAAGAGCGCCAGAGAGGCGACAATGGATCGCATCAATCTGAACAGTGCATTGGCGGGACGACGTTGCAACATAGCTTTACGGGGCCTTCCTTCTCCCCTGCACCGCCCCCGCGAGGGTATGCAAGGTCGAGATAGTCTGTGCCCAATCCATGCAGGGATCGGTAATACTCTGGCCGTAGACCAGATTGTTCTTGTCGACCACGTCTTGCCGACCTGCCTCGATAAAGCTCTCCAGCATCAGTCCGATAATACGGCGATCTCCGCGCGCTACCTGCGTGGCGATATCCTCGGCTACCGACACCTGACGCTGTGGCTGCTTACGGCTATTGGCGTGGCTGGCGTCGATCATGACGCTCTCGGCTAACTTGGCTTTGGCAAGCATGGCACAAGCATCGTCTACCGAGAACATATCGTAGTTGGGTTGGGGTCCGCCGCGCAGAATCAGATGGCAATAGGGGTTGCCTGCGGTCTCGAAAATGGCCGACTGACCGCCCTTGGTCACCGACAAAAAGTGATGGGAGTGCTGCGCAGCACCAATAGCATCAACCGCAATCTGCACATTCCCGCCCGTGCCGTTTTTAAAACCGACCGGACAAGAGAGACCACTGGCGAGCTCCCGATGGCTCTGGCTCTCGGTCGTGCGGGCGCCAATGGCCCCCCAACTCACCAGATCGGCGATGTACTGCGGCGAGATCAGGTCCAAATATTCAGTAGCGGTGGGAAGGCCCAAGCCGTTGATATCCAGTAACAATTGGCGCGCACGGCGCAGTCCTTCGTTGACGTCGAAAGAATTATCGAGGTGAGGGTCATTGATCAGGCCTTTCCAACCGACCGTGGTACGGGGTTTTTCGAAATACACCCGCATCACAACAAAGATGTCTTCTGACACCTCGTCTGCCAGCGTTTTGAGTCGCGCGGCATAGTCCATGGCAGCGTCGGGGTCATGGATCGAACACGGCCCTACCACGACCACCAGGCGATCGTCGGCTTGCTCCAGAATCGACTGAATGACGGCGCGAGACGCATTCACGTGTTCAGCCAATGGACCTTCTGCCGGCAGGTCCGCAATGAGCGACTCGGGCACCACCAGCTCGCGCAGATTCTGGATGCGAAGATCGTCAGTGTTGGTAGACATTATGGATAACCGCTCTAACCCTCATAAATAAGCGCCGAAGGATACCACCGCCGGCCCGTCAATCTGTCGCCAAGTATTCACTTTCTGCAAGGAGCTCGTCGACTAACTGCCCGATGGCATTGGGCGTTACCAGATGGGCGGCATACCAAGTATGCAGGCAGCGAATACGGCTAGGCTCACTGATGCCGCCAATCCCCCGCTCATCAAGCGCCGCCTGCATCCGCTTTTCACTGAGCATTTGCCGTTCGTCGCTGGACAAGAAGCGTGAGCGCTCCTCACGGTGCCGGGCATGATCATCCTGCATGGCTTGCTGCAGCGCAGTCGAACCATCTACTCGGTCCTGCAATCGCGCGATCCATCCGGCGGCCTCGAGCCGATCTATCCGCAAGCACAGCTCGGCCCCCACCAACCAGTAGAGCGTCGGGAAAGGCTTGTCATCGACGACCGAGGCGACACGTATGACCAGCGGTTCGCCGCGCTCATCCGCTACCGGGATTGCGCGGAGCCCACGGGGTTCTCGGCCGAGCAATGCGGCGACGCGGGCGCGCTGATCGCCAGTGAGGGACGTTTCTTGGTGGTCAGACTGCATGACTAAATGGTAACACCGGGTTCAATTGACCCCGGTATCAAGTGGGAGTAAGGTGCCGCGCATCAGGTGCCTGCCGGTCTATCGATCTGGGCAGGTTAAAAGGGAAGTCCGGTGAGCTTTGGCGAGTCCGGCGCTGCCCCCGCAACGGTCATCACTGAGGTGAGAGCCCGATACCTGCCTGGTAAACACCCATCATGTGGAGCGGAGGGCTCCCGCAGGATGCGCTCGATGCCCGTGGCGGACGCTGCCACGCCGTGTCATGCATCCCCCGCCCCTCGCCCTAAAGGCCGCACAGTCGGCAGCAGAGTATCGAGGGAGGGGAGGACAATGTTCAACATTCTTGGCAGCACTCACGGCAGCAATTGTGGCAACCCCGGTGCGATCACCACAGCAGTAGTTGGGGCCCAGGGGCGACCGAAGCCCGGCCTAACCCTTCAACATCGTCAGCTGGCTTCGATAGCAGGAGACACGCGCGCAGGGCTGCTTGGGCGTTTTCTGGGCGCTTTTGCTCGACCCGCTGCGCTATTCACATGGGCCCTGACCGCCTCGTGCTTCACCATAGCGCAGGACGCCACCTCCGACGCGCCGACTGATACGAGCGAAGTAGAAGAAGTGGTGGTGTCGTCGCGAACACCCGACCTGATTGATCAAATCGGCGTTTCGGTCAGCGTGCTCGATGAGGCCATGATGAATTCGCTGGGCTATCCCGACCTCGCCTCGCTGCTCGATACGCAACCGGGCGTCACCGTGACCATGGATGGCGGTTACGGCAAAGCGGCTGCGGTGCGAATTCGGGGTGAAGAAGGCTATCGCACGCGCATTGTGCTGGACGGCATCAATATCGCTGACCCCTCTTCCCCTCAGGTCAGCCCCCGTATCGAACATCTGGTGAGCAGTGGCTTGACCCGCGTTGAAATTTTGCGCGGCCCGCAGGGATTGCTCTGGGGTGCGGATGCCGGTGGCGTGATTCTCATGTCGACTACCGACGCGCTCGCCGAGTCGGGGGTTGGAGGGTATTTAGAGACGGGTAGCGACGATTTTTATCGGGGAGCCGTCAATGGCGTCTTGAATACTGATCAGCTGACGGCGTCGGTATCACTTTCGCAACTGGAAACAGACGGCTTCAACGCACGGGAGATCGACAGCGTCGACCCAGACCAGGACGGCTACGAGAACACGACCTTGCACGGCGCACTTTCCTGGGCGATCAGTGACGCGATTTCACTTAACTTCGCGGCAACCGATATCTCTGGCGATAACGAATACGATGGCTGTTACGACACCGCCACTTGGGCGTTGATTCACGACTGTGACGACGAGTATGAGCAACAAGCCTGGCGCGGCGCACTGCGCTTCGCGTCTGACCAACACACCATCGAGCTCAGCTATGCCTCGAGCGAGACGGAGCGCGCCTTTTTCTCTGCCGGCATTTTGTCTTACGAGACCGAAGGTGAGACGGACACCACGTCCCTGACGGGCGCCTGGCGGCTCACAGACAACACCCGGCTCACTTACGGTGTTGATCATGAGGAGCAGGCACTCTCTGATGCCAGCACCGATTGGTCTAGAGACAACACGGGCATCTATCTGGAAGCCCAACAGCGCCTTGGCCGTGGCGTCATGACCTTTGGTTGGCGGCACGATGACAACGACGACTTCGGCGAGTTCGACAGTTGGCGAGTCAGTGGGCGCTACGACCTAGCGGGCGTGGCCGAGGGCTGGGCATTGCGTGCCGCTATCGGCACCGGATTCCGCGCGCCGAGTCTGTATGAGATCGCCTATAACAACGGGCCCTTTGCCTACCCTCCTGCGAGTAGCGCGCCGCTCCTAGCGGAAGAATCCGAGGGCTGGGAAATTGCCGTATTGGGAACATTGGGCAATCTTGATCTCGAGCTGATCTGGTTCGATCAGGAAATCGACAATGAGATCATTTTCGACCTCGCCACCTACAGCGGCTATCTGCAAACCCAGAGCACCAGCCGTTCGGAAGGCATCGAGCTGGTCGCGAGCCTGCCGCTGTCGGAGCGTTGGTTGATCGAAGGTAACTTCACCACCCTCGATGCGACGCAGCAAAATGGTGGGGATCGCGCCTATCGGCCGGAACACACCGGACGCGCCAGCGTCGTTTTTGCACGTGACAACTGGCAAACCCGTCTCACCGCCCGGTACACGGGAAAAGCCGTGGATCCTTTTATGACATCGATTGATGACACCCTGACCGTCGACCTCACCGCCCAGTGGCAGGTCTCGGAACAGTGGTCGCTAGAAGCACGGGTGCTTAACTTGACCGACCGCACTGATCAACAACTGCCCGGCTATAACATGTCCGGCATGACCGCTTATGCGGGCGTGCGCCTAAAGCTTTAGGAGCTTGCTATGGATCGCAATACCAAACACAACAAGGCGATGGCCAAACAAAAGGCCGCGGTCGACGAAGGCATCGCCAAGGCGAGCATCGAGCGCGGCGTGTCGGTGCTATTGACCGGCGATGGCAAAGGCAAGACCAGTTCCGCCTTTGGCATGGTGATGCGAGCGCTGGGCTACGGCCAAAAAGTAGGTGTGGTGCAATTTATCAAAGGCGTGCAGGCCTCGGGTGAAGAAAATTTTGTCAGAGACCATTTTCCCGGCGTGGCACTTCACCAAATGGGTACCGGGTTTACCTGGGATACACAGGACCGGGAGAGCGACATCGTCGCGGCCAAGCGCACCTGGGAACATGCCCGGGAAATGTTAGCCGACGCCAGCTACGATCTGGTCGTGCTCGACGAGCTCACCTACATGCTGGCCTTTGACTATCTTCCAGAGAGCGAGGTGGTCAGTGCGCTAACGGGTCGCCCCGAATCACAAAGCGTGGTGGTCACAGGTCGCGGTGGGGGTCAGGCCTTACGCGAGGCCATGGATACCGTATCTGAGGTCAAAGAAATCAAACACGCTTACCGTGCCGGGATTTCCGCGCGACAGGGTGTGGACTACTGACAATGGGCGCGCACCCGGCGATCCGTCCCGAAGCCTTTATACGCTATAAATTTCTCAACTCGCTTTTTCTTGGGCTCTCTGTCGGTGCGGTGTTTGTGCTGTACACACCGCTGTCACCCGCGGTGTTCTCGGCAGGCGGCATCGGGCTCGCCTTGGGCACTCTGATCGTTGCCACCCAGTACCGACGCATTCTCGCACCGAGCTGGTTCTTTCGGCTGTCGCTCGGGGTAGAGCTGGTGACGCTGATTGGCGTCGTAGCGGTGCTCCTGTTTCCACTGGAGCTGGCCCTCGCGTTGTTTATTTATGTCGGCTACCAGGTGACCTTCTCGCTGGGCAATTATCTGGTGCGCTGCGAGACCCTGCTGATGGTCTCAGTGGAGCAGCTGCGCAGACTCGATGTGGCCAAACAGGCAGGCTACCTACTCGGTATGGGGGGTGCATGGGCGGTTTATGCGGGCCTGGCGCACTTTGCCGCCATCGAGGACCGCGTCGAGCAGGTGGTGTCATTGCACTGGGTGCTCGCGATCATCGAAGTCATGGTCGTAGTCGCGCTATGGCGGGCTTTCAACCGGGGTCAGCTAGTCAACGCGGCGCCACTGATCCGTGATGGTCAGAGCCTGACCGCCGACTAATTCAACAGATCGGGCTGCTCGCTCAAGATGACATCGAACAGGGGCTGGGCACTGAACCAACCCGCCAGCGTGCTGCCTACCTGTCCCGCCGTGTGGAGCGCCATATCGTGGGGAATAGGTTGGGTGGTGCCCGCCGCCTCGGCCATCAACTGCGCCTGACAGCTACGCTCAAAGGTCACGTACCACCACAGTGCCTCATCGACTGATTCGCCTACCGCCAGGTGGCCATGATTCTTCAGCACAATCGCTTTTTTATCACCGAGTGCCTCGGCGAGGCGCTCTCCCTCACTCATCGATACCACCACACCGGTGTAGTCATCCAACAAAGCCAGGTCGCCATAAAACGCACAGGCGTCCTGCGTGATGGGATCGAGCAAGCGCCCCAGTGAAGACCAAGTCTTGCCATAAATTGAGTGGGCGTGGGCCGCCGCAGTGACTTCCGGTCTGGCTTGATGAATGTGGCTGTGAATCGTAAATGCCGCACCATTCAGAAGCCCCTCACCTTCAACGATGTCGCCCTCATGACTGACCCTGATGAGGTCCGAGACCCGCATCAGCTTGAACGAACGACCCATGGGATTGACCCAGAACGTGTCGGTATCGATCGGATCACGGACTGTGATGTGACCGGCGACGCCCTCGTCAAAACCAAACTTGCCGAAAATTCTGAGTGCGGCAGCGAGGCGCTGCTTACGTTGCAGCTGCTCGGCGGCCGGGTCCAGTCCCACCTCAGGCATGGTCGCCAGATCCGCATTCATCACCAATTGGTTCACTTGCTCGTTCATGCCTGTTCGCTCCTATTCTCGCGCCAATACTGCGCCGCCTCGCGCGCCAACTCACCCTCCGAGGGAAGCGGCTCGCCTCGGGCATTCAGGTGCGCCACATACGCACTCAATACCTCACCCGCCTGCGCTGAGACCTCCTCAGGACGCAGCGGGTCACCGCATTCGTCGCAGGACAACACCGCTCGTGTTTGCTTGCCACACAAGCTGTGGCGATATCGCTGGGGCGGGCCGTTACCGTCGTCCATCCAATCATCACCCCACTGACTCAGCGTCATGAGCACGGGGTACAGCGCCAGGCCTTTGCGGGTTAATCGGTATTCGTAGCGGGTGGGTCGCTCCATATAGGCCACCCGGGTCAGCACGCCCTCGTCGACCAATTTACCGAGTCGCTCCGAGAGCCGATGCCGCGTCACGCCTAGACTGCGCTGAAAATCGTCAAAACGCCGGGTGCCGCGAAAAGCATCGCGGATGATCAGCAACGTCCAGCGCTCGCCCAGCACCGAAAGTGCTCGCGCCACGGAGCAGACCTGTTGATCAACATCGTCCCACTTCATGCGTGAAAGAGTGCGCGTGACGAACGCCAAACGCAAGCGCGGGCACCAAAGTGCCCGCGCCGAATCACTATTTCGCCAAGCGTGACTTAACCAAACTGATTCATGGTGTTGTCGTCACCAGCGGCTTTTAGCGCCGCATCGCCAGAGAAGTACTCTTTGTGGTCATCGCCCATGTCGGAACCCGCCATGTTCTGATGCTTCACGCAGGCGATGCCCTGTCGGATCTCCTTGCGCTGCACACCCGTGACGTAACCCAGCATCCCCGCCTCACCGAAGTACTCCTTAGCAAGGTTATCTGTGGACAGCGCCGCCGTGTGGTAGGTCGGCAGCGTGATCAGGTGATGGAAAATGCCCGCCTCTCGTGACGCATCGCGCTGGAAAGACTGAATACGGGCATCGGCCTCGAGCGCCAGCTCAGTCTCGTCGTAGCTGGCATCCATCAGTGCGTCGCGGTCATACGCCGAGACGTCCTGCCCCGCCTCGGACCAGGCGTCGAACACCTGCTGGCGGAAGCTGAGCGTCCAGTTAAATGACGGACTGTTGTTATAAACCAGCTTGGCGTCAGGCACGACCTCGCGGATACGGTTCACCATCGCCGCGATCTGGCCGACGTGGGGCTTCTCGGTTTCGATCCACAGGAGATCTGCGCCGTTCTGCAACGAGGTAATGCAGTCGAGCACCACACGATCCTCGCCAGAACCCTTGCGGAACTGGAACAACCCGGAGGCCAATCGCGCCGGTTTGAGAAGCTTGCCGTTTGCCTTAACCACGACATCGCCGTTGGCAATGTCGTCGGCACTGTCTATGTACTCGCCATCGAGAAAACCATTGTAGAGATCGCCGAGGTCACCCGGCTCCTGTGTCACCGCAATCTGCTTGGTGAGACCTGCGCCGAGTGAATCGGTGCGCGCGACGATAATGCCGTCTTCCACCCCCAGCTCCAGGAAGGCATAACGAATCGCACGAATTTTGGCAATGAAATCGGCATGGGGCACCGTGACCTTGCCGTCTTGGTGTCCGCACTGCTTCTCGTCGGAGACCTGATTTTCAATTTGGATGGCGCAGGCGCCGGCCTCGATCATGCGTCGAGCGAGCAGGTAAGTCGCTTCCTCGTTGCCAAATCCGGCATCGATATCCGCGATGATCGGCACCACGTGGGTCTGGAACTCATCGATCTGCTTGGTGATGCTTTGCACTTCCACTTCGTTGCCGCTCTGGCGCGCCTTGTCGAGGGCGCGGAACAAGCCGCCGAGCTCGCGGGCATCAGCTTGCCGCAAAAAGGTGTATAGCTCTTCGATTAGTGCCGAGACTGAAGTTTTTTCGTGCATGGACTGATCGGGCAGCGGACCAAACGCGGAGCGCAGTGCGGCAATCATCCACCCTGAAAGGTAGAGGTAGCGCTTGTCGGTGTTACCGAAATGCTTTTTGATCGAGATCAGCTTCTGCTGTCCGATAAAACCGTGCCAGCACCCCAGCGACTGGGTGTAGTGGGCTGGGTCACCGTCGTAATCGGCCATGTCCTTGCGCATGATCGCGGCGGTGTACCGGGCGATATCGAGTCCGGTCTGGAACCGATTCTGCAAGCGCATTCGAGCAGCATATTCCGGGCTGATATCAGACCAGTTGCTGGATTGTGCGCAACTGGCTTCCATTTCCCTGATGGTCTCGGCGTATGTCGACATGGTGTTTCTCCCGTTCCTTTGCGCTGCCGGGGCAGCATCTTGAGTACGGCGGCAGTCTAGGTCTCGCATTACTATTTTCAAACTAAATAGATCTCATAATTACCATTCACAACCTAAATACTCCGGCTCATCGGGCATTGTCGGGCAGTGAAAGGCTTCCCTTTAAAGTCGCCGCGTTAGCCCCTAGAATCCGCCCCTTGCCCGCGCTACTGCGCTACTGCGCTACCGGCTCTGCCGGTCAGGAGAAAACAGCATGAGCGAACCGCTGGTCAGCATCATCATGGGATCCCAATCCGATTGGGAAACCATGCAGGCTGCCACCACTGTGCTCACCGAGCTGGGTGTGCCGTTTGAGACACGGGTTGTGTCAGCACACCGCACGCCCGCGCGACTAGTGGAATTTGCCGAGGGTGCGGCGTCGCGTGGCCTGAAGGTCATTATTGCCGGCGCCGGTGGCGCTGCGCATTTGGCCGGTATGGCAGCGTCCATGACCCACCTTCCGGTGATCGCCGTACCGGTTTCGAGCAAGCAACTCAAGGGCATGGACAGCCTGCTCTCAATGGTGCAAATGCCAAAAGGCGTAGCGGTCGCCTGTCAGGCGATTGGTGAGGCAGGTGCGTTCAACGCGGGCCTGATGGCGGCGCAGATTCTGGCCACCTCGGATCCTGCGCTGTCGCAAGCGATCCAAGATTGGAGAGCCCGGCAAACCGACAACGTCCCCCACGCCGTCGACTGATGCGCATTGCCATCGCCGGATGCGGCCAATTGGCAAGAATGCTGGCCCTGGCGGGCTGGGAAATGGGCCACCACTTCTCCTTTATTGCCGACCCAGACGAAAGTACCGACTGCGTGGCCGGCCTGGGCCCCGTGGTCGCCCGCGATGACTATCCCGAGCCGCCGGCGCTGTTTGAGGCACTGGGACGGCCTAACGTCGTCACCGTCGAGAAAGAACATGTGAGCGTCGCCCTGCTCGAAGGATTGGCCGATCACTGTCTGGTCGCGCCCTCCCCCGAGGCGATTCGCATCTGCCAACATCGCGGCAGAGAAAAAACCGCCCTGCAAAACCTCGGGATCAATACCGCCCCGTTCCAGTTGGTAGAGGATGGCCCGTCATTACTCGCCGCGGTGGAAGCACTGGGCTACCCCGCATTCGTGAAATCCTGTGAGCAGGGCTATGACGGCCAGAATCAGTGGTTACTGCGCGACCCCGATTCGCTCGCAGCACTGGCGGCACAAATGGAGTCGCTGCCCCCGTTAGTGGTTGAGGGTGCGGTTCACTTTGACCGCGAGCTGTCGATGATTGCGGCGCGTTCGGTAAGCGGCGAGACTGCGCTCTACCCGCTCGCCGAGAATCGTCACCGCGAAGGGATTCTGCTCACCTCGGAAGTGCCGGCAGCCAATATCAGCGAAGAGACCCAGGCGCAGGCTAACCACATTGCGCGCACATTGCTCGAGCAATGGTCTTATGTGGGCGTGCTGTCTATTGAGCTCTTTGATGAGGGCGGCGCGCTGCGCGTGAATGAGCTGGCACCCCGGGTTCATAACAGTGGGCACTGGTCACAAGACGCGGGCGTTACGTCCCAGTTCAGTAACCACATTCGCGCCATTACCGACACGCGACCGGGTAATACCCAACCTGCGCTCTACGCCGGCATGGTGAATTTATTGGGGCGAGAACCGGATGCGGCGCTATTAGGGGCAGCCGATGTGAATCTGCATTGGTATACCAAGTCAGTCCGCAGTCGACGCAAGGTCGGCCACATTAATGTGCAGGCAAAGGATCGCGCTCGACTGCAACAGCGCCTCGCTGAGCTGGAAGCAGCCCTCTATCCAGAGGGTGAACCGCTTTAAAGCGCCCTCACCCGTCGCGTTTTTTATTGCGCGCTTTCTTTTCAGATTTTTTGATGTGACTCATCATGCGCTGGCGGCGTTGCACTTGCCGCTGGGTGAGCTTGTTGCGCTTACCCGCATAGGGGTTATCGCCGGAGCGCAGCTCGATACGAATCGGCGTGCCGTGCAGTGCCAACTCCCGGCGAAAAATCTTTTCCAAATAGCGGCGGTAACTGGCCGGCAGTGCGTCTGTTTGGGTGCCATGCACCACCACAACGGGCGGATTCTGGCCTCCTGCATGGGCATAGCGGAGTTTGATGCGCCGACCATTCGCCATTGGCGGCGGATGGGTTGCCACGGCGTCTTCGAGGATACGGTTGAGACGGGGCGTGCTCAAAGAGCGCGTCGCTGCATCGTGGGCGGCGTGGACAGACCCATAAAGCTTGCCCACTCCGGATCCATGGAGCGCCGAAATAAAGTGAATATCCGCGTAGTCGATAAACTGCAGTCGCCGCCGCAACTCTGATCGGATCCACTCTCTTTCGTCAGGGTCGATGCCATCCCACTTGTTCAGCGCAATCACCAGTGCGCGCCCTGCGTCGATGCACTGACCGAGCAGGTGCAGATCTTGCTCGACCAAACCCTCGTGGGCGTCCATGGTGAGTATCACCACCTGAGCATCGGCAATCGCCTTCAAGGTTTTGACGATCGAGAATTTCTCCACCACCTCCTTAACGTTTTTGCGTTTGCGCACCCCGGCTGTGTCAATCAGCGTGTAGTGACGACCGCGACGTTCGTAGTCGATGTAGACGCTGTCACGCGTCGTGCCGGGCTGATCAAAAACGACCACTCGCTCCTCGCCCAGCAAGCGGTTGACCAGAGTCGATTTGCCTACATTAGGACGCCCCACAATCGCCACCCGGATCGCGCCGTGATTTTCGGCATCAGTCTCCGGCTCGCCAGCCTCCGACCACGGCGCCAACACAGCGGCAATGAGCTTTTGCACACCGCGGTTGTGGGAAGCGGCAATGGGATGTAGCTGGTCCACCCCCAGCCGATAAAAATCGCTACTGGCGATATCTTCGCCGACGCCGTCGATTTTATTGACGACAAGATGAAAGGGCTTGCCCTGGCTTCTAAGATAGCCAACGAGTGCCTCATCACCCGGGTGCAGGCCCTCTCGACCGTCCACCAGCAACAGCACCACGTCAGCCTCCTCAATGGCCGCCATGGACTGGTTTGCCATCGCGGCATCAATGCCCTCTTCTTCACCGGTGATCCCGCCGGTGTCGATGACAATGAAAGCCGTCTCGTCGATCCGCCCCTGACCATACTGACGGTCGCGGGTCAGACCAGACAGGTTTGCTACCAGGGCATCGCGACTGCGAGTCAGTTGGTTAAAGAGGGTGGATTTGCCGACATTGGGACGGCCCACCAAGGCGAGCACGGGCAACATGACGTCAGTTCCGCGCCTCGACGTCGTAGGCCTTCAGCGCGCCGTCATTGGCATAGACAAAGAGGCGGTTGCCGCGAGCAATCATGTCGGCACGGGCGCCGCTCGAATCCACTTTGGTTCGGCCGACGATTTCTCCATCGACCTGTGACAGAAGATGCAGGTAACCCTCGAAGTCCACAACTGCAACATAGCTGTTAACCGGCGTCGGCCTGGACAATTCCCGGAATCCGAGCTCAATATTCTGCCACCTGACGCCCTGCCCGTTGCGCAGAAACGCGCTCACGGTGCCGTCGTCATCCGCCACATAAACGTTGCCAAAGCCCACGCCCACGCCCGAAACAGACGACACATTCCTTTGCCAAAGCCGCCGGCCCGAACGGGTATCAATGGCGGCCAGACGACCCTGATAGCTGGCGACATAAAGCTCGCTGCCCTGTAGCGCCATCGAGCCGTCAATATCCACGATGCGCTCAATCTCAGATCGGCCCTGGGGAATCGCCACGCGCGCCTCCCACGCGACATTGCCCGAGCGCAGATTGACCGCAACCACTTTGCCGTCGGCAAAGCCGGCAATCGCGTTATCACCCAAAATCATGGGTGTACCCGTGCCGCGAAGCGTCAAGACGGGCACGTCGCTGGTATAGGTCCAACGGGTCTCGCCGGTTTCATAGTCAAAGCCCATCAACTTGCCGTCATAGGTCTGAGCAATGACATAACGGCCATCACCTTGCGGCGCGGACAGCACTTCGCCCGATACCGTAGCGCGCCAAATCTCCGCGCCACTGTCGGCCGACAGTCGCATGACCAACCCCTCTGAAGCACCGACAAAAATGGAGTCGCCGTAATGTCCGACGCCGCCTGATAACGCGAGATCCAAATCTGTTTTCCAGCGCAGACGACCTGACTCGGGATCCACCGAGGCAACCCTGCCCTCCGCAGAAGCGACATAAATGCTATCTCCCGCGAGGATGGGGTTAATTTTATAGAGGCCTTCACCTTGCCCGTCGCCCACACCACGCGACCAGCGGCTCTTGAGCTTGACCTGCTCAGTAATCTTTTGCAGTTCGACCGGCTCGCGGGGATCGAAATCATCATCGCTGAACCAGCCCTTAACCGTGCTGCACCCGACCAGCACGGTAAAGCTAGTCAGCAGAAGGCATCGCGCGAGCCACCGCATCAACTGGGATCCTCTGACACTTCTGTCGCAGGCGCGGCAGGTAGCCGGGTTTCCAATGTCCGCACTTTGTTATCCAACACCACGCTGTACTGACCGAGCTCGGTAGCGCGCTCGCGCCCCTGACGATAAGCGGCCAGCGCTTCTTCGGTGCGACCCGCTGCTAAATGGATATCCCCCTCCGCCTGCGAATAGGCAACCGGATAGGCCTGACTACCCTGCGCCAGAATAGCGAGGGCCTCTGTTTCTTGACCTGCAGCGGCCAACACGCGGGCGAGTCGCAGCTGAATCAGCTGACCGATGTCAGAACGCGTATCCCCCGCCTTTAGCGCCCACCGCAACGACGCTTCTGCCGCCGCCAAATCGCCTGCCTCGACCGCGTTGCGGGCCTCCAGCATGGCGCCGAAGCGCGCATAGGTGGAACCACCGTGTTCGTTTTTCAACTGTGAGGCCAGTGCGGTCAGCTGCTCGGGATCGCCCTGCTCTAACTGGATCGCCAACATCGTGGCGTAGAGATCAGAGGCCGCCTCAGCCTTGGACGCTGAGAAGCCTTGATACTGCTGCCAACCCACCGTACCTAATACCGCGACCACAACCGCGGCGATAATGCCTTTGCCGTTCTCGTCCCACCACCGTTTCAGGGCTTCGAGATCCGCCTCGTCCTGCATGTGTTCTGCCACGCGCTACTCCTTCCTCTAGGCGCTTTGTGCCGTCGCCAGATAACCGGCCAGAAACGCTTCCAGCTCGGCATCCGGGATTGTCTGCTGCTCGGCCTCAGCTCTGAGCGGCTTTAATGTCACCTGA
>Ga0181593_10002350_pt1 | contig 17377 bp, 20 predicted proteins | sample 071ome_19_FD_133756 | JGI IMG/M metagenome (GOLD analysis project Ga0181593, IMG submission 133756) | Coastal salt marsh microbial communities from the Groves Creek Marsh, Skidaway Island, Georgia - 071413AT metaG (megahit assembly) | ecosystem: Environmental > Aquatic > Marine > Intertidal...
CTCTACGGAATCTGCCAGCGTTTAATCCTGGCGCTGCCTTCCCTATAATCAACCACGCGTTGATATGGGGAGATGATGTTGAGCAACTCGATCGTCGAACATGAGGCCCAGATTCGGCTGGCGGTCTTTTTCGGGATTTTCATCCTGCTCGCCTTTCTGGAAATCCTGGCTCCCCGGCGTACCCTGACATTTGCCAAAGCCCGGCGCTGGTTCAGCAATCTGGGCATCAGTGTGCTCAATAGTGTGGTGCTAAGGTTGCTGCTTCCTGCAGCCGGTGTTGGCGCAGCGGCCCTGGCTGACCAACAGGGGTTGGGCGTTTTCAATCTTGTTGTATGGCCGTTGTGGATCAGTGTGCCGGTTTTCCTGCTGGTATTTGATGTCACCATTTACTGGCAGCATCGCATTTTTCACCGCATTCCCTGGTTGTGGCGTCTGCACCGGATGCACCATACCGATCCTGATTACGACCTGACCACGGGTAATCGCTTTCATCCCCTGGAGATTCTGCTGTCCGGCATGATCAAGGTTGTGCTGATCGTGTTGATGGGACCGCCAGTATTGGCAGTGATCCTGGCTGAGATCATTCTCAATGCCTCGGCTATGTTCAATCACAGTAACCTGCGATTGCCGTTGGCAATGGACAGGGTATTACGCCAGATAATTGTGACGCCGGATATGCATCGGGTACACCACTCTATTTACCCGGAAGAGTTTAACCGCAACTTCGGATTCAATCTGAGCCTGTGGGACAGGCTTTTCCGCTCCTATTGCGATCAGCCACGGGATGGGCATGAGGAGATGTCAATCGGGATTCGCGGCTTCCAGAATGACGATGCCACCAAAATGGTCAGGATGCTGGCTCAGCCTCTAAAACCCTGATTGGTCAACGTGCCTGTTGATACGACTCTTATGCCTGAACTTCGTCCGGCAGTTTTTCGATGATATCGATCAACAGGGATTCATCGGCAAACAGGGCATGGATGCAATCACGATCCAGTTTGCCGGCATCGGCCATACCAAGCAGTTCTGCCTTGGCCTCATCCAGCGGCCAGGCCTTTTTGTATGGTCGGCGGCTGGTGAGAGCATCGAAGATATCGGCAACAGTAATGATGCGGGCCTCGATGGGGACTTCATCACCCTTCAGGCCGTTCGGGTAGCCGGAGCCATCCAGGAATTCGTGATGGCAGGCCACCAGGTTCAGCATGATGCTGGAATCCGACAAATGCTGAACGTTAAGGTCACCGATAATCTTCTGGATAATATCCCGGCCTTTGTTGACGTGGGTTTCCATGACGGCTCTTTCCTCAGGATCCAATCGCCCCGGTTTGAGCAGGATGCTGTCGGGAATGCCGATCTTGCCAATATCATGCAGGGGGGCGAACAGGACAATATGTTCGATCTGTTCATCTGTCAGGTCATGGATGCCGGCTATGCCCCGGGCAATGATGCCTGCTTCCAAATTTGATGCCTGGCTCAAGGGCCGTGATGCCATGACCCATGAACACATGACAGCCTGATCACATTTTGCTCAGATTACCTGCCCCTGAAAAATGACCTGTCTGGTCTGCAGTTTTTGTGTGCCTTCCCGAGTCCCTTTGTAATTATCCACGTACTCAAATTTCCCTTCAGCCAGCTCCATGATGGCGATATCCGCCACTGAACCTTCTGCCAGTGATCCCAATGCCTGGAATTCACCATAGGTAGCAGCGGCCTGACTGGTCACGCAGGCAATCACGTCGTTAAGCGACATACCGAGCTGTAAAAACTTCGACATGACCGTAGGCAGATTGAACACCTGGGCGTTTCGCCCGGGGACATTGAGATCCGAAGAGATGGTGTCTGGTGGAAAGTCCTGGGATAGGGCGGCTTCGGCAACTTCCCAGGACCAGTGTTCATTCAGACCATTGCCGAAATCAAATCGGATGCCCCGGTTGCGAGCTCCACGCACCTGTGGCAGCAACCTGCCTTCAGCATCCAGGATGCCATTGGGTGTGGGGGCGTACATATGCGTGACGATGTCGCCAGGGCGCAGCAGCGATAACAGTTCGGGAAGCGCCGTGGCCGTATCACCGATATGGATCATCACCGGCAAACCGGAAGGTTCGGAAGCGGCAATGGCGCGCCTGAGCACCTGTTTGTCGATGTCGGCGCTGACACCTCGGGATAGACGGGCTTTGACGCCCACTATCCAGGCCCTGTTTTCGTGAATGGCTGCTCTTGCGCGACTGACATCCCCCGGGGCGATGCCATCGAGAAATTCGGCACGACCATTGGGATTGTTGCCCAGGTGGCCGATGTTGAGCAGCAGGCGCACACGATTGGGGGCCTGCTGTGCAATACGGATAATGGAGTCGACATTCCCGGCGCCGCGCGAGCCGGCATCCACCAGGGTTGTGACCCCGTCTTTCAGGTTTTCAGCAGGCGGCAGTTCTGCATCCCGGGCATGAACATGGACGTCAATCAGGCCGGGGACGACCAGCAGCCCCGTAGCATCTATCACCTGGGTGGACAAAGGCAGTGAGGCCGTGTCGTGACTGATCAAGCCATCAACGACAGCCAGGTCGCCGATGCTGTTAACGCCGCGGGCAGGATCGACTATTCTCCCGCCTTTGATCAGCAGGGTATTTTCAGCGGCAAGCAGTGACGAAACAGATTGCCAGGGAGCCAGTGCTGCCATGCCGGCGTGAAGCACGTGTCGACGTTTCATGTGTTTTTTCCTTTACGCTTTCCTGTTGCCCTGTCAGTCACAGCATAAACCGCGCTATATTTGGGGTCCACCATTCAGTTAGGACCATCAGCAGGGGGAAATATGGAACTGGGCATCAGGGGCAGGAAAGCAATCGTCAATGGCGGCAGTGCCGGTATGGGCAAGGAAACTGCCCTGGCACTTGCCCGGGAAGGTGTTGAACTGTATATCTCGGCCCGTGGTGAGGAACGGCTCAGGTGTGTTGCCGGAGAAATCGCCAGCGAAACAGGCGTAAAGGTTACCCCGGTAGTGGCTGATCACAGCACGGATGAAGGCCGTGCCGCCATTCTGGCAGCCTGTCCGGAACCTGACATCCTGGTGGGCACCTGTTCACCTCCACCCATGACCCCGGATTACCGCGAAATTTCCATGGAGCAGTGGCGCTCTGCCCTGGACATCTCCCTGCTCAGTCCCGTGCAATTCATTCATGCAGTTACAGATGGCATGTGCCAGAGAGGCTGGGGGCGCATCGTCAACATCGCCACGGTAGCTGCCAAGTACCCACTGGAGTTGCGGGTTCTTTCCGGTTCCACCCGTGCTGCCCTGGTGAATTACACCGGCGCTGTGGCACTCAGGGTTGCCCGCCATAATGTCACCCTGAACAATATTCTGCCGGGCATGTACCACACTGATTTTGTGGAAAAACAGCTCAACGCCCGCGCCGAGCAGAACGGCACGAGTTACGAGGAGGAAGTGGGCAAGATGGTGGTGGACTTTGACATTGCGGCCGGCCGGTTTGGTGACAGTGTGGATGTGGGTAATATGGCAGCCATGCTGTGCAGCCAGTTTGCCGGCTACATGGTCGGACAAAGTATTGTGATGGACGGCGGGGCAACCCGGTCGACGTTCTGACAACCAGGGAGGAAAGTCATGCCGGTAATTAGAGTGGAAATGTGGGAAGGCAGGTCTATAGAACAGAAACGTGAGCTGGTGGATGTTCTGACCCGGGAAATGGCCAGAATTTCAGCATGCGAAACTGACTCGGTATATGTAATCTTTGACGATATCAAAAAAGAAAACTGGGGAGCAGGTGGTGAGCTGTGTTCGGATAAATATCCGGATTAAGCGTTTCACCCTTGCCAGGGGAAAAGTGATGAAAAACTATTGTTGTCGGGCGGGCATCGGCTTTTGTTTGATGCTGCTGTTTCAGGCTGCCACGGCCCAGAACAGCAAACTTGAGGCCCAGGACTATGTGGATATCCGCAACCTGATCGATACCTATCCTCACCTGCTGGACAACTGCCGCAACAACGGCAACGACTATGCTGACCTGTTTACCAATGATGCCACTTTTGGCGTGTCTTCCCAGTGGGGTGGTCCGGTCAAGGTATGGTTTCGCGGACGAGAACAGATTCGTCGTGCCGGTGGGGGTGGCGAGACAGCCTGTGTAAACCGTCCCAATTATGGCTACCACCTGAACATCAACCCGCATATCTATCCGACAGCGAGTGGAGCAGCGGCTACCTCGACGCTGCTCACCATTATCAATGACACTGACCGTCGTGGTGATGTGGTGCACTGGGAGGGTGGTTATGAGGATACTTTCGAAAAGACTGCCGCAGGCTGGAAATTCAAATCACGGGTGCATGTCTGGTCGGAAGTGGCATGGACAGACAACCCGGCAGACATGCCGCCACGTAATCTGGAAGAGGAGTAAATGTCATGATTTCCGAATACATTCTGTTTGATCTGCCTGCCGGCATCAGTCGCGAACAGGTGGTGAAGGATATGGAAGACATTGCACCGCACTGGCGTAAAAATCCCGACCTGATCCGTAAGTGCTTTCTGTATGATCCGGCAACCAACCAGGGCGGTGCACTGTATACCTGGCATAACCGTGAAGCCGCCGACAGGGCCCATGATGCTGCCTGGCGTGAACGTCTGATGGCCACCTATGGCACAACGCCGACTATCCGTTATTTTGAAACACCGCTGATTGCCGATAACGCGTTGGGTGAAACAGTGCACGAATAATCAGGACTGACCGGCCTGGTTTTTCTTCGCCGGGGTTTGCTCCAGCAAATCAAAAATGCCTTCCTCCGCCAGCACCCGCATGCCCAGTCGCTGGCTTGACACGCCCGGGTGAAGCACATAATCGAAGCGCAACCTGCCATCGTATTCACCAGCTTCGAAATGCTGGCAGTCAATGCGGTCAATGGCCTGCATCTGGTCGCACAGTTCGATCAGGTGTGATGAGAACATGAACAGGCTGTCATGCTTGTTGGCAAAGCTTTCCAGCACGGTTCTGGATGCATCCAACGCGTCCTTGACATTGGTGCCCTTGAACGGCTCGTCCATCAACGCAATGACCTTGTGTCCATCTGCCACCGCCTGCGCGATGGCCTTTACCCGAAGTGCTTCTGCCCGAAAGAAACTGACCCCTATCCTGAGATTGTCAGCCAGGGTGATGGAGCTGAACAGGCGTTCGGCGGGGACAAAGCGAAAAGACGCCGCCGGCACCCCCATGCCAAGATGGGCAAAATAGATGGCAATGGCGCAAGCTCGAAGATAGGTGGTTTTGCCCGCCATGTTCGGTCCGGTCAGGAACAGCAGGCGTCGCTCATGATCAAGATGCATCGGGTTGGCAATGACACCCTCCACAAGCGGGTGGCGAACGTCCTCGGCTGACACCTGCAGGGGACCTTCGGCAATGTCGGGCAGGGTGAGCTTGTGTTTGACGTTGGCATCTGCCATGGACACCAGGGCATCGATTTCATACACCAGCTGCATCAGTCGTTCCATGGTGCCCTTTTCCAGAATGCGGAAAATCCGGTCTATTTTAAGTATGGACCAGGAGGTCATGTTCCAGGCACGGTGATCAGACACCGAACGGATTTGCGGTCGGGCGAGCAGTGTCTGCATGTCGTTGACCAGAGGACCAAGTTCTCCCGGGGCATCGGCAAGGACGGGGTTATGGGCGATGCTCCTGAGCGCCCTGAGCAGGGAAGTGGTGGCATCCACCCCCCGCAGAATCCAGGTGTAGCGGCTATAGTCCCCGAAGCGGATTTCCAGAACGCCAAAGAAAAATTCGATGATGTTGTCGCTGGTGATCAACGGCAGTGAGCGGGTGAAATAGTTTTCGACCAGTTCCGTGGTGACAAAGGATGGCAGGTGGTCAAAGGCCGACCGGTTTTCAGCGATGAAGGCCAGGGATTGCTGGACGGCACGTATTCGGTCAGCACAGGAAAATGGCTGCCTCATGCGCTGCATCAACGCTCTGCTGCCTTGATGGTTGCGCGTGAAGTCACAAAAGCTGAATAGAGAGGTGCCGCCGGATTCTGCCTGAAAAATTTCCAGATCCTTAAGCGTCTGTTCATCCAGCAACATGATGTCGCCTGGGGAATCCTGTATCTGCAAAAGATTGCCTGTTTTTGGTGCTGATGGTCATTTGACGTACTCACAGGGCCAAAGGTTGCAATGGCACATCTGCAAAGTGATGCCGTCATGATAAAGAAAAAACAGGCAGGAGGGAGAAGTGCCAGCGCTGAAAGCATTCAGGCAGGCACGTGGTGAAAAGCGAAATCAGAACAGGTGAATTAAACGGCTATGCCGACTTCCAGCGCGTCAAACCATTCCAGGAAACGCTTCACATCATCGCCCCTGAAGATTCGCCCGTGCTGCGGGGCCATATACTCGATGTCCAGCTTACTCACCCGGTCGATCCAGTCCCGCTTGGCCCGGTTCGAGGGCATCCAGCGCTGGTGGAACATTTTCATCTTGCCCACGTGTTCATTGAAATCTTCCACATAAAGGGGCGAATTGGTGGGTTCCAGGGCAGCCCCGACATCACCGCTCATCAGGATTTTGGCCTCGGCATCATAGACATGGTAGTTGCCGGAGGCATGCAGGTAATGGGCAGGAACGAACTGGATGTCGGCTCTGTCCAGGGTCAGGGTCAGCCCTTCATCAGGAATGGGCGCATACTCGATATGGTTCATGCCGAAGTGGCGCAGGAAGCCTTCCCACAGCCAGGGGGCATGCAATTTGGCATTGGGCAGGGCCTGGTCCCAAAGGCCCAGGGACGAAATGATGTCCGGGTCCTGGTGGGAGGCAAACAGATCAGTGATTGTGTCGATATGCGTGTGGTGCAGGATGGCGCCCAGCATGGGGGCGAACACCTCGATTCCGCCAGGATCCATAAGCAGGGCACGATGACCGTCCACAATCATGTACTGGTTGGTATCGATAATACCTTCCGGCTTGTTCTCGTCACGGCCGAACATGATCCATTTGTGGGATTCGTCAAACAGGACAGTGGACTTCATGAATTCTTTCTCCGAATGAATATTGCTGTCCTACTAAAAGGACAGAGAGTTCAGCAGGTAATGGCTGTTGGTGGTTTTTTCCTTGATGAATTTGGCGGCATTTTCCAGGGTTCTGGAAACATTGAGCAGCTTTTCCTAGTAGTCACCGGTATTGGCGATCACGATTTTTGATACCGAGGCAACCGACCGTGCTGAAAGCATGCATTCGTCGAGTTCTTTCAGCAGACTGTCCAGCGAGTGCATATGCCCCTTGAAATCCCGGCGTATGTTTTCAAGTCCTTCATCCACTTTATTCATGGCCGGGGATAGGGAGCTGATGAATTTTGCCTTGGGGTGTTCCTTGAATACGCTGGCAAAGCGGCGCTGGGCATCAATGGCCCGCTCTTCAGCCACAGTAATGTGGGTGAGGGCCAGGGCCCGTTCATCGATATCCCGGACGCCACTCATGGCCTGTACTGAAATCTGGTCGATGAATTTTGTGATGGGATGAAAGCCACGGGCTATGTCCCCGGCCTGGGTGGAAATGATCTTGGCATTCTTGGCGGCCAGGGACACACCCCAGGCGACCTCGAGCACGGAATGCAGTTCGGCGGCCATGCTGGCGATGACAACGAAGGTCTGTTTTGACGTAGGAGACATAAGTCCGGAATCCTGCATTGGGAACTATGCCTTACATTACGACCGAACAGGGAAATACTGAAGGGCTATTACTGATTTGAATCAAGTATTTGTCTGGTTAGCGGAGGTTTGTAACATTTTGTTTATAAAGAAAAAATATATTTCATCCTGGGCCTGGGCAAAAGAAAAGGGGGGTAATAACAGGGAAACTGGAAAGCGCTTTCCGGGCATACCGGGTTTCCTGCTGCAGGTATTGATAGGGGACAGTGACGTCAATGAAAAGTCACTGTCCCCGATGAAAGTCAGTGCCGGATCTGGGTGGTGATGTCTTCCAGTTCGTAGACTTCACAGTTACCTCTTTCCGGTAACAGGCCGGCATCCGGGTTGTCATTCAGGGTCAGGACCCGGGGTGTCATGACCCAGGGCTCGATGAGTACTTCAGGGTCAGTAACGATCACTTCATACAGTATTTCGTCACCTTTGCGTGTCAATTTTTCCGTCACGGTCATCTTGTCGGAATGGAAAAATCCTCCCCTGGCCAGCCAGGTGTAATCATTGAAGGCAATGGATTCGAGTACCAGAGTATCGCCCTCCCAGTGCCCGATGGTGTACCCCATGTACTTGGTCTGCAGGGCCTGGCCGGGATCGTGGGGTCTGCCGTCAGTTGGCATGATGCGGTATTCCCCGTAACCACCGCCACCGTCGGCGTACTGGCCATAAAAGAAAATGATGTCGTTGTCGTTGTGGACGATGCGCCGTGGCGGGCCGTTCCGGGGAATACCCAGGGGCTGGCAGGTCATGACAGGGTCCTCTCGGTTGGTCCACATGTCCAGTTCCTGCACCTTGTCCCAGTGCTCGGGTTTGTACATGGGGCGGTTGGGTCCGTAGCGTGAAGGCGCCTCGAACTCGAAATCGATGGTCTGGTTCCAGACCGAGGAGCAATCCACCTGGGTGGGGCCGCAGCGACGGAAACCGTAACGCCAGTTCATGGCGCTGGCCGTCCAGTTGCCGCTCAGATCCGGCTTTTCATTGGCCAGGCGGGGCGTTGGACTCTTGTCGAATTTTCCGGCGACATTGAGACGATCAGGTGTCGGCACAGGCGGTGGACCACCAGCGACCGTGGGTCTGATGGCTTTCTGTACACTGTCCGGCACGGGCATGACAACATAAACGCTGCCGGTTTCCGTAACATCGGTGGTGAGATCCCGATGTACCTTGCCATTGCGTGTTTCGGTCATGCGACCGGCATAGAGCACTTCCACCTTGTTGAGGGGATTGTTCCAGTCGGCGTAGTCAGAATAGGTGAACTGCCAGGTATCCTGCCCGTGATTCACGATCACTGAAGCTGCCATGTACCGATCATCCAGCGTGGCGATAGCGGATGCGCCGGGGACACCGGGAATCGGGAAACTGACAACAGGCACGCCGCTTTCCCAGACGACACTGGTACTGCCAAGGGCATTGAGCTGAGTGTCGGGCAACTGGCCAGGATCGGGGTTGCCTGCCCCTGCAAGGGCGGCTTTGACAGCCGCCTGGGGGCTGGCCCACAAGCGTATCAGTCGTTCATTGACGGCGTCCCCTCTCGGTGTGGCGCGGCCTTCACCGGCAACAACCTCCGCGCCGGGCTGATCCTCATCCCAGGCGTATTGCCAGTTGACCACTTCCACATTGCTGATTTCCCGGCCACCGGGCAATGTACACGTGTACTGGATCCGCTGACCGGCATACTGGTAGTTGGTGCTGGCGCGGTAACTGTCAATGGCACAGGGTTGGCCATTGACATCTATCGTGCCGCCGCCCTGGTATTCCAGTGTGGCAATCAGTTCGTGTTCATCTATACCGCGCAACATGCCCATGTGCCAGGCCCAGTTGAACAGAACAGCCTTCAGGTCGCGGGCATCATCTGCCGGGGTGTAGGGTGGGTTGCCACTGCCAAACTGGGCTGTGGCTGACATGGGGATGCCGGTTGCCATGATGATGCTGGCGAGAACAGGGAAACAGGCCTTGCGATTGATCCGTGCCATGGTCAAACCTCCTGGAGGGATGAAACGGGTTACTCGGGTGTGAATTCCACCTGACGATCTCCGGGTAGTTGAATGGAGCGGACAAAACCCAGCGGCTTGCCGTTACGCGCCGGGAAATAGACGGCACTCACGGTGTCACCGGCCTTGACGTCATTGCTGCCGCCGCTGCCAAAACCCAGGTTGGCCAGGGTGTTGGCCGAACCGGTGGTCAGTATCCATTCGGTTTCCGAGCCGTCTTCATTGGCAACGGCAACATGGAAGGCGCCATGGGGATTGGTGAAAGCCACCTTGGTCAGGGTGCCGGTGATCTGGCCTTCCTTGCGGATGTCATAGACAGCAGCGAGGGAGTGATGGGCCTGCAGGGCGCCTGAAGCGATACAAAAACTGCCAAACAAAACAGACAAGAGAACGGTTTTTTTCATGTGGTTTCCCCCGGGCATCAGGTGCCCCTTGATGGTCCTGCCGGTTTGTGACCGGTTTTTTGGGTGCTTTAGTGACCGAGACTACTATCGGTCGGGGAAAAAATCCACCAAGCCGGCGAGGGTTGCCAGTGCCGGCCAGGGATGATGAGGTGTGCGGGTGGAGCGAACTCAGCGTTCTATCTTGCTCATTTTGGAGCCTTCAAAGGTCAGGTTGAACATCAGTCCCTTGTTGGAAAAGATGAAGCCGATGATGGGTTCCTGGGCGGAGTTGGAGCTGATCTCGCCGCCGGAGCCGAATTCCACGACGGCGACACTGCCATCGACACCGGCCTCCCAGCCGTCACTGCTGCGGAAGGTGTCCAGGGCATCCTCCGTCATGAAAAGAATGATCTGGGATTTGACCTGGGCACCCAGCTGGAAGCCAATGGAGGCGGAGGCTGTGTTGTAATATTCAACGGTGCGGCCGCCCTCCAGCAAAGCCCCTTCGCCATACTCACCCCCGATACCGATACCGGCCTTGACTACCTTGGGAAAGACCAGCATACCCCTGGCACGACTGGCCAGACGCTTGCCTGCGGGAGATTCCTTGTAGAACTGTTCGAGCGCTACCTCGACGTTGGTGTCGATTTCATCCTTGGAGGCAGCCTGCGCAAACAGGGGCAGGGACACACTCAGGAAAAGAAAAGTCATGGTAAAGGCATGGCGTGAAACAAGGCTGAACATCGGGCAACACTCCCAGAGGTGAATTCGGTGAAAAGGCTTAGTGAACGGGGATAAATTCTAGCGACTGCAGACGCCTGCTTCCATGCCCCAATTCACAATATGTGCAGCTTTATTAAACCGGTTTATGGTGTTTCCGGCAGGTCAAAGCTTGCGGTATCCCAGTGCTCGACCAGTTTGCCATCCTCCACGATCCACATGTCAAACCAGGTGGTGGTGTAGGGATTGCCTTCTGCATCGAGGTAAGTGGTTTCCGTCGCCAGGACAACCTTGTCGCCTTCAGCCACAATCTGGATCATGTCGGGGACATCGTCGGCTACCGGGCGGGGTTGGGCGATGGGTTCAAAAAAGGCCAGGAAACCGGCCAGGCCAGTGCTGGCCATGGGGTTGTGCTGGATGTACCCCTCCGAGAGGAAGTCACCGGCGGTGCTCACCTGCTGGGCATCAAGCAGGGTGCGCCACATGTCATACACCAGGCGTTTGTTGGCAGCCAGAGTGACATCGTCGCTGGCCAATGCGGCAGCGTGGTCGGGGTGGGTTTCCACAGGTACGTAGTTTTTCGGGGTCATGCCGGGTGGCAGGTAACCGTGATCCCAATGCTCGACAATCTTGCCGTTTTCAAAACGGTACATGTTGAAAATGGTGGTGGTGTAGGTTTCATCCGAATCCGGATAGGTATGCACATCCACCCACGACATGGCCACCAGATCTCCCTCCGCGACTATGGCGACGAGCGGACGCTGGATGCGGTCGGGAATGTCAATGGGTTCTCCCTGGGCGCGAAAATAATCCTCCAGGCCCTGCCAGCCGGTGTCAGCAATCGGGTTGTGCTGAATGTAACCTTCGTCAATGTACTGCCTGGAAGCTTCAATCTGACGGGCATCCACCAGGGTGCGCCACATGTCATAAGCAGCCCGTTTATTGGCGGCCAGTTGTGGATCATCACTGGCCAGCATGGCTTCATGATCGTCATCCCCGACTACGGGCGGGGCAGGTTGCAGTGCTGGCACCTGTACGGCATCCGTTAGCAATTCCGGTGCCTGGACCTGATCAGGTATGCTTGAGGATTCCTGTCCGGAACAGCCCGTCAGTAAAATAAGGGCGGCCAGGCTGCAGTGCATCAATAACCTGTTCATCAGTTTCTCCGGTTAAATGTCCAGTCAGGAAAGTTGTTCAGTGATGATCATTCTATAGGCTGGCATCTGCTTCGGCTATCGTTTCAGGCAACCCGTGTGCTTTGCGGGATGATTGCCGGCGATGAGTTCAGTTTTTCCATTGCATAACCGGCAGCGGATTTGTAACCCTGCATCAGGGCATTGCGTTCCTCGGCCGGAAAGACGGTTTCGATATCGTCAAAGAGTCCACCGCAGCGCTTGTCCAGTTCGTTAAGCAGCACGAACGGTCCCGCGCCCCGGTTACGCAGGACCACTTCCCCTATAGGCTTGCTTAGCTGCTCATCATAGGTGTTCAGGGCCGCCGTAGTGACCCCTTTTTCCAGTATGGCGGCACCCAGCATCCTGGCATCGATGAGGGCCTGGGTAGCACCATTGGAGCCTGTGGGATACATGGCATGGGCGGCATCACCCAGCAAGGCAACGTTGCCGTCCACCCAGGAGGGGATCGGGTCGCGATCTATCATCGGGTATTCATAAACATCTTCGGCGCCCAGCAGCATGCCCGGAACATCGATCCAGTCCTGCTGCCAGTCCTGAAAATGATGAATGAAGTCTTCGTGCTTCACTTTTTTGTTCCAGTCCCCGTGTTGCCAGCCACCGGTATTGTCCACGGTGATTTCCGCTATCCAGTTGATGTCGGCCAGGCCGGTATCAGGGTCGGGCTGGGAGATGGGATAGAACACCACACGGTGGCGATGCGTGCCAAAACCGACAAAGGAAGCACCGGTACGAATGGGTTTGGCCCGGGTGACACCCCGCCACATGATCGCACCACCCCACTGAATGGGCGGCTGGTCAGGATACATCAGCGCCCGCACGGCCGAATGGATGCCGTCTGCTGCTATCAGCAGGGCCCCTTCAAAATGCTGTTTTTCACCGTTGCGGTTTTCGGCTGTCACGGTGACTCCCTTACCATCCGGGTGGTTGTCATAAGCCGTGACTTTCATGCCGGTTTTTACCGTGTCAGGCCCCATGCGTTCATTGACTGCATTCAGGAGCATGAACTGCAATTTGCCGCGGTGTACGGAATACTGCGGCCACAGGTAGCCGGCATCCCCCCCCCGGGGTTCACTGTAGACATCCTTGCCGTTGAGGCCCACCAGGGCCCACTCGCGGGTTTGCACGCCAATCGCATCCATGTCCTTTTCCGTAAAACCCAGTTCGTACAGCTCACGCACAGCATTGGGCTGAACATTGATGCCCACGCCCAGCGGCCTGAGTTCAGAGACGGATTCGAGTACCAGGCAAGGTACGCCGAGCTGGTGTAATGTGAGGGCCAGGCCCAGGCCGCCGATACCTGCGCCGGCAATGATGACTGGGGATTGCGACATGCTTTACTCCGGATTGCTAACAATTTTCGGCACGAAGGCTAATACAAATCGTCCCAAGGTTCATCCCAATAATGGGATTTTCTTTGCGGTACATCATTCCAGACATAGAATGACCGGAATTTTTCACTGACTGGACACAGGAGAAGGCCATTATGGCAGGCGGATGGTCGCGCGATGGCGCAGTTCAGGACCAGATTGATGCCAGCGTGGATGACGCGGTGAAACTGGCCCGCAGCAGGTTGCCCAAAGGGGACAGTCTGCATCACTGCGAGGAATGCGGAGCGCCGATTCCGGAAGCCCGCCGTCAAGCTGTGCCGGGGGTGCGGCTCTGTGTCCGGTGTCAGTCAGTGGTTGATGAAAATGCGGCTTTCAGAAGTGTTTTCAATCGCCGGGGTAGCAAGGACAGCCAGCTGCGCTGACTGTCCTCCCGAATGTTTTACTTCACGCGCATGAAGGGCCAGGCACCGGAGACATGCACTTCGGATACTGACTCAATCTCGCCGTTCTCACCCTTGTTGAAAATCCAGCCCAGCCCGAAAATGCTGTCGAAGGCATTTTGTGACTGTGCCACCAGTGGTGACGTGGCGGAATCGGTGTTGCCGCCGGTGTCAGAATAGCGGGGCGTGCGCTTGAGGAATAATTCACCATCTTCCAGGTACACCTCGGCGGTAATCATCCTGCCCAGCCAGATGCCCTGGTAGGTGCCCACGTAGGTTTCCAGCAGCTCGACGGGCACTTCGACGATCTTCTGTTCCGCCTGGGTCAGTTCACCGTTGTAGTGGCTTTGTGCCGTCTTGGATTCATTGCATACGGATTCCAGCTGATCCAGGTCGCCGCCATGCACCATGTTAACGGTGGCTTGCACCGGCCGTTTCAGAATGCCCGGATCCTCATAGGTGATCTCCAGAGTGATGTGACCGAAATCCGGGCGGGTATAACGCTCGGTGATCTTCAACTGGTCAGTGTGAGGCAGACCTTCGCGGGTCAGCCAGGTCTTGTCATTGAAACCGGTTGTCACTACCACCAGAGTGTCGCCTTCCCAATGAGCCGCAGAATATCCAAGCCAGGAGGGAAGCAGGATTTCATCAACCGGAATTGCCTCACGCCCATCCAGATGAATCTGGCGGTAGGTCATGTCCGGGTTAAGGACAGCAATGAAGGAGGGGGTCTGGACTATGCGACGGGTGCCGCCAACCGAGGAGCCTGCGGGATAGGAGGCCGGGCCGTCAGGCAGGCAGTTGAAGCGGGGGTCGTCAACGAAGAAGGTACGCTCCTGCTGGGACATCACATCCACCGCCCAGTCCTGGTAGTTGTCCAAATCAAACAGGGAGCCGCTGGCATCAGCAGGTGTCCACTTGCCGGAAAAGTCCGCATGACCATCCAGACTGCGGGGTGCTGGCGCTGACAGATTAGGACGTCCGTCGGCATTCAGGGGGATGTCAGGTGTTTGCCAGTCAAACCACTGGGCACTGGCGGTGCTGGTGAGACCGAAGAAAATCACGAGTGCGGCGAGTTGTCGTTGCATGCTTCCCCCTGTATTAAAATGCCAGGACCGATCATGGGTATTGGCTGAATGGATACTAAGTGTATAGTATTGCCCACTCAGGCACACTATGTTGATCCTTTGGAGTTATTCCATGCGCAAATTAGTCATAATCATGACCGGTCTGGTTGCACTGATGGCATCAGCCATCTCATTGGGCCATCACTCCTTTTCGGCTGAGTTCGATGTGGGGCGTCCGGTGGAATTATCAGGCACCGTGAATCACATGGAATGGACCAATCCCCATGCCTGGCTGCATCTTGATGTGCAGGCCGAGGACGGCAGTACGCAGACCTGGGCCATTGAATTCCTGGGCGTCAATGCTCTGGTGCGCAGCGGCATGTCTCCCAAGACCGTCAAGCCCGGAGACAAACTCACCGTTACCGGTTTTGGTTCCCGTGACGGCACCAACACCGCCAATGCCTCTTCCGCAAAGCGCACAGATTCCGGCGAGACCCTCTGGGCCAGTGCATCCAGTTCCCGCCAGTAAATAAAATGGGGTCAGAACACTATTTCTATATAAAGATGATCTGACCCCATTTTTTATTCTGCCAGCATGTTGCCACGGGGTTCGTAGGTGGCATCGAAGCGGTCAGGGGTGCCGCTGTCTGAACTGATGTAGCGCTTGCTGATCAGCCATTTGCCATTCACTTTTACCATTGCGGTATCTTCACGGCCCTGCTCGTACAGGCTTGGCTCTTCCCCGACACCATTGTTCTTGATGCCGGTCCAGACCACGTGGGCTTCGGCGGTGTTGCCGTTGATATCAATTACCGGGTTTGTCAGCAGCATATGGTTCTGTGGTCGCGGAGTGGCAGGCTTCTCCCGTTTTTCCCCGGAGGGATTGTAGAGCGCCTCGATGGCTTCACGGCCGTTGGCGATGGTGCCATCCACATCCAGCAGGGCGTCCTCGGTAAAGAACTCCGACATTTCGTGGGCATTGCCCTGGGCCAGGTCGTAGTAATAGCGTACCAGCATGTCTTCAATCTGGATGCGGTCCAGCAGGGTTTCCATGGTGACTTCAGCCTGGGTGGGGCCAGAGGCCAGTATCAGCAGACCGGTTGTTGCTGCAACTGTGTGTTTGAGCGTTTTGCGGATTGTGGCGTTGAGCATGAGTCTTACCTCTTTGTTTTCTGATTCATTATTGGGTACTACTGGATGGCGAAAAACCTGACACTCAAGCATAGCAAGCTTGTCGGGGCGGTTGCACGCCTGGGAGAAAGCAATAAGCGGTTGCCCTGATCCCGTCTTCAATGGTTCACTATTCGCCCGACATGCCAATATTGAAACACGGAGATCGACATGGCTGTGCTGCCACCCGATATCAATGCTGAAACCTTCAATTCCGTTCTTAACGATTTTCGTGTGGCGGTAGGAACCGACTGGGTGTTCACCTCGGATGCCGATCTTCAGGCCTACCGGGATTACTGGTCACCGGCGCCCGAGGCTGCCGATGAACTGCTGGCGTCTGCCGCCGTGGCTCCTGCCAGTGTTGAGGAGGTGCAGGCGGTTGTCCGTATTGCCAACCAGCATCGAGTTCCCCTGTTTCCCATTTCCACCGGCAAGAACTTCGGTTATGGCGGTCCCGCCCCCAGTATGCGCGGCAGCGTGGTGGTGGACCTCAAGCGCATGAACCGCGTACTGGAGCTGGATGGTGAGCGCAATTTTGCCCTGGTGGAGCCGGGTGTCTCTTATTTCGAGTTATACGAAGAAATCCAGAAGCGCGGCCTGAACCTGTGGATTGACTGCGCCAATCCGGGCTGGGGCAGTCCGCTGGGCAACACCATGGACCGGGGCATGGGTTTCACGCTCGGGTTTTACCGGGACCATGCGGGAGCGATGTACGGCATCGAGGTGGTGCTGGCCAATGGTGAGGTGATGCGTACCGGTATGGGCGCCGTGCCCGGCAGCAAGACCTGGCAGGATTACAAGTACGGTTTTGGTCCCGATCCGTCACAACTGTTCCCGCAGGGCAATTTTGGCATCGTCACCAAGATGGGTGTACGCCTGATGCCGCAGCCCGAACATTACCGCACGGCCATGGTTACAGTCCCCAAACGTCGGGACCTGGTGGAGCTGGTGAACAGCGTCAACTATATGGTGGACCTGTTCATGGTGGGCGAGCCGCGCTATGGCAGTCCGCTGACAGCATTGATGGGCAATACCGAGTTCCGCGAGGCGGCCACCCGCCGTGGTGGTGCAAGAGATGAAGAGATGGACCGTTTGGCAGAAAGCGCCGGCCTGCACGCCTGGCAGGTGGAACTGCAATTTTACGGTTCCAAAGGTACCACCCTGGCGCACTGGGAATATGCGCAGGAACTGATCAGCCGGAAAATTCCCGGTGCCCGCTTCGAGGATATCTATGATGTGCCCATGCCCCTAACCCAGGAGCAGATCGACAACGGCATCATTCCCAACCAGCGCTATCTGTGGCGCTCCAACGTGGGCGTGCCGAGCCTGGCCACTTTCGTCAGCCTGGGGCGCAGTGAACAGATGCCCGATGAATGGCAGCAGTACCACACCGGCCTGTTCA